>JACCDZ011337233.1_pt1 | contig 33843 bp, 29 predicted proteins | sample 7449551 | NCBI WGS metagenome assembly JACCDZ01 (sample SAMN15323452, study PRJNA562643) | freshwater metagenome | isolation source: river surface water | place: USA:Blue River Watershed | collected 2017-08-18 | reverse complement strand
TGAGCAACAATTAAGGCAATTGTTTGAGGGTGTTCGTTTACAAGGAAGTTCGCAAGCGTTCTAGTGTCTACTAATTCTAGAGATTCTAGAGTATTGTGAGTACCAACTTCAACGACTGAGCCTAATAATTGTTTTGCTCTTTCTTCACCAAGAGTGTTAATGATAAATTCACGGCCTCTGTTTTCCGCAAATAATAAATCTGATTCTTCATTTAATTGTCTATAAAAGTCTTCTAGAACTCTTTTCACCATCCAAATTGGAGCACGCTTGATGTTACTCATAGCATTGATCATTCTTTTAACATCGTTATCTTTCATATTTTGAAAAATAAGCTGTGTGACGTTCATTCCTAATGAACTAAGAAGTAAACTTGCCTTATCCTGTCCTGACAGAAGATTATATTCTGTGTCTGGATCAAGTTCGTTTTTGCTTGGTGCAGCTGCCATCTGTTATCCCTTTATATCATTCTCTATTTAAGCAATTTGTTTATCTGATTCTGTCGAGTGAATCATTTCATGTACAATCTGCGCTGCTTTTACCGGGTTTGCTTCAACTAGCGCAATAATCTTCTCACGAAGCATGTTCCCTTCTACTTTTTCTGGATTTAATTTCTCTTCAATTTGCGGAAGAGCATCTTCTAATCCAGGAAGTTTTTGGTTTTCTTGTACTTTTTCTAATTCTTCAAGAGTTCTTGGTAAGAAATCTTCAACTGTTTCAATTGTATTGTCTGTAATCCATTGAATGAATGGTCTTACTACCAGGAAGAAGAATAATGAAATTGTTAATCCTACTGCAAGATACTTTACGATATTTTTAATTAATTCACGGTTTGCTTGTTCTTTAATCATTGCATCTGCCAGAGTCATATCTTCTCTTGCAAATTCCATGTTCTTAATAACTAGCTTATCCCCTCTCTTTGCTGAAATACCGATTGTACTTGAAACAATTTGAGAGAAGTTTTCAAGATCAGCTTGCGACCACTTCTCATATTGCATCACTGGCTTTCCAGCTTTATCAAATTGAGGGGCCCCATTCTCATCTAAAAGAGGAACTCTTTTTCCGTCAATCATTACCGCAGCTGAAACTGCTTTTACCGCTGCCGTTGGACGTTTTGAGTGAGTTACTTTTGTTGGAACATTAAAGTTTCTAGTTGTTAATTCTTTATTTACATTATTTTTAATTGTTGGAGTTTCAGCTTGTCCTTCTTCACCTGGAAGATTTGATCTTGCTCCAGCAATTCCATTAGTCGTTGGACGACTTCCTTCTACTGATTGAGCATTTCTAACTTCTGATAAAACCGCTGCGTTTTCGTTGTCATAAGAAGTTTCTGTTGAAACAGCTTCTGTAAAATCCATTTCAACTGTAACTTTTGCAACAACTTTTCCATCCCCAACTACTTTACCTAAAATTTCTTCAATTTGAGCTTCATATTTTTGGTTAATTTGTTGAGAAAGAGCTAATTGATTAGCTGTGTTGGCCGTCATTGAGTCGCCAATATTTTCTGAAAGCTTCTTTCCTCTAGCATCTAAGATAACTACATCATCAGCACGCATTCCTTCCACAGAAGATGAAACTAAAGAAGCGACCCCTTTAATTTCAGCGCTTGTTAAAACAACTCCAGGATTTAATTCTAAAACAACCGAAGCACTTGGTGGTTTCTTCTCAGAAACAAAGGGAGATTGCTCAGGGATCGTAATATGAACACGTGATCTTTTCACCCCTTGAATGTACATGATAGATTTAACTAACTCGCCTTCAAGAGCTCTTTGTTTGTTAACTTTTTGAACAAAACTAGTTGTCCCGAATGATTGTTTATCAAAAACTTCGTAACCTACAGTTCCTGAAAAGTTAGTTCCAAGCTTAGCGATCTCTAATCTCCAGACACCAACTAAATCTTGTGGAATTGAAATTGTTTTACCTTCATCAGAAGTTTGGTATGGGATTTTCTTTTCTTCTAAGATTAAAGCGATTTTATGAGCATCGTCTTTATTTAGATCTGTATAAAGAACATCATAACGAGTCTTTGATGCCCAAATTACCATTGATGCCATTGCGGCGATAATTAAAAAGCTCACGGCCACGAATGCCATCTTTTTTGTAGCATCCAACCCTGTGAAAAACTCTTTAAAATTTCTCAAGACTTTTTCTAAAATATCTTGCAAGGAATCCTCCTGATAATCTAATTTCACTTCCTATGAAACTTTAGATCACTTTCCCAAAAACCAAAAAAAAACTAACACATAAAGATCGCAAAACTCTAAAAACCAAACCACTCTTTTACGATCTTCAAGAGCAGTTGAAATGCTCCACTGGAGCATTTCATTTACGATCACATTTGCATTCTCATTACTTCTTTGTACGCTTCAATCACTTTCATTCTAACTTGGTTCATCGTCTTGAATGCGATCTCTGCCTTTTCTACTGCAAGTAAAGTACCACTCACGTCTTTTGATTGACCTGAAGCTAATTTTTCAATTGCTTTGTTTGCTTCTACCTGCATGTTATTCACTTCCATTAGTGAGCTTGATAGCATTTCACTAAAAGACTTATTTTCGTTTACTTGCCCAGCTTCTCCAGTCTGTGGCATGGCCGCCTTATCCATTTTAACACTAGACATCCAGTCTTGAGTATTAAAATCTTTCAGCATTTTATTAAAGTTACCTACCGTTTCAATAGACATTTTAAACCTCTAATTATTAATTTCTTCCAATCTCTAAGTCTTTCATCAGCATTGATTTTGCCGTATTCATCGCATTGATATTTGCTTCATACGCTCTTGATGCTTCAATCATATTGGCCATCTCTTCCATCGTATTGATGTTTGGGTAGGCCACATAACCATTCTCATCCGCATGAGGATGATTTGGTTCATATTTTAAAATCGGCGCTTTCTTTGAATCAATCACATCTGATGCAATAACTTGTTTTGTTTTTTCATTAAGTTCTGCATCTAATATCTCAGAAAAGCTTTCCTTTACAGGCTCCGCTTGCATGACCACTTCTTTTGGAACGTAAGGTCCGCCTTCATCTGTTTTTGTTGTTTGAGCATTGGCAATGTTCGAAGATATAGCTGCCATTCTTTTTTTATTAGCAGTTAATCCTGAAGAACTAATTTTTAAACTTGTTAGTAAATCCATGACTTATTCCCCCTACTAATTTCCAGAACCTACAGTATATTTTAACAGCCCATACTTTTTATTAATTAACTGAACAGCAGCATCATACATTAGTTTGTTTTCTGCCATCTCCGCTAATTCTTTATCGCGATCAACTGTATTTCCATTTGGGTTCACCACCCCATTTGGATCATCGTAAATTTCTGGTTCTAAATTATCGAAACCTCCGTTTCCAACATTAAAATGTTTGGAATCGGAAGTTGCCATATTCATTTGTCCGTCTGTATCTAATGCTCTTGCTAGAGCTTCTTCAAAATCTAGTTTTTGAGATTTGTAATTAGGAGTCTCAGCATTGGCGATATTCGCAGCATGCACCTCCTGCTTAAGTTGTCTAAACTTCATAGCAGCTTGCAGGGCCTGCATTGTCTTATCGTTTACTTCCATGAAAGACTCCTAACATGTCGCTCGAACTCTTCGTCTTACTCGCGACTATCTTAAGTTAACAAAATACTGAGAACCTTCTGTTCTATATTCATTAATCTTATTTCTAAGAGTTCTAATAGAAACACCAAGAATTTTTGCAGCTTGAGTTCTATTTTCACTTGTATGAATAAGAGCTTTTTTGATCAGAAGTTTTTCTGCATCTTTTAGAGACATTAATCTGATTCCATCAGAATCATCTTCACTCATGAAGTTTACGATCTTCTTATCGTTTGTTTCATATGAGCTTTCATCTAAAAGAGAAGCATTATTTGTAATTGAGCTTGAGATAACTTGTTTTAGTTCGTGAATGTTATTTGCCCAGTAGTGTGAATTGATTCTATCAAGAGCGATTTGATCAATTGCAATTTCACTTCCGTGCTCTTCTGCTAATTCATTCATAAAGTGACGAGCTAGTCTTTCAAGATCTTCTTGTCTTTCACGAAGTGCTGGAATTGCTAATGAATTGTTAGCGAAAATTGAGTATAGACCACGATAGAATCTTCCTGCACCAACTAATTTAGAAAGATTTTTAGTTGTTGTAGCAAGTAGACGAACGTCTAAATCATAGTCTTCAAGTTCATTGATGATTTTGTGTAATCTTTTTTGGAATTCTTCATCAAGGCAATCGATGTTAGCAAAAACCACAGTTCCTCTGTTGGCTGCTTCTAGTACACCTTTTGTAAATCTTCCAGATGCTGGATCTCTATGACCTAGGATTTTATTTTCAACTTCTTGAGCAGTAAGAGAACAATCTACAACTTCGAAACCATAGTTTGCTCTGTTTGAATTCTCGTGAATGAAACGACCAAGAGTTCTTTTACCAACTCCGTTCTCTCCAATAATTAACACAGAAGCTTTACTTACAGATAAGTTCTTAGCTTGGTCTAGTGCCTGAACTACGCGATTATCTGTTCCAAAAAGTTCTACCTTAATCATTTCCATCTGACCTCCTGTCATAAGAATTGCCTCCATCCTGAAAGCTTATTTATAAAGTTTTGTCTTTTAAATTTAGTAACCCTAATTCACTTTTTACAAGTTCTTTAATGTGTCCAGATACATCCTTATCTTCCATTAAACTTGAAAATAGTTCTCTAGCTTCTTTAACCTTATCGTTTTTCAACATTGCCTGTGCCAATAAGTAATTAACACGTCCACCGTAAACAGATTTAGGGTAAGTTTTTTTGAAATCGTTTACTCTTTTTTCAAACAACATTAGCCCCTTATTGATTTCTGCACTTGAGCTTATTTCGATCCCGAGATAGGCAATTCTTTCTCGGATATTTTGTATATAAGCATTGTTCATGCCAAAGGAAGTGGTGTCACTAAGTAGCGCCTCACTAACTTTTAAGAACTTATCCGACTGTCTCAATTCGTAGATGGAGTCAGTATAGGCCTGGATCATGTCACCAACTTCGATTGGATCGTAGATCGTTTTGGCCTTTTGATTAGCGAGGAAAGTTTCAAAGAAATCCACGCTGCTCTTATAATTTTTTGTTTGATATGCTCTCAAGCCTTTATAGTAGTTTAACTTATTGTAGTTTGGCACCATCTTTTCTAGAGCGTTGATCCCTTGATCTACCAATGTATAATTTTTTAATTCTAAATCTTTTACTAAAGAAAGCTCTTTTAGTAATACATCTGATTTGAAGCTATTTTCTCTTGCTACCCATAGAGGAAAAGTCCTTACTGGTTGCTTAGAAATTTTATCAAAATTAGCATAAATTTCATCAAATCCCTTGTATAAACCTAACTTCACATAAGAAGCACCAACTAAGAAATTCATATAGGGATCTTGTGCTACTTTATCTAGATATTGATCTTTGTAAGTCTTCCACACTTTGATAACTTGAGCATACTGAGCTTGTTGGAAGAAATCTTGTAAATATCCATAAACAATTTCCGCTCCATCTGCTTCAAACACTCTTTTTTCTACTTTTGACATTGCTGAAGTTGGAATCAAACTTAAATAACTTAGAGCTTCTTTATATTTTTTATCTACAATTAATGTTCTCAATCTCACTTGATAAAGAAGTTTTTCTAAATTCTTATCTGGCTTTTGAGCATTCTTATCTTGCTCTAAGAAAATTCTGATTTCTCTATCTCTTTCAGTAAGTTCAATTTTTCTCACTGATCTAAAAGCAACATATCTCACTCTTGATTCATAGCTAATTTGAGCATCAACTGATAAATCAATCGCTTTTTTATAAAGCGCTTCCACTTCTTCATAGTTTTGATCTAATAAATCAGCACAAAGAGCTAATCTTAAATGTGAGTTTGAAGCTGCAAATTCATAAGCATAATTTTTTACAAACGACTGGTAAGCCGCTTGGGCCTTTTTAAATTGTCCTTTTCTGAAATAACTTTCAGCTGCATTGTAAAGCACACCTGGATCAATTAAACCAGCAAGCCCAGCTATATTTTTCTCATACAGATCAATTACATTTTCTAAATCACCTGATTTTAAATAAGCATATGATTGATAAGACATTAAAAGTTGTGGAGGAACGGCCTTTTTCATTGAAGGCTCTTTTACTAATTCCTTAATCTGCTCTACTTGTCCTAATCTTGCTAATGAATTTAAAATTGCATGAGCAGGAATAACGGCTTCTTCAAAATCAAAACTATCTCTTGCTCCTGCATAATAAGCTTTCGCAATTTGCAGAACTTTTAGAGATTCTTTATTTTCGTAGTAGTAAGAAATTAGATATTTATAGATAGATTTTTTTAGCTCGTAATTATCACTTTTCTCAATTAAATTCGTGAAAATCACCACTGCATTTTTAACTAATTCAGGATTTGACTTTTCAATATTTTCTTTAAGAATCGCATTTCCTTTTAAGAATTCTTTTGTTTCCCACTCTGCTGTTTGTCCGTACTTTTGTTCAAAAAGTTTCATGGACTTATACATTAAGCCCCATTTCTTTTGACGATAAAAATTAATCATCAATTGCATGTGAGCTTCTTTTTCGCTCTTATTGAAATCTCTATTTTCAATAGCAAAAAAGCTTTCTGGAACTTTTGATTTAATATTAATCACTTCTTTAAAAGCAGGAATGATTGGATCATAATCCCAAACAAAAGTAGCACCATAACGATAATCTCTATAGCCTTGCTTAGAGTATTCTTCGTTTTGTAAGATTTCATTATTTGTTTGTAGATTTTGAGTGTGAGGATTTACTAAAATTTTAGATAAATCCTTATCATTCTTGATTTTTTGATCTAATTTTTTATCTTGTTCTAATTTTTTCGCTGGCTTTGAAGCATCAACTGAAGCGGCCGAAACAATAGCAGCTGCTTTGGCTTCTGAATTATCAACTTCATTTATTTTATCAGCTTGTGAATTTTCTTGAGGCTTTAAAAGAGCTGAATTTTGAGTTTTGATTTCATCTGAACGAGCGATAACAACTGGAGCTTTGTTCACATTAGAAGCAATAATCTCTTCATTTCCAGCTTCAATCCAGAAATCGACCACATATTTTTTGTCTCTTTCTCTATAGAAGCTAAACATTTCAATTTGATTATTGGTTAATTCAACTTCGATTGCCTTAGCGTTGACTGAGTTAATACCAACAACATTATCTTTAAAATTCACGCTCTTAATATACTTATTACTTGAACTGATTTTTTGGAATTCCTCTTTTAACTTTTCAAATAGAAGTCCATTTAATGTTTTAATTTCTACTTTGTTATTGATTTTAGAAAAGTGAAGTTGATCGCGACCTGTAATAAGGTTCCATCTTAGATAGTTTTGAGTTTCTTCTTGTCCAATAAGAGAATCTGCAAAGGTAATATTTGCATTGAAGAAAGCCGTAACAAAAGCAATCGTCAAAATTTTGATGAACGCTTTTAGTGGGCAGATTTTTACGAAACATCCTGTTCGCATCAATTGTCCTTATTAGTGAATAACAATTAGTCCCAACCTCATCCTGAAGTGGTCACTTGTTAATCTTATCCCATTTTGAATTTTTTAAAAGGAAATTTTTTCTCTAAAGCAAAAAATGCCGCTCAAATCTTTGACATGTATAGGATTTAAACTATTTACATATAATTTATGAGGGGTTTTAATTTAGGAGCAGTTATTAGACTAATTACTGGACTATTTAGGTCGCTTACAATGAAACACTTTTTCTACATTCTCATTCTTTTCATCTTAGTAGCATGTTCGTCTAATAGTAATGATCGTGGTGTGTATAAGAAGAGTACTCAATATGTAAATCTTTTGGATAAAAGCATTCCTGTTGTTTGGCGTAAGATAAACTCAGAAGGAGCAGACTATGCTCTAGAAAATAAAGTTACTGGTAGTATCTTTGTTTTTACAAGTGCCTGCCGCAATTACGACCAAAGCTCTCTTACTAATTTAACCAGCTCTATGCTCTCAAGCCTTGGTCGTCCAACAGTTCTGGAAAAAAGAAAATTAAATCACCAAGGCAGAGAATCTGAAATTATTAAATTTCAGGCCAGCGTAGATGGAATCACTCGCTATCTTTATACCCTTACATTACAAAAGAACGATTGCATTTATGACTATGCGCTGATTGCAACAAGCTTAAAAAATTTAGATATTGATTTAGAAGACTTTATTCGTTTCTCTAATGCCATCGTCTTAAAATAATGAATGCAGAACTATTAAAAATCTATGATCGCTACAAATTAAAAACTTTAAATTTCTTTGAAGGAACCGGCGGCCTGTTTGATGTTCTTGTAGATACATTGAAATGTTCATTCTCTGGAAAATTCTATTGGCATCGTTTATTCGAACAAATTTACAGTCTAGGCTTTGGCTCACTTAGTTTAACTCTAGTTATTGGCTTAACGATGGGCCTAGTAATGACTTTAAACTTTGGTTATGGACTGGTGAAATTCGGTGGAACACTCTATGTTCCGGCCGTCGTAGGATTATCACTGGCCAGAGAAATGGCGCCGTTATTTACATCTCTTCTTATTGCTGGACGTGTTGGTTCAGGGATTGCCGCTGAAATTGGAAGTATGAATGTGACTCAACAAATTGATGCTATTCGTGCTTTAGGGACTTCTCCAATCCGTTTATTAGTTGTTCCTAATTTTTGGGCACTAGTCATCAGCCTCCCTCTTCTCTCTGCTCTGGCCTTTGCCATCGGCGTTTTTGGCGGTCTTATTGTCAGCGTAAATGAATTTGATATTCTTCCCAGCTTCTATCTCGGAAAAGTCTTTTCAACCGTTCAAATCAGCGATTACGTCTCTGGTTTAGTCAAATCAATGATCTTCGGTGGGATTATTACAACAGTAGCAGCTTATAAAGGTCTAAATACAAAAGATGGAACTCGTGGAGTTGGAAACTCTACAACATGGGTTGTAGTTTGTTCATCTATTTTAATATTAATCAGTGACTTTGTTATCGGCAAAGCTTTCTTAGTATTTTGGAAATAGGTCAACAAAGATGAGTACGCCAATTTTAGAGATTAAAGATCTGCATAAAAGCTTTGGAACAAAAAAAGTTCACCAAGGAGTGAATCTTCAATTGCATGAAGCTGAAAGCATCGCCTTACTAGGTGGTTCTGGAAGTGGTAAATCTGTTTTATTAAGAGAAATTATTGGCCTAGAAAGACTTGATAAAGGTGAAATACACTATAAAGGCCAAAGAATTGATCAATTAAGTGAAGACGAACTATTCCCTATTAGAACTCATATTTCCTATGCTTTTCAAAGTGGAGCTCTTTTTGATTCTTCCACTGTTTTTGAAAATATCTCTTACCCTCTTATTGAACATTCCAAACTAACTTATCCTGAAATTCAGCAAAGAGTTTCCCAAATGCTGGAGCTGATTGATCTAAAAGGAATTGAAAAACTAATGCCTTCTGATCTTTCTGGAGGAATGCAAAAAAGAGTGGGAATGGCCCGTGCCATTATTCTTGGGCCAGATATTGTTCTGTATGATGAGCCTACCGCGGGACTTGATCCAAGTAATACAGATAATGTTGTTCAATTGATGAAGCGTCTGAAAAAAAGAGGACTTGCTTCTATTTTTGTGACCCATGATATTCCAGCAGCGATTGACCTATGTGATCGCATTCTTATTTTACACGAAGGAAAAATTTATTTTAATGAACCGACTTCTAAGTTTTTAGAGTCTACTGACCCTATCGTGACAAAATTTCATTTAACTTTAAATATCAATACGAAAAGAGGCTTAAATGCATAAACCAACAGACAAAAAAAGTTATATTGTTTCAGGAATTTTTGTTTTCATCCTCTGCACAGTTATTGTGATTACTGTTCTTATGATCAATAAAGAAAATCCTTTATTCAGTAGCAACATTAAAATTTTTACTGAAGTGAAAAATGTCCAAAACTTAAAAGAAGGGGCGGCCATTCAATTAAGAGGACTTCGCGTTGGTAGTGTTAAAGAAATCAATATTAAAGATTTAGAGACAATTAGAATTACTTTAGGAATTGAAAGTAAGTATGGCCCTTGGATCAAAGAAGATTCTGAAATTAACTTTAAAACTCAAGGTGTTTTAGGAGATAAATTCTTAGAGATTTCTGGTGGAACAGCTGAAGCTAAAGAAATTGATGATGGTACAGTTCTTCTGACAAATGAAAATTCAAAGCTTGATCATATCATCAATAAGAGTGATGAATTAATGACAGCTGCCTCTAGCTTAATTAATAGACTTGATCTGATGATCGCCAAAGTCGACCATGGAAACCTAGCAAAGATTTTAAGCAATCTAGAAAAGATGACTAAAACATCAAACGATATTCTGGCCTCTGTTAACCAACAAGAATTAAAGGCGGCCCTAAAAAATATGAATCAATCTTCTGATTCTTTAAATCGCTTAACAAAAAGAATTGAGGAAGGCCCAGGCTCTTTACATGCCCTTATCTACGATCAGGGCCTACATGAAGATCTTCGCAGTCTAATTGGCGGGGCCAATCGCAATAAGGTCTTAAAATTCTTTATTAGAGAATCAATCAAGAAAAACGAGAACTAATTACAAGGGGACCCAGCGGTCCCCTTTTTTATGCTATAAAGCTCTTTATCCATTTGTATGACTTAGGTAGTGACTGTCTTTTTTATTAAAGACACAGGCGATTATATTCTGAACTCATCTTCTTAACCCCAGCATCAGCAAACTCACAGAAACTTAGCTTCTCGCTATTTTCTGCACAGGCTTTCTGGCAAAGGACCACTTCTTTTTTCCCTTGCTCGATATTCTCTAGCAGCCTAGGACATCTATCTGTTGAGAAACCACCTACGTGATAAGTAAACACGACATCTGAATCAAAAAAGTTAAATACATTCTCAGTTTGTTTTACACAAAGAAGATTCTTTTTATCCAACTGATTCTGAGCGATTTGAGTCTTTGAAAGAGATACAAACTTAGCTTTTGGTTCTATTTTTAAAATCCAATCTTTATGAAAAACAACATTTGTTGAAAGGGCCATATACTCACAATCAAACTCTTCATAGTTTGAGAGAAACTTGCGGGCAATTGATGTATTTACAGCAGTTAGATAGTGTTCATTTTTTACGTTGATAGTTGTCGGTCCACCTGAATCACCAGGACAAACTCCACCATTAATTTGGCGAATAGAAGTAAACTCAGTACTACTTGATTCTGTTACTAGTCCTACTTTCTTAGAATGAAGGTCAATCACAATATTTCCCTTCTCATCCTTTTTTAAAACTTCTTTATATTTAAATTGTCCATAAAGCCCATAAGCATCTAAAAGATTATTCATCGCTTTATCAACATAAGTGCTATAACCACTCACAGTTAATTCTAAGTTCTTAACTTTTGAAAGACCTGTGCTTAATAATTTAATTGGTTTGTATTTTGTAATATCGACTTTTCTTTTTAATTTTACGATCGCAATGTCATTGCCATTATGTTCAACAAAGCCATCATGAATATGAATGCTCTCAACTGCATAGTTTTTATCATATTCATCTACGTTATATTGAGTTTTTAATTGAGGTCCAAACTGAATAAAGAAATCGTTTTCTTTGATCGTGTCCACGCAATGAGCGGCCGTTAAGATAGCGTCTTCAGAAATTAAACTTCCTGTACAAAAAGAGTCGTAATACTCTCCTCTTTTTTTCATTAAGCTTACTGTTGATTGAACTAGGCTTGAAGGATCTTCTGCTGTCAGAATTCTTCCATTAACAATCTTGGGAGTGACTCCTAACTGTGAAGTCAAGGCCCACGCCGATTGCATAATTGATAAAACAACTAGGCCAGAGATCATGTTTTTTAAAATCATTTTTTAATTTAGATTTAAAAACCCTTTCTTCTTCATTTTCTCAATCAGCGTCGTTCTATTTAATGAAAGTAGCTTGGAAGCTTGATTCTTATTTCCCCCAGTCACTTCTAGTGCCTGAGTGATTAATGAGTCTTCGATGTCAGAAAGTAATTGTTTTAAATCGACTCCTTCTTTTGGTAGGTTTATCAGATTTTTATAACTTTCTACATGCACTGGGAAGTTATTCAAGAATTTTGCCGGTAAATCTGAAACTTTTACTTGATTTCCACCCTTCAAAATAACGAGTCTTTCGATAAGGTTTTCAAGCTCTCTTACGTTTCCTGGCCAGTCATAAGCTATGAGAAGTTCAAGAACATCGTCATCAAATTCAATCTTATTTCTGCCATCAGCACTTACGAATTTGTTTAAAAAATGCGAGATAAGTAGCGGAATATCTTCTCTTCTTTCACAAAGAGCTGGGATTTTAATTGGAATAACATTCAAGCGATAATAAAGGTCTTCTCTAAAGTTTCCTTCTTGAACAGACTCTTCCAAATTTCTATGGGTTGCCGTAATGATTCTTACGTCAATATCTGTTGTCTCAGTACTTCCCACTCTTTCAATCACTCTATTTTGCAGAACTCTTAAAAGTTTAACCTGAAGAAGTAGAGGCATATCGCCGATTTCATCTAAAAAGATTGTTCCTCTATGAGCAAGTTCAAAACGCCCTTTGCGGCTTGAGATCGCTCCCGTGAAAGCTCCTTTTTCATGACCAAATAATTCACTCTCTAATAACTCTGAAGGAATGGCCCCACAGTTAACTGACACCATTGAGTGAGATTTGCGAGGAGATAAACTATGAAGTGCTTTAGCAACTAGCTCTTTTCCTGTTCCTGATGGACCAGAGATAAAGACTGTTGAATCAGCTTGAGCTACTTTTTTAATTCGCTCAAAAACTTGTTTCATTTGTTTTGAACGCCCTACCATTCCACAGAACATATCTTCCTCAGTAGGAGCTTCAATTTTAATTTTGCTTTGAAAAATAAAATTAGATTTTTGATCATTGGCCTTTTTAGTGTTTTCAATACTAACAAAAGCATCATCCGAAATATGTAATTTTGTCTTTAAGCCTTTAACAACTAAATCCTTTAAAACATCTAGCTCAAAAGGCTTTGTTAAGTAATGAAAGACGCCTTTTTTAGTGGCATTGATGGCCGTTTCAATTGAAGCAAACCCAGTCATTACAATTGAAATAAACTGATGCCCACGCTCTTTTAAAAGATCAATTAATAAAAGTCCATCTGATCCACCAGCTTCAAAGCTGATGTCAGTAATAAGACAAAATGGTCTTTGGGCCACAACTGTTTCTGATTTTATTTTGCGATCTAATTCCACCAGACAGTCTGTTGGTGAAAAGAATAAATGAACATTGATACACAGAGTTTTTTCAAGATATTTTTTGATTGATGTTCCCAGAATTTTATCATCTTCAACAAGATAGATATCTGGTAAAACAACAGCTGATCTCACACCCTCTTTGGTGTTCTCTAAATCGTACGACGAGTGGAGATACTGAAAATCGTTCACATTCACTTCCTTTGAATCTTTAAGTAAGACAACATGTCATCTCAAGCGAGTCAGTCCATTTGACTCTTTTAAAATGCTAGCAACGAAAGGGAGTAGGTGTCAATTTCTCAACATCTAAACTGGTCTATTGGATCTTTTTGCTCTGTTTTTATTACAATGGCTAACTATATGAAATTATGGGTAATGAAGTGGCTTATTCCTTCCGGACCACCTAAAAGCGCGAACACGCCAACTAATGTAAGACAAAATAAGGTAATTAATACTAATACTAAACTAACAACTCGAAGTTCCTTAATCCAGTAGCGATAAGATTGATGGAGACAAATAATTGCAATTGGAATTGCCCAGAAAGGGATGTAGCGACAGATAAATAAAATGGCATCCCAAAATTTCATTATCTAGCTTTACTCTTCGCTGGTTCTTCTTTAGCGTCTTCGACTGGAACTTTGAAATCTTTCGGGATTCTACCGCCGTTATATTCTTCTGCAGGTTTTTTCATTTGAGGAGTTTCGATAGAAACGCCCTTATATTCATTCTTACAAGCAACCGCTTCTAATTTTTTTAGATCTGGCATAGCTTCATCTTCTGCTGAAAACATGCACTGACGAACGCGACTACATTGCTCTTTTAAAATCTCTTTAATATCGCGATCTACTTGAACTTTTTTTCCATTAACTATTTTTTCTTCTGTCAGAGGAATATTTAAATCACAAGTCCCATCTAATACGGCCGGAGACCTAGAATTAGAGGACCAAAGAAGTGAAGAATAGAGTAATGTTGTCATCAAAACAAGTTTCATCACTACTATCGTGCCACTGATAAATATTTAAGACAACAATAGATCAAAAATAGGCAAAAGAAGCCCGTTAAATAAAAAACGTCCTACTTTATTACTTAGAACTCATACTATTCTAATCACTTATTAGATCTGTTCGTATTTATAATTTGTATATGTTTTATGCCCGTGACAAGTATCACGTACAAATGATTCAGTAAGCTCTAAAATAGAAGCCACTGGTTTTAATTGACCATTCTCAACGAACCCACTAAATCTCGCCTGTACGATCTGCTGACGTCCACAGCTCTCATATTCACTCCCATCATAAATCTCTCCTTCTGAAAGGATATAGTATTGTTCGGCAGTCATATAAAGAGTCTTTGTCGTTGGAAGTTCAACTCTCCCCAGTTCATCTGAAACCAGAACGATTGTTTTATTTTTCACTTCTTTTTCAACACAAATTTTTTGAGGAAGGTGAGCAGGAACTGTTCCAATAGCTTGGTAGCAGTTTGCAAAACTTTGAGTTGAGGCAACTAAGGCCATAACAGTTAAAAATGATTTCATAAAAAACTCCAGTGGATTAAGTTAGAATGACTCCTTCTTTTATCCGCTTGAGAAATTTAAGTCATGTTAAGTTACTGTTAGGAAGCTTTTTTACAGGCACAAATAAAGAAAGCCCCTATTTCTAGGGGCTTTCTTTATTAATCATCTTTTTTAAATAATGCTTATAGGAAATAAGACTTTAGTTCTTCTAGACGATCTAATTTTTCCCATGGGAATTGATCGCGTCCGAAGTGTCCGTAAGCAGCTGATTGAGAGTAGATTGGCTTTAAAAGATCTAGTCTTTGAATAATTGCCTTTGGTCTCATATCAAACATTTTGTTAATTACTTCAGTAAGTTTTTTGTTATCAACTTTTTCTGTTCCGTAAGTATCTACTAGGAAAGAAACTGGCTTAGCTACACCGATTGCGTAAGCAACTTGTACTAGAGCTCTTTCTGCAAGACCAGCAGCTACGATGTGCTTAGCTACGTGACGAGCAGCGTATGCAGCAGATCTATCTACTTTTGAAGGATCTTTACCAGAGAAAGCACCACCGCCGTGAGCTCCATGTCCACCGTAAGTATCTACGATGATTTTTCTACCTGTAAGACCACAGTCTCCCATTGGTCCACCGATAACGAATCTTCCAGTTGGGTTGATGAAGAATTTTGTGTTCGCATCGATTAACTCAGCTGGAACAACTTTATTGATTACTTCTTCTTTAACACCTTTTTGAACTTGTTCCAATGTCATTTCTTCTGCGTGTTGAGTAGAAACTACAATAGTATCAATTCTTGCTACTTTTCCGTTTTTATATTCAACAGAAACTTGTGTCTTTCCGTCAGCTCTTAAAAGTGGAAGAGTTCCATTTTTTCTCACTTCAGAAAGTTTTCTTGCTAATTGGTGAGAAAGGTCTGTTGAAAGTGGCATATAGTTAGCTGTTTCGTTACAAGCGTAACCGAACATTAAACCTTGGTCACCAGCACCTTGTTCAAGGTATGATCCTTCGTTTTCATTTACACCTTGAGCGATATCTGGAGACTGCTTCCCTAGAGCAACAGTTACACCACATGTATCAGCATCAAAGCCTTTTTTAGAATCATCGTATCCGATGTTTCTAATTGTATCTCTTACGATTTTTTGGAAGTCTACGTTTGCAGTTGTTGTTACTTCACCTGCAAGAACAACTAGACCAGTTGTAATTAAAGTTTCGCAAGCTACTCTTGCTTTTGGATCTTGTGCTAGCATTGCATCAAGAACCGCGTCAGAAATTTGGTCCGCGATTTTATCTGGGTGACCTTCTGTTACTGATTCAGACGTAAAGATGTAATCTTTTAACATATAATATTCTCCACTTTTCTATATAGTAGGGTAAATAAAATCTACCTAAACAAATAATACTCTAGTTTATGTTCGGGCGAATATATACAAAAGGGGGGGGTTGATCAACCCTTTTTTTTGGCAATGTGCAATTATTTTAGAGGCTCAAAATACTTAAAGTGATGAGGATTTCTGTAGTAATAAATTTTATTGGTATTGCTTGAATCTACCACGTAAACTTTCTTATTCATCTCTACTACGTAGTATTCTTTTTTGTCTAAGAGCCCAGTGAAATTATAGTAAAAACGAAAGTTGTTACTAGCATATAACTCATGAAGTTGTTTTGGATTTTTTACTGATTTCCCTGGCATTGGATTCAGCGCTTTATACTCTGTCCAGATCGAATCCATTTGAATACGGCCATACATACTATTTCTTGAATAGTATCTTAACGCTTTAAAAGTTGGCTTACCTTGCCCGTACTGATCAATTCCAATTCTTAAGTTTTCTCTTCTTAAAAATTGGCCGACTTTACTCATGTCAGGACAGTAAATATGAAAGTTTCCTGGAATATAAAAATAGGTAAATGAGAACTCACCTTCTTTAAATAAAACATTCAACCATTTGTGTTTTTTAGTATCAACTTTTGCAGGAATATAATCATCAATTGAATCATCTTTCGATAAAAAATTATATTTAGGATTCTCAAAACGATTCACCACAATTTTAGCAATGTCATTACGTTCAAGTGCATCAGGGGCATCCAATCTTCCGCCCTCTGCATATAAAATGGTCTCCATTGCATATAAGTACTGATAAAGTTCTGATTTTCCTGCCCAAAATTCATAAGTTTTTGCTTGTTGAGTAAGCGAAAACTTTTTTAGATTCAACAGCGCATCTGCTCGATCAGCAAGCATCTTTTTAATCAACTCTTTTCTAGCAAATTCTTCAGGAGTGAGTTTTTTATTTTTTTTATTTTTATGTTCAATCACTAAGCCTTGATAGAAAGCTTCTGCTCTTTTTGTTCGCTCTATCCATAAACCAAATCTTTCCGCATAAACTTTCGGGCCGATTTCAAGAAGCAGTTTGTAATTATTAATAATAAATAACAAATCAGAACGATTGATTTCTGTGAGAAGATTTTTATTGGGATCATTCTTTAAAGAAAGGTATAAAGTATCAAAAGCCGCGCGAATGGTTGTATCGTTTTTTTGTAAATCCAAATCAAACGCACCATCTTGGACTATTTTTCTTTTAAGATAGATTACATTTGCTAAATGTTTACTTTTATCAAGACCACTGTCGCGATTCTTATCGTATTGAGCTCTTAAATCTAAATGGTCAATCGGAAAGGTGAAGCTAAAAAGATAAGGAGCTTTGCTAGAGAATTCATCCAAAAGGGTCAGCAAGTTTTGATAATTTTTTTTGGCTTCTTCTAAAACTGCTTCTTTTTTCTTTGGATCTTTTTGGAAAAAATGTTTTTTATTTTGATCTAATAATGTGTCATATTCAGTTTTGATTTTTTTTACAATCGCTGTTAGATCATCAAAATTTTCCATCAACTCTAATCTAGACTTCGATTGCTCTAACCAAAGGATTTTTTCTTTAAACAAATCTAAGTTTTTTGAAATGGCCTCTTCATCTATTTCGCCTTTAGTTGTTAAGGGAATAAAGTTTCCATCCCCTTTATACGCAAGAGTGAGTTCATCAAATTGCTTTGTCACTTCAGGAGTACACATTGACTCATTAAATGTCTTTTGCAATTTCAAGTATTCATTTAAAGTGGCCTTATCAAGTTTTGTACTTGCCAAGGCCCCCCATGAAAAAATCAATGGAATAAAAATTAGTTTTTTTAACACAATTTATTAATGTAGGTTTTTAACAAATTCTGATTGCCAAAATCCTAAGCATGTTCCGTTAGATAAAATTAAAATAACTTCGTTAGGTCCTGCACATTTTTCAATTTCAACCATTAGTTCATCTAGCGTTCCCACTACACTTCCTGGTCTTCCTGACTTACGTACATGTTCTGTGATTAATTCGATATCTAAGTCCTTAGCATTCTTCACGCTTGTTGGACGAGTTGGTTTCGTAAAAATAACTGAAGCTGCTTTATCCAATGATCTTTCGAATTCCACTTGGAAAATAGAACTTCTGGCCGTTGCAGAATTTGGCTCCATAACAACGTGAATATTTTTATTTGGATATTTTTGAATAATAGCTTCAATTGTTAATTCAACTGCTCTTGGATGGTGAGCGAAGTCATCAATGATTGGAGAACCTTTATAGATTCCTCTTACTTCTTGTCTTCTTTTTACCAGTTTTAAATCAGTGATCGCATTTTGAATATCCTGAATACTGAATCCTTCAGATAAAGCGTACAGGATAACTGATGTTAAATTGAAAATGTTATGTCTTCCCACTAAATTCGTATCAAAAATAATTTGTTGTCTTTGATAGTTAATTGCAAATTTAGTGTAATTGGCATTTGCTTCTACAATTGTTGGCCCAACATTAGAATTATCGCCATAAACATACCATGGAAGTTCATTTTCTTTAAACTCTTCCAATAGGTCACAAGCCGCTGGATAGTCTACGCAGATAATAAATTTCTTATCAATATTTGGAATTGCTGCTTGAAATTGTCTCTTGATATCTTCAATTGAATTAAAAATATCTGCATGATCGAATTCTAGTGAAGTTAAAATTAAGTTATTGATTGAGTAACTTCTAAATTTAGAGATTTTTTCAAAGTAAGCTGAATCATATTCATCTGATTCAATGAAAAAATATTTTCCAGAACCAAGTCTTGATGATGGTCTTCCTTCCATTACTCCACCAATTAAATAACCTGGATTCGCATTTAAATTTTCAAAAACCTGTGTTGCCAAATAAGTTGTTGTCGTCTTTCCATGAGTTCCGGCAATCCCGATCACATTCACATTACATAAAACGAGAGCTCCGATAGCTGTTGGAAATGAACAGAAAGGAACACCTAACTCTTCAATCATTCTCGCTTCCTGACTAGATCCAGGAACAACGTTACCTACAACAATTAAATCAAATGTCTTTAGAAATTCAGCTGTCACATTTTCTAGTTTGTGCAGAGGAATTCCTGTCGACTCTAGATAAGTACTCATTGGTGGATAGTAGTTTGTATCTCCACCTTCAACATGAAAGCCTCTTTCTTTAAGTAGACAAGCTGCTGCTCCCATTCCTGTTCCACAAACGCGGAAGAAAAAAACTTTTTTTATTTTGCTATTAATTTTTTGTAGAGCTTGAAAGTCTAATTTATTGGCTAAATTCATGAGTATTCCTATAAGGTATATGGTTCTTTTTCTTATTCTACCATATCTAAAATTAAAACTTAAATTCTTTGTGCCGAATAATAAAAAAGCTATTTAAAAATTTTCAATTTTTGATAAGCTTACGTTTTTAACCAAGGACAATTAATTATGAAACTAAAGTCTATTCTTCATTCTCTTGCAGTGACTTTTCTTCTTTCATCATTATTTTTTGGTTATTCATCACATGCAGCTGATCTATCAAACTCAAAAGCAAGATCTGATGCCAGCAATCTTCACTCTCTGCCAATTGAAGTTCAAGATTATCTCTCTAAACAGAATATTATCGTAAATCAGACTGATCCTGTTGGGTATTTTTTAATCCCTACTTCTGATTTAGAAGTTATCTATGACAGAAATAAAGTTAACTTGGAACAAACAGGTTTTGCTTATAATTTCAGCAATAAAAAATTCATCAAATTCTTTGTTTTTCATATTGATGAAAGCGTTATGGAATCACTTAAAAACAAATATACCTACATTGATGAGAAGGCCACGACTTACTATGCTTTAAAAATGAATTCTAAAAATCAAATCATTTGGAAAACAAATGAAGACACAATTAAACCAAGACTGATTTCAACAGAAATCACCAATCCTGATATCAGCATCAAATTAATTCGTGGAAGAAATTTAGGATTAAACTTTGGTGTGAAACTAATTGATTAAAGATTCCAGATTTTTTCACCTAGAGTTTTTCTAAGTAACGTCAGACCAGATCTTTCATGCCAATATGTCTTTGTGGCATTAGTTAAAATGATGGCCCCTTTATCTTTTGTTGTATCAATCCAAAAAGATGTCCCGGTAAATCCCAGATGGCCAAACGTTTTAATGCTTGCCCCAGATCCTGCCAATGTATTTTGCGGGTCCATCACATGGTCAAATCCCACAATAAAACGATCTTCATTTTTGTGTGATTGAAATTCTTCTTTCATCAATTCTAGAAGATTTATTTTTTTATCTAAATTAAGTAACGAACGAGAAAGACCGCCAATCGTTGCAAATAAGCCGGCATGAGAAACAAAAGTACCTATGTTATAGCAGTTGTTATCATGAACTTCGCCGCGAACTACATGCTTATCTCTAATCCCATATTCAGGACAATCAGCATTAACCGGAAGATTCGTCCAATGAACCATCTCTGGGTCAAAGTAATAAGAACATAAATCATAAAGAGAGTTTTTGCTTTTCTTTTCCAATTCAAGCATGCATCTCAAAGAAGAATAATCAGAGTAAAGCGTTGGTGATTCTTTGATGTCATAACTTAAAATTTCTTCTTTCCATGTTTTTTTAGAAAGTAGTCCACCACTTGGTAGTCCTGCTTTATGGTTAAGAAGTAAATCAATGTCATTAGAAAAAAGGTCCGGATTATTTAAAAGCGCTGCTGAATTAGTCAGAGGTTTTGTTAAACTAGCTAAATCAAAATACATAAAAGGATATTCTGAAACTACATTTTTGTTAGTAATTTCAAAAGACTGGTAGTCGGCATTTTTAAAATCAATCACTGCAACAGCAACACAATCAAAGTGCTGATCTTTCATTAATTTTAGTGCTTCAATCTTTATTTTATCTACCGACATAAGTCCCTATTGAATATCTTCTTTTACAATTAACTCCATCACTTCTCGGGCCTTTTCATAAGCTCCGCTTAATAGAATTTTATTAGTATTTTCAATTTCTGTTTTCTTTACATCTTTGAGAGCTTTTTCAATTTTTCTTGTCGAAAGATCTGAAAACTTTTTGCTGGCATCATAAACTAGAGTCACATCCCCTTGCGGGTTAATAAAAGGAGGAATCCCCTCTTCTCTTGTTACCAAGACAATCGGAGCGTAGTTGAACTTGTCTTCTCTTAAAGAAACAATCTCAATTTTTTTTAGTTTAATGGCATTAAAGGCAAAGAAGTTGTCTCTTAGAAACTTTTCAAAGTCAGCAGCAATACTGATATCTTCATAAGTCATTGTCTCATTTAATAAAGAAACATTATCGAAATTAACCTTCTTATCAAAAAGGACTTCGCTATTTGTTTGAGTAGCATATTCAAGAGCGCACTTCTTGATCCCTACACATTCCTTGGCAAAGATCTGTCCACTTACTAATAATCCTAAAAGTATTAAAACTAATTTCATCATTAAACTCCTTTTAAATGAAGAAGCTACAATATAACATCTCATAATTATTATGATCCAAAAGAAAGCAGCCTGTGAATCTCTTTTTCAATAAAATCACTCTAATTTCATAAATCTTATTTACTTCTCCCAGCAGAGATATGAAGAAACCATGCATTTTCCTAAGCAATGAAATAAATGCACACACTTAAAGTGTCGGATGCTTTTTTTCATCCTGCGTCGTATACTCTGTGGCGCAATTTCAGGAGTTTTTATTTGAAAGAGAAAAATTTATCTTTTCTATTCATTGCTATGGTCATTTTTCTGGCCTCTTTTCCTCTTAGAGGAGAAGCAAAAGTTATTTTAACTTGGGATGACTGCACGAAGCTCTTAAGAGAGCGCAACATTGATTTACAGTCGGCCACGCATTCATTAGAAGCTTTTCGATATGCTGAGAAACAATCTTATGCTGGTTTTCTTCCAGAAGTCAGCGCTGGAATAAGTTTATCAAATAATAAAGCAAAAGAACGTTACCAAAACACTTCTCTTTCTATTACTCAAAGATTTTTCTCTGGTTTTGCTGATTCTGCAAACGTCATGATGAAAAAATATGATCGCCAGAATAGCGAACTAGACCTTGCAAGTGCGAAGGTTGAGTTAACTTATAGCTTGCGAGCAGCTCTTGCTAAAATTATTTATGCCAATGAATTTTTAAAAGTCTCTCAAGGGATCGTAGAAAGAAGAGCAAACAACTTTAAAAAAGTTGAACTTCTTTTTGAAAATGGAAAAGAGAATCGCGGAACTTATCTTCTTCTCCAAGGTCTTTTACATAGAGCACAGATTGAATACGAAGAAATTAAAGATTTAAGAATTTGGGCAGCTAAAGATTTGGCTTCTTTATTAGGAATCGACATCTCTGAAGAAATCGAACTTGATCCTTCGCTTACATTGAGCTCTCTAGTTGATGAAAAAGAAAGAAGTGAATTACTGGACCTTTATAAACAAGCAGAAAAAGACAAGAAGCTTTCTTTTGATTTAATTGCTGCTTCTTTTGATTATAAGAAGTCTCTTAACAATGAACTTTCTAGCCAGATGGTCGTTCACTCTTCACGCAGTGCTTTTTTCCCAACGCTGAGTTTAACTCAAGAGTACAGTCGCTCAAACGATTACGTAAATGATCCAAGAAACAGTTGGACTTTTTCTGTGGCCGTCAATATTCCGATCTTTAATGGTGGGCAAAACTTCTTTGACACTCAAGTCGCGATTGAAAAAAGAACACTCGCAACACTGGCACGTAGAAAGTCGGAACTTGATATAGAGAAAACTCTCTTAGAAGCCTTAAAGGAATTAAATCGTAAGTCAGAAAAGATCAAAGTTGAAAAAGAACTTCTTGAAGCTTACGAATTAAGTGATAGAGTCGCCACGGAACAATATTTTAATAGCTTCATCAGCTTTAGAGATTGGAACTGGGCCTACACTGACCTTGTAGACCAACAGCTTAACTACTTTGCCATTCAAAATGATCTGGTAATGCAACAAGCGCTGGTTGAGAGATTAAAAGGTAAAAACTTATTAGATAAATAACGATTAAAGTAAATCGAGAAAAATATGAAAATTAACACTAAACAACCAAAAAAGATCTTATGGGTTATTTCCTTTGCAGTGATTCTTATCGCCTCTACTGGTTTTTTAATTGGTCGCAATCATAACAATGTTGAATATCTTGAAGAGACAATCAAGCGCAGTGATTTACAAGTTCAAATTGTCACAACAGGAACTGTAAAATCAGAAAATGAAGTTGAAGTTAAAGTTCCCATCTCAGGAAGAATTGAAAAAATTCTGATTGATGAAGGTCAAAAAGTAAAAAAGGATCAAATTCTTTTTTATATCAGCTCTGCTGAGCGCGCTGCTCTTTTAGATGCAGCGAAGGCCCGTGGAGGAAATGAATACAAGGAATGGGAAGAAACTTATAAGATGACTCCTGTTCTTGCTCCGATTGAAGGAACAGTTATTCAAATTCGTTTTAAACCAGGCCAAACTTTTTCTGGTGAAACAACGATTCTTGTTATGTCAGATCGTTTAACTGTTAAAGCAAAAGTAGATGAAACAGACATTGGAAGTGTGGCCGTTAATCAAAAAGCTGAAATCGTTTTAGATGCTTACCAAGACGAAACTCTTGAAGCTCAAGTAGATCAAATCGCTTTTGATGCTATTACTGAAAACAGTGTCACTTCTTATGTAGTTGATGTTCTTCCAGCAAAAACACCCCACTTTATGAGAAGTGGGATGACTGCCAATGTAACAATCAATGTAGAAACAAAAAAAAATGTCATCTCTGTTCCTTTAAACGCGATCTCTTATAAAGACGAACAAAGTTTTGTCCTGATCAAAAGTCAAAAAGAAGATAAAGGTGCGCCAGTAGAAAGAGAAATCACGGTTGGCTTAACTGAAGGAAATAGAGTTGAAGTTCTCTCTGGCCTAAATGAAGGAGAGATTATTCTAATTAAGAAATTCACTTCTTTAGATGACAATGACGAAAGCGCAGAATAAAAACCATGTTAGAACTAAATCATATTTCTAAAAAATATACGATTGAAGAAGATTCTTTCTATGCTCTAAAAGATATTAATCTTAAGATCGAGCAAGGAGAATTTGTCGCCATCATGGGAGCGTCAGGTTCTGGAAAATCAACACTCTTAAACATTATCGGCCTTCTCGATGTGGCCGATAGTGGTTCTTATAAAATCAAAGATAAAGAATCGGCAGCCCTTAGTTCCAATGAACTAGCGCGCTTGCGATTAAAAACGATTGGATTTGTTTTTCAACAGTTCAATCTTCTCACTAAGCTCACAGCTTATGAGAATGTTTGCCTTCCTTTAATTTATGCAGATAAAAAGGCAGCTTCTTCACAAGACTATGCTGATGAACTTTTAAAAAGACTGGGGCTTGAAAAAAGGGCCGGACATTTCCCGAATCAACTATCTGGAGGACAGCAACAAAGAGTCGCGATTGCACGCTCTTTAATCAATCGTCCATTGATGATTCTTGCCGATGAGCCAACGGGAAATCTAGATTCACAAAGTGAGAAAGATATTCTTACTCTGTTTAAACAATTAAACGACGAAGGCATCACGATTGTTGTGGTTACTCACGATGAATCTGTCGCTAACGTCGCAAAACGCATTGTGAAGATGAAAGATGGTGTGATTATTTCTGATGAACGACACCAAGAAAGTCAGGAGAATAATCAAAGCGAACAAACAACTCATCTGACTCACAAACCTTTTTTCTCTTTTCCCGAATTCTCACTTTTTATCCAACAAAGTTTAAAAACTTTATTGAGATCTAAAATGAGAACTCTCCTATCAATGTTAGGGATTCTTATTGGGGTGGCTTCAGTTATTGCGATGCTGGCCATTGGAAATGGGGCCCAAAAATCAATTGAAATGGAATTTTCAACTTTAGGGACTAATGTTTTAGTGCTTAAAAATGGAACAAGTAATGCCACTGGCCCTTCTGCTCCAAAATTAAACTTAGATGATGGAGATTTCTTAAAAGAGAATATTTCTGAAATTCGCCGTCTTTCACCGCTTATTTCTGGAACAAGACAAGTTCTTTTTAAGAATAAAAGTGCTACGACAAAAGTGATGGGTGCTAGTGTTGAGTTAGAAAAAATCAGAAATCTAACTCCACTTTATGGACGCTTTTTCACAAAAAGAGAAGATGATTCTCGTGCTCGTGTGGCCTTAATTGGGTACAGTCTTTATAAAAAACTCTTCAAAGGAAAAAATCCTATTGGAGAAAGAATCAAAGTTGATAAAAATCTTTTCCAGGTTATTGGCATTCTTCCAGAGAAAGGATCAGATGGACAGACTGACCGTGATAACGTGGTGATTATTCCTATTAATACAGTAAAGCACAGACTGATTGTTCAGAATTTTGTGGATTCATTTGATATCGAAATTTTCCATAAAGAAAAAATGCAACAAACTGAAAAAGATATTTTAAAACTTGTGACAACTAGACATAAATTGCCAATCTCACAAAAAATGAGTGCTTTTGAAGTTAAAAATATGGCCTCTATTTTAAAGGCGATGAATAAAAGTAATCAGACAATGTTCTTTCTTCTTTCGGCCATTGCCACTATTTCTCTTGTTGTAGGAGGAATTGGAATTATGAACGTGATGCTCGCTTCTATTTCTGAGCGCACGAAAGAAATTGGTTTAAGAAAAGCAGTCGGTGGACAGGACAAAGATATTCTTTTCCAATTTTTAATCGAAGCGATTGCCATTACGATCTTAGGTGGCTCAATTGGAGTGGCCTTGGGAATTGCGGCTTCTTATCTGATCTCTTTTATTTTAAGCTGGCCGGTTTATATTTCACTATTTTCTGTTTTTATTTCGCTTTTTTTTGCAGCAATGACTGGATCAATCTTTGGATTTTTCCCTGCCAAAAAAGCAGCAAGTCTTCATCCAATAGATGCTTTAAAATCAAATTAAAAGGCCCATCAATGATGGGCCTCTATTTTTAGTTTTTGAAATTTTTAATGGCGGCTTGAGCTGCTGATAATCTCGCAATTGGCACTCGATAAGGTGAACAAGAAACATAATCTAATCCAACTTTATGGAAGAATTCAATCGATTTCGATTCTCCCCCATGTTCCCCACACACACCAAAGTGCATTTCTGGGTTTGTTCTTCTTCCTTCACTCACGGCGTGCTTCACTAAAAAGCCAACACCTTCTTGATCAAGAGAAACAAATGGATCTTGAGGAAGTAATCCTCTTTGAACATATTCTGGTAAGAACTTACCTGCATCATCTCTTGAAAGACCAAATGTTGTTTGAGTTAAATCATTCGTTCCAAAAGAGAAGAATTCAGCATGAGGAGCGATTTTCCCGGCTGTAATTGCAGCACGTGGAAGCTCAATCATTGTTCCTACTTTATATTTTAAAGTGGCCCCACGCTCACTGAAAACGCGATTAATTTCATTAATGGCATCTTCTTTAAGCATTGTTAACTCACCCTCAACTGCGATTAGTGGAATCATAATTTCTGGATAAACCTTAATTCCTTTTGCTTGTACATTAAGTGCAGCTTCAATAATCGCTTGAACTTGCATTTTATAAATTTCTGGGAATGTCACGCCAAGACGACACCCTCTATGACCAAGCATTGGGTTAAATTCATGAAGTTGATCACCACGAATGTTGATATCTTCAAGTGTTAATCCTAGTGCTTTTGCCAGTTCTTCTTTTTCTTCTGTCGTGTGAGGTAAGAATTCATGAAGAGGTGGATCAAGAAGACGAATATTTACCGGAAGACCGTTTAGAGCTTCGAATAAACCTTCAAAATCTCCTCTTTGGAAAGGAAGAAGTTTTACGAGAGCTTTTTTACGATCTGCTGTTTTATTAGCAAAGATCATTTCTCTTACTGCTAAAATTCTATCTTTTTCAAAGAACATATGTTCTGTACGGCAAAGACCAATTCCATTTGCTCCAAATTTAACTGCAACTTTTGCATCTTCTGGAGTATCGGCATTTGTTCTTACCTTTAAAACTTTTACTTCATCGGCCCAGGCCATAAATGTAGCAAAGTCATTCGTAATAGCAGCATCAATTGTTGGAACTAGACCACTAATAACGTCTCCTGTTCCTCCATCAATCGTAAGAGCATCACCTTCTTTATAAACTTTTCCATTAACCGTCATTGTTCCCTTAACATAATCAATTGTTAAAGAAGAACAACCAGCAACACAAGGTTTTCCCATTCCACGAGCAACTACCGCCGCGTGAGAAGTCATCCCTCCACGAGCTGTTAGAATCCCTTGGGAAGCAACCATTCCGGCAATATCTTCAGGAGATGTTTCTTGTCTTACTAGGACAACTTTTTGTCCAATCGCTGCTAGATCATGAGCTTTCTCACTTGTAAAAGCGATAATCCCGGCACCTGCTCCCGGAGAAGCTGGAAGACCTTTAGCGATAATTTCTTTTTTAGCTTTTGGATCAAGTCTTGGATGTAGAAGTTGGTTTAAGTCTTCTGGATTAATTCTTAAAAGAGCTTCTTCTTTTGTAAGAATGCCTTCACTTACTAAATCAACCGCAATCTTAATCCCTGCTGCCGCAGTTCTTTTTCCATTTCTTGTTTGCAGAATATAAAGGTGATTGTTTTCAATCGTGAACTCGATATCTTGCATATCTTTGTAGTGAGCTTCTAATTTTTGATAAACTTCAGTCAGTTCTTTAAAAGCAATTGGCATTGCTTCTTCGAGTGTTTTGAAATTTTTATTTGATTCATTCTTAGAGAAATCATTAATTGGTTGTGGAGTTCTGATACCAGCAACAACATCTTCCCCTTGAGCATTGATTAAATACTCACCGAAAAATCTTCTCTCTCCAGTTGAAGGATCACGAGTAAAACATACACCTGTAGCGCATTCATCACCCATGTTACCAAAAACCATTGATTGAACGTTTACTGCTGTTCCCCAATTATGAGGAATATCGTAAATCTCACGATACTTAATTGCTCTTGGGTTATTCCAAGAATTAAATACCGCTGAAACAGCTAACCATAACTGTTGCATTGGATCTGCCGGGAAAGATTCTCCGGATTCTTCTTTGATAATTCTTTTAAACACAGTCACAAGCTCTTTTAAATCACTTGCTGTTAATTCTGTATCGTTATGAACGCCACGAGCTTCTTTTAAGTCTTCCATCGTTGCTTCTAATAACGAAACATTGAAGTCCATTACAACGTTGGCATACATTTGAATAAATCTTCTGTATGAATCCCAAGCAAATCTTTCGTTATTTGTAAGTTTTGCCAGACCTAAAACTGACTCGTCATTTAAACCTAAGTTTAAAACTGTATCCATCATTCCCGGCATCGAAGCACGTGCTCCCGATCTAACTGAGAATAATAATGGGTTTGAGTTATCACCGAATTTTTTTCCAGTAACTTTCTCTACGTAAGCGAGAGCTTCAAGAACTTGTTTTTTTACTTGTTCATTGATGGCCTTCTTGTTTTTTTCATAATCAAGACACGCTTCTGTCGTTACAGTAAATCCAGGAGGAACGGCAAGTTTTAAAGAACACATTTCAGCAAGGTTTGCTCCCTTACCTCCCAGTAGATTCTTCATATCCTTGTTACCTTCTGTCACGTCCTTGCTAAAAAGATAAACCCATTTTGTAGTCATTTCATTTCCCTCGATTAATTAAGGTTTGTTAAATACTTATTAGAAATTAAATTTATTCTTTAAATAATCTTTTAAGTTAGCGATTGCGATTCTTTCTTGAACCATTGAATCTCTATCTCTTACTGTTACTGAGTGATCTGTTAATGTATCAAAGTCTACAGTAATACAGTATGGAGTTCCGATTTCATCCTGGCGACGGTATCTCTTACCAATTGATCCAGATAAATCGTACTCAGACTTATAATCGCGAGAAATATCATCAAATAATTTTGTAGCCGCTTCTACTAATTCTGGTTTGTTCATTAGTGGAAGAATTGCTGTCTTAATTGGAGCAAGGGCCGGGTGGAATTTCATTACCACTCTTTCATTTTCCCCATCGCCTTCGTTTTCTACTCTATAAGCATCACATAGAACCATCAATAGTCCTCTATCACATCCAACAGATGTCTCAAGAACGTAAGGAAGGTATTTTTTGTTTCCATCCATTTGATCTACGTAATTTAAGTTTTTCCCAGAGTATTCTTGATGTTGTTTTAAGTCGAAGTCTGTTCTTGAGTGAATCCCTTCAACCTCTCCCCAACCAAATGGGAATTCATATTCAATATCAAAAGCAGCGTCCGCGTAGTGAGCTAGCTCTTCTTGCTTATACCACTTAAGTTTTTCTTCTCTGATTCCGTTATCAAGATGCCATTGCCATCTTGCTTTTTTCCATTCTGCCATCGCATCCATTTGCGTTCCTGGCTTAATGAAATATTGCATTTCCATTTGTTCAAATTCTCTCATTCTGAAAATGAAGTTACCTGGAGTAATTTCGTTTCTGAACGCTTTCCCAATTTGAGCAATACCAAATGGAAGTTTCTTTCTCATTGATGTTTGTACGTTTAGGAAGTTTACGAAAATCCCTTGTGCTGTTTCTGGACGAAGATAAACCATTGATGAAGTATCTTCCATCGCTCCCATCTGAGTCTTAAACATTAGGTTAAATTGACGAACGTCTGTGAATGAATCTTTTGATCCACACTTTGGACATGGCTGTGTGATATCAATTTTATCTGCTCTGAATCTTTCTTTACATACTTTACAGTCAACCATTGGATCTGAGAAACCATCAACGTGACCAGAAGCTTTCCACACCATTGGGTGCATAAGAATTGAAGCATCGATACCAACAACATCTTGTCTGTATGTCATTGCTTTCCACCAACGATTCTTTAAGTTATTTCTTAACTCAATTCCATATGGGCCCATATCGTAGCAAGAGCTTAGACCACCATAAATTTCTGATGATTGAAATATAAAACCACGTTGCTTACAAAGCGCAACTAAATCCGTCATTGACTTTAAGTTCGATTCTTTTGCTGACACGACAAATCTCCTAATGAAATTAAAAAAATAATCCCTAAAAGATTACTGTGCTTTGGTCGCCTTTGTAATTAAAAAAAAGATGAATTTTAGGAGGAAAGCCCCTTGCTTGATGCAAAGGGCCTTTTTATTAAGCTTTCTGAGAAAGTTCGTAAAGTTTTTTGTATTCGCCTTCAAGGGCCATCAATTCGTAGTGAGTCCCTTTTTCCACAAGGCATCCCTCTTTTAAAACGAAAATACAGTCGTATTCTTGAATCGTAGAAAGCCTATGGGCAACTGCGATAACTGTTTTATTATCAGCAATACCCTCAAGTGCTTTTTGAACGATTTTTTCTGATTCGTTATCTAAAGCTGATGTCGCTTCATCAAATAATAAAACTTCATTTCTGCTTAAAAACGCTCTAGCAATCGTTAGACGTTGTTGCTGACCACCAGATAATTTTGAACCTCTGTCTCCAATAATCGTCTCCATGCCTTTTGGCATCTTGTCTACGAATTCTGAGGCATAAGAAACATCTAGCGCATGTTGAATTTCAGCATCTGTATAGCTATTTCCTAGAGTTAAATTTTCTCTAATTGTATCGTTAAATAAGAAAATATCTTGGGAAACTAAACCAAATAATCCACGCAATGACTTCAATTTGAAATCTTGAATAGGACGTCCATCAATTTCAATTGAGCCTTCTGAAAGTGGATACAATCCAAGAAGTAAATTAATAAGTGTCGATTTCCCTGATCCAGATAAACCAACTAAGGCTACTTTTTGTCCTTTTTTGATTTCTAAAGAAAAATCTCTTAGCACTGGGTGATCGGTATAAGAGAACGTCACATTTTTCACTACGATTTTATCTTCAAACTTCGGAGTCTCTAGCTTTCCAGTATCAACTTCTTCTGGAATTTGCATAAACTCATGAATACGTTGAGCTGCGGCATAAGCTTGGGCCAATTTCACATTTCCTGAAGAATATTTTCTAATTGGGTCCATCATCAAGGCCAGGGCCCCTACGAACTGGATAAAACCTCCGACAGTTGTGGCACCTGATTGAATACGGTAATAAGCAAAGACAATAACCAGTGAAAAAGCCAGTGATCCAACAAATTCAACAAATGGATGGGCCAATTCTTCAACTTTCGTCGTTTTCATTTGAGTATTGAAGAAAACTTCCTGAGAGAAGTTAAATCTCTTTGTGACAAAATTTTGTAAATTAAAAGCTTTGGTTAATTTATGACTCTGAATTCCTTCTGCCAGAGAGTGAGTCATATCTGCTCTTGTTTCTTGAACATGAGTATGGTTTTTACTTACTTTTTTTCCACTGATTTGAAAAATCATGACAAAAAGTGGCCCTACAATCAGAATAACAAGAGTTAACTGCCAATCTGCATAAATGGCTAAACCTAAATAAACAATTCCCTTAAACGGCTCTCTAAAAACATCAATAATCGCTCTTACAGCGGAAGAAAAAACTTCGACGTCGTTCAGAATTGTCGACATCATTTTTCCTTGCTTATTTTGATTAAAATAGCTCGTTGGCAGGCGCTGTAGTTTTTGAAAAATACGCGAACGCATATCCGCATTAATTTTTTCATTCACTTTTCTCAACCAGTAAAAATGGTAGAAGCGAGCTGGAAAATTTAAAATCCCCAGACCTAATAACATCCCTGCTATTTTTAAAACATCAGCAAGCTGGGCATCTTTTGATAAACCTGAATCTAAGAGTGGTTGAATAAGACGGAGTTGTCCCCCTGCGATACCGGCCAGAACAAATGAAAGTAGAAAAGCTACAATCAAAATGCCACGATACGGCGCAATGTAGGGTTTTAATATTCTATAGAGTTTTTTAATCATGCCCTACATTAACCGATCGGCCTTTAAAACACCATACTCTGAGTTTTAAAATCTTTCTCATCCAAATGAAATTGGAAACAAAAATAGTTGAAAAGCATTTTTGGCAGTGATTTAAACTCTATTTTCAGACCACTTAATTCTGAATCTTTTTTATGCGTAATGTGTCCAATAACTTCCCACAATTCTCTTCCGGATTGCACACCATACGTTTTGCGCTGATTTAAGCAAGGAGGACAAGCAAATCCACCTGAATCTGGAAGTAAATACATGTCGTTAAATTCAACTAAAGGGTGAGCACAAAAACAACAGGCTTCTCTTTCAGGGAAAACTCCTAAGTGTAGAAGTAGTTTTGAGAGAAAAATGACAATATGAGCATGCAAATAAAAGGTATTTGCTTTTAATGAATTTTCTAAATATACCAAAGCATTACTTAGAGTAATAAAAAGTCCCACTGACTCTTGATACTCTTCATTGAAATCATGCAAATTTTCTTGAGCAGCAATTTTATTAGCAAGCTCTAAGTAAAAACACATTAAATAAAAAGCTTGATGATTCGTTCTGATTAAATCGTGATGCCAGATGAGATTCCATTCTTTGGCGTGATAAACTTCCACATGAGATTTTGTCACTTGCAATTCAATAGAAAGCATAAATCCTAATTCAATAATGGAAGACTTTTGTTTTTTTCCACCACCTCGTCCGCCAAAAAACACCACCGAAACACGATGACCGTTTCTCAACAAAATATTGGCGATCACATGGCGATCGTCATAAGGTGTTTTAGAAAGAATGAGTCCTTCAATTTTTGTTAGCATTTATAAAATCTCTAATCCAAGATAATCCCAAAAATAGAGTTTAATCTTAGTCTTAAATCGCTGAATTAAGCTAGTTAAATATTTATCGTAAGTATATACCTCATAACTTGCCCCTTGTCTTCCTCCTCTACCAATCATCTGCAACCAAAAATCATAGTTATTCACTTTATGCCCAATGAAAACCTTATGAATTTCCGGTAAATTTACTCCATGACTTAGAGCTGTTGTAGAAATGATGCAATCAACTCTATCTGTCTCTTCAATCTCTTTTAAAAAGCGTTGAACTTCTCCTCCCACACAACCAAAAGCTTTTAGTCCTCTTCTTCTCAAAGAATGAACAACTTCATCTACTTCACTACGATAAGCGCAAAAATACAAATAAGTTTCCTCCTTTGTTTTTCCTCTTACACGACTCCAAAAATAGCGATACATCATACTTTGATTAAATCCATCAAAACAAAAAATTTGAGAAGGATTGCGATGAAGAAGATGATTTCCATAATCCAAATGAATAAAAAAATCGTCATGAAAAATTAAATCATTTTTCATTTTTTCCATAATCTCTACATCCATCGTGGCCGTTACGGCCAACACTGGAAATTTTAAAGAAAGCATGGAAAATATTTTATCCAATAAGATAGGTCTAAAAGTTTCTCCCCAATAATAAAAGAGATGAAATTCATCAATCACAATAATAACTTTTTGAGAGGAAATAAAATCTAAAAAGAAATCATCCAAGAGCTCTGCCGTTGTGATTAAAAAAGCTTTTTCAGCTTTGATAAATCCTTCATAACATTCATTTAGTTGTTTATCCTCTCCTCCACAAAGAAAAACATTTTTCTCTTCTCTATTTTTTAAATTTTTGTAAACTTCGTTCGCTAAGGCCCTTAAAGGTGAAAGATAGATAATTTTAAATTGTTGTTCACGATAAAACTCGACCACAAGACGTGTCTTTCCACTGGCGACAGGGGAAGTAAGCAATGTAAAAAAGGGATAATCAAAAAGGGCAGAGTCTAATTTCATGAAATGAAAATTTCAATGATCTAGAAAGAAGAGATGATATAAACAAAAGAAAAAAGGCTTCATTCGTGAAGCCTTTTTTCTTTTTTGCTAATGATTAAATTT
>JACCDZ011206914.1_pt1 | contig 33895 bp, 33 predicted proteins | sample 7449551 | NCBI WGS metagenome assembly JACCDZ01 (sample SAMN15323452, study PRJNA562643) | freshwater metagenome | isolation source: river surface water | place: USA:Blue River Watershed | collected 2017-08-18 | reverse complement strand
CATGCCGTATTTATAAATGAAGAGTTGATAGCTACAAATAAATATTGTTGTAGAGATACAGCATATTCATATGATTTTATGGTACCGGGTTGGTATAGAATAGATGCTGCGTATAACAATACTGATAGTGGACATTATATTCAATTAGGGTGGAATCCATCTGACTATCAAGATAAAATTAAATATATGACTACTACTAATATGGATGAGGCTGTAAGAATAACTAAATTAAGATTAGATAACTGGTCATCAAAATTCAAAACATTAGTAGCAACAATAAAAGGTGATGCTTCTGGTTCATTCACGAAGTTAGAAACAAAATTAATTTTAATTGAAGGTTTACAAAGAATTAGAGCACATATTTTAAGTAAAGGTACGAATGTAACAGAAGATGATTTAGCAACATTCCATAAAGGTGATGCTGTTAATCCTGGATTAGAATCATGGATAGATAATTTAAATAATGATGGTAAATTTACATCATTAAATTATGATAACTATGCTGATAATGCGGCGTTAGATTTATTCAGACCATTACCTGATATGACTGGAAAATATAATAAAGCAGAAATTATTGAAATTATTAGAAAAGGGTTACAATTAGTTAATGGTATCGATTCTATAAATAGCAATGATATTCAAAAATGGGTGGATAGATTAAATATATCAATTACTATGCCAGGTCAAACTAGATATTTTACTAAAGCTCAAGTAAATGCATTGCTTAAAGACGGTGCTAATTATTTAGTTGGATTAGATAGTGCAACATCATATGAAATTAGTGCATGGTTAGATAATCATATTACAACTAAGAATACATTATTCATAGATGCAAATGGACATGATAAATCTGAAACAACAAACACTAATGCATACACTAAAAATGAAATAAAAAGTTTAATTTCTGTAGAGTTTAAGAAATTATTAGGTGCACAATCAGCTAAAACTAAAAAATAGTAATGATTTTTAGGAATAAAAAAGAAATTGGCAACAATATGTTGCTGGTTTCTTTATTAGAATATTTTAAGAAAAAAAGTATAAATAAATATAACTAAAAAAAAGGAGAAAAAAATTATGTTAAATTGGCTATTAAAAAATGTTATGAATTATATTGTTGGTAAGGATATTTTTGGAAAAGTTCAAAAATTAGTTACTGAGATTGCATTAGATGAAAAACTAACTGGTGCAGAAAAAAAAGAAAAAGTAATAACATCTGCAAAAGCATTAGGTGCTGATATTACAACTTCAGCTTTAAATTTAGCTGTTGAAGCTGCAGTAAAATTAATTAAAGACAAACAAACTAAATAATTTTAAATTATTTAGATGTTATTTAAAACATTCTGAAGCTTGGAATACTGGTCAACTGGTATTCCACCTGCTTTAGCATGACCCTTACAACCAAAATCCTCAAACCAATCATTTAAATCTAAAATACTTGATCCTTCGGGTATTCTAACTGAACATTGTGTAGTATTTTTATATTTAAAAATAAACATATCAATTTGTTCTGATTCAAGCACTTGATTCATAAAATGCATTTTGGTATAATCTGTAGCGTTAGCTTCAACCATTACAAAAACTTTATTTTTAAATTCAAATAAAACTGCTGTTCGAGCCATTAATTTTAAATTATCTTTATGTTGAATTTTTTTTCTTTCAATAATCATTTTTTCATTTGATGATAACTTATATGGGTCTGGATTTTTAAAAAATCTTTCACGAAATTGATTAGGGTTATAACCAATATTATAATCCAATAAATCATTTATTTGAGCAGCATATTCGAAGTCTGGATTATTTAAACGCCACATATCATATACATCACTCAAATAAACTATTTTTTCTAAATCTTTAAGTTTTTGATTATTTGGATAATACTCTAATAATTTATACCATGTCAAAGTAGCACCACAAACATCTTCATCCAAAACACTATATGTATTTTTTGACATATGAGAAAATATTTCTTTAGAAAAGTCATTTATATGATGGTCATAAATAATTATTTTATCTTTTTGCATATAAGGCAACAATTGTTCAAGGTATAAATTGTCAATACCTATATCAGTAAGTAAAACCAAATCGGTATCATCGATTATTTTTAATACTTCAGGGGTTACTTTACTAATAGCGAATGCTTGATATATAGCATTATCACCAAAAGCAGCTTTTGCACATGCTCCACTAATAGCACCATCAAAATCGGCATGGTGAAAGTTTACAATAAATTTATTTTCGAATGGATTTTTCATAGATATATTATAGTATATTCTATCTTATAAAAACCTTAATTAAAGGTTTTCAATAGATTTTAAAGTATTCCATTCTGCTCCAAAAGCAAATTGTTTAAGTTTGTGACTTCTAACAAATTTTAAAAATTCGTGTTGTTTTGATGCACTGTGGTCAGCTTCAAAAGCTTTTAGTATATTTGAAGCTACATGCTCGGGAATATTATCGGCTTTTAAACAAATAAGTTTTTCATTTCTTTTGAAAGACTCTCTAAAAGATTGTATTGGATTAAAAAGTTTAGATTCAGAAATATCTTCTTTTTTCGCTAGTTTAATAATATCTTTTAATAGTTTATCTTTAATCATTAATTTTTGATTATTTTTATAAGTACCATCACTTTTAGCTTCTTTAACATCTGATAATATTTTATCTTTTTTTTCTCTAGCCACTGCTAAAACTTCTTCCCATTCATCTGACGAAAGATCATCTGGAATTTCATCAATATCTAGGAACTGTGCTATAAAATATTTTTGACGGTCAATAATTTTATCAACAGTAGAAAAATGAAAATCCAATTTAGATTCATCACGAGCGATTTCTTCTAAAATTTCTTGTTTGATTCTAGGATATGAACTAGGAACATTATCACCTGAGTCACCTTTAATCACTTTAGTTATATAATCTAAATGAGAATAATCATTAACATAATTTTTCTTTATAGGATTAAAAATTTTAACACCTTTGTATCTCAATAACTGTTTAAAATCCCCATCGGTAGAAACGATAATAGATTTTTCACCATCTAAAGAGAACTTTTGAGCTAGAATAGCTATAATATCATCACCTTCAGCTTCTGAAGCTTTAATAACTTTAGCATTTGTAAAGTGAGTCATAAAATCTGCGGCTTTATTAACAGCGGCATAAAATAAGTCTAATTTGTCATCTGCTTCTTTGCCAGCATCTCTATGTGCTTTATATAATGGATAAAAAGTCTTTCTCCATGACTTACTTTCAATAGTTAGAATTACTCTATCTGATTTAAGCACATTTATATAATTCGAAAGGGTTACTAGAATAGAATCTAAAAAAAAGTTTATCCATTCTTCATCTTCCATCAAAAGAGTGGAAGAGTTTTTAGCCATAACACCAAATCTCGTAATAGCTGTTAAATTAGCAAAGTCTATTATTAGGTTTTTCATAATTTTCCTTTTTTTGTATAGTATAGTTTTTATTTTACAAAAATTGTTAAAAACAATATAAATAATTACAAATTGGTGTAACTAATAATTTCTAAGGAGAAAGTAATATGGCTGATATTATCGTAAAAAATACAGAAGGCACACAGATTGCCAAGATTGAAGCCGACAATATAAACACAACATTTGAAACATCATTGATTGGAGAAAATGTTGAAGATTATATGGTTGAAATCAATAATAACTTTGTAAAATTACTAGAGAACTTTGCTGGAGAGTCTGAACCGCCAAAAGCGTCTTCGGGTGGAACTGTAGAAGGACAAATATGGTATGATAAAACAAATAACAAAGTACATTATAAAACCAAGTCGGAATGGACATCAAATGCAGATGCGTTGGGTGGAAAAACACTAGATGGTGTTAGAGAATATGTTTTATCAGGATTGGATACTACTGGTAAATTATCGAAAACTGGTGGAACAATTACTGGTGAAATCAATGTAAATGGAGCTGTACAAGTTCAAAATTCTATTATTCCATCGGAATCAGAAAAGACATCATTAGGGTCAACTGATAATAGATTCAGAAATATATATTTGAAAGAAGATGGTATTGTATTGGGGGATGAGTCAAAAGGATTAAGATTTAGACCACATAACTTTGTTTATGTAGTTACAAACGATAATGATGATGTAAGTGGTTTTCCAACAGGTGCAATTATATTACATCAGGAGACTGGAGAAGCAATCATTAAAAAATCAACTGGAACCTTTGGGGCTAAGAATTCAACATTTAGAAAATTAGCTGATGATAAACAAAATTCGGCTGTTATAGGTGGTAATAAATTTGACTTCATGGGTGATATTGGATTAATTGCAGGTGGATATGGTAGTTCAAGTGGAAGTCATAGAGAAACAAACATTGAAAGAATAAACATTGCTACTACAGGAAATGGATCAACATTTGGAAATTTATCATATGGTAGATCACATATGGGTTCAGGAATGTCTAGTAGTGTTAGAGGAGTTTTTCAAGGTGGATGGGCAGCAGGTCATGGAAACCATAATGGAAAAATGGATTATGTAACATTCTCAACTCCAGGTAATGCAACATATTTTGGTACTTTTGGACATGAAAATTATGGTTCATCTGCTGTTTCAGACGGTACAAGAGGGGTTATAGGTCCTGGGTATAATGCTGTAAGTGGAGATGGACCGATTGGACATCATTACATATCAAAATATATAACTATAGAAACACCTGGTAATGCATCACAATTTGGTACTATTAAACAAGGATTTTGGGGATCAGCAGTATCATCTGGAACCAGAGGTGTATTTGGTGGATATTCAAGAAATGGTTGGGATTCAAGATTAGAATACATAACAATCCAAACACCTAGTAACTCGATTTATTTCGGGAATACTCAAAGACATAGCAGTGCAAGTCCAAATACTGTTACTGATGCTATAAAAGGTGTGTATTTTGGTGGTTATACTGGAGCTTGGAATAATGCTAGAATAGAGTATATTACTATTGCTACACCAAGCAATTCTGTTGATTTTGGTAATGCATTAGGTACAACTGGAGAGGGTGCTGGAATTTCAAATGGTGTTAGAGGTGTTTCAACAAATAGATGGTGGTCAAATACTGCAGAGTATATAGTAATTCAAACACCAATGAATTCTATGTATTTTGGAACATTAATAATGGATAGAGGTGCTAGACCATCTAGTGCATCTGGAAACTAATTTTTTAAGGAACAAAAAAATGAATATTATTTACGCAATTTATAAAGAAAACATCATTCCTTTAGTTGGTGGTATTAATCCAGATGGAATTGAAATTGGTTTATCGGAATATAAGAATTGGAAATTATGTGCTATGGATGAAAGTGAATTTTCAAAATACTCAGAATTTACTTTATATCCTATACCAAAATCAATTGCTGTTGGTTTGATGCTGCAAGGAAGAGAGCAAAATGTTAATCAAGATTTGCCTGTTGGTAATTTACCAGAAGAGGCACTAGCTGCTAATAGAAAATTAACAGAAGAAGAAAAAACCCTAGCAGCTATGGCTAGAAATTATGTTGATAAATTGGATTTAAAGTTTGCAACAAGAGCAAAAATCAGAGCTTTTAAAGATTTTGAAGATGATTTATCGGATACTAAGTTATTGGTTGAATTTTTATTAGGATATATTGCTGAGGATTATACTAGTAAACCAGAAGATGAAAGAAATAACTTTCCTATAAAAGATATTATGGACTCATTTGCAACTGCAATGGCAGATAAAGATTTAAGAATCAACAATGATAAGATCTTAACAAAAGTTACACAAATTTTAAAAGATGAGTCAATCATCTCAAGAATTGTAAAATCTAACTATGTTGATCAACTAAAAAAATTAGGTTAATAAAGGGAGATTAAAATGGCTGATAATAAAAAAATTCAAATAAGAAATACATCAAATGAAGTGGTTGCTGAATTAAATGTATCTACCACACCAATTGATAATACATCTACATCTATTAACCTTTTTGCAAGAGGAGCTGAAGAATATTTAACTGAGGTAAATGAAAATTTTTATGCCTTATTAGAAAATTTTGCTTCAAAAAAGGCACCAAATAAACCACAGATTGGTCAGGTTTGGTATTCAAAAAAAGGTTCAAATAAAGTAGAGGCAAGAGGAACTGGATTAAATTATGATGGGTCTAGATATATCAAAATCAATGGTGTAGAGAAAAGCATTCAAGACAGAAGAGGTATTGCTTTAATGATTTTTGATAATGATTTTGCTTCTAAAATCATTTCACTAGGTTATTATGATACTTATGGATCAAACGAGGCAAAAACACAATTAGCTAGAAAGTTAGCAAGTGTTGGTGAGAATGAAATGTTTGTTATGGTATCTTATGATTCAATAGGAACTAATGACGAATTAAACTCAAGAATGGATAAATTAGGTTCACAAGCTTGGCATAAAATCAAAAAAGATTGGCGATATCCATATGCAGCAATAGGAACTGGGAAATTTGGAATAATTTCGGAAGACTTACAAGGTTATGATTCTAAAACCTATGCATATGCTCAAGTAGCATTTGAATCATTATTGCCTGATGAAGGAATGGGTAAACATACAGCATTAACAAATGTTAATGCATCAAATGACAATTTATTAGTTTGGAATGGTGAAATATGGTCATCATCTGCATCAACAGTTGAGGGTAAAGATTTATCTACATTAAGAAATTATGTTTTATCAGGAGTAGATTTATCTGTTAAGTATGATATGACTGGAGGAACTGTAAATGGTTCTGTAGTTTTAGCGAATACTTTAACACCACAAGCTGATATAGTACCAACAGGTAATGAAATTCAAGATATAGGAACATCAGGTAAGAGATATAAAACATTGCATTTATCTGAAGAAAGTTCAATATATATGGGTCCAGGAAAAGCGTTTAATAAAAATTCATTTGTTTATACTGTAGAAAAAGAAACTGATTCTGTAGCACATGTTCCAGCGGGATCAATAATATTAAATAGAGCAACAGGAGAGGCTATAGTTAAGAAATCAAATTTTGTGGCTTCAACATCAAATAATACTTTTAGACTTTTATCACAAGATAAAAAATATGGAGTAACAATAGGTGGAAATAATTATAATTTCAATGGTGACAAGGGTATTTGGATGGGATCATGGAGACATGGAAATATACAACAAATAACTATACCAACACCTGGAAATGCAACATCATTTGGATCTTGTAGAGCTGGTGGACATTCAGCTGGTGCATCAGATGGAACTAGAGGACTTTCATTTCATCAACACAATTATGATGGAATTCAATATATTACTATTGCAACCCCTGGAAATTCTATAGACTTTGGTTTATTTAATAATGGTTGGTCAGGAGCTGCTGCATCTGATGGTATAAGAGCTGTAGTATTTGGAGGATCTAACGATACAAGTATATCAAATTATGTTTTATTTGCAACACCAATGAATGCGGTAAAATTTGGTGACTTAGGAACATCTGTTCATTGGAATGCAGCTGTATCTGATGGAACTCGAGCTATTTTTGACCGAGGATATCATGCATGGAATGCTCAATCATTCAGATATGTTTCAATGGCTACTCCTGGTAATGCTATTCATTTTGGAAATATGAGCGTTTCAAGAGGATGGACAGGAGCAACATCGAATGGAACACATGGTTTATGGGCAGGTGGAAATAATGCATCAGGTGTTATAAATTCAGTTGAAAAATTAACTTTAGCAACACCAAGCAATTCTACACATTTCGGAAGTTTAACATATTCAAGACACACAGCTGATCCTGTTTCTAATGAGAGTACTATGGTAGCTGCAGGTGGAAGCAGTTATTCGACTACATTGGATTATTTATCATATGCTAATGGCGGATCATCAACAAAATTTGGAAATGCGGTTGAAGGTATTAGATATTCAGCTTATTTTTCAGGAAATTAATAAGGAGTTATTAAAAAATGTATGTAATATATAAAGAAAACAAATTACCTGGTGTGGGTGGAGTACATCCACAAGGTATAAAAACAGGAATAGCATACTATCAAGGTTGGAATTTAGCTGAATGTCCAGAAGAAAAAATTCATTATTATAAAGAATTTGATTTTGTAACTGTTAGTTCGAATATTGTTAATGGTTTGCAAATATTAGATAGTTTAATTTTAGAAGATGCTGAAATTGAGGCTGGGATAGTTGGAAATATGGGTGCACCTATTGCAACAGCTATTACAACAAATTTAACAGATATTGATAAAGAAAATATGGAAGAGGCTAAAAAGTTTATAAATAATCTAGAAGCTAAACTACTAACAAGATCAAAGGTAAGAGAACTAAAAGATGTTGAAGATGATCTTGTTGATTTAAAACGAGTAATTCAAAGTTTAGTAACTTTTGTTGTTGATGACTGGAAAGTTAAAACGGATGAAGAAAAATCAAAAAGTAGATTTGCTACAATAATGGATAGCTTAACTGAAACAGTTGCTACAAATACGAGTTCACTAACATCAATTGAAAATGATTTAAAGAAAATCGAAGAGATAGTAGATATGGAAGTAGAAATTGCAAAAGTAGTAGATGCGTACTATTTAACTAAAAAGCTATAATTTAAAAAAGGAGAGTACAGAGGATGGCAACAGTAATTACGGTAAAGAACACTCAAAATGAAGTTGTAGCTGATATTAGTTCTAAGGAAATTTTAAAAGATGTTGTTTCAACAGCTTTAATCGGGAGAGGAGCAGAATCATACATTGAAGATTTAAATCAGAATTTTGTTAAAATCTTAGAAAACTTAGCTAGTGAAGAAGCTCCAGAAAATCCATTGGTAGGACAAATGTGGTTTGATAAAAAAAACAACATATTAAAACTATTTAATGGTTCTGATTGGGGATACAATGTTTCTAAAGTTGGTGGAAAAGATATTCAGCAGATTAAGGATTGGGTTTTAGGATATGTTGATTTATCAGATAAATTTGATAAATCTGGTGGAACAATTACAGGACCTATAATAACTGAAAAAAAATTTTCAACATCGGGAAATATAGTTCCTGATAAAAATGAAACTTATGATTTAGGTTCATATACAAAAAGATTCAAAACATTATATATTAGGGAAAAATCTATTTATTTAGGTGACAGAGGAAAATACCATATTACTAAAGATTCATTTATTTATACTGTTAATAGTAATGAAGATGATGTATCGAAAATACCAACAGGAGTTATTATTTTAAATAAATCCACTGGTATAGCAGTAGTTAAAAGAAATATAGGTAAGTTCGATTCAATGAATGCTAAATTCGGACAATTAATTTATGATAATAATAATGCGGTAAGATTAGGTACAGCTATTCAAGGTTTCCAAGGGGATAGAATGGTTATGGCTGGTGGATGGCATTATGGTACCTATTTATCTCAATTGAATTATATTCAATTATCGACACCAATGAATACTAGATATTTTGGTAATTCACGACAGATAACATTATCACCAATAGGTGTAACTGGTGGAGCAAGAGGATTATGGCATACTGGTGGATGGCCGGGGTGGCAGTGGTCATCAACATTTGAATATGTAACATTTTCATCACCTGGGAATGGTCAATATTTTGGAAATGCAACATATAGATCTGTTGAAGCTCAAGGGGTTTCTGATGGAACTAAAGGTGTATTTTCAGGTGGATGGAATGGTTGGTGGTATGGAAGAACTGATATAGAATATGTTACTATTGCAACACCTTCAAATACAAGAAGTTTTGGAACCGCATGGCAAGGAAGACAACATTCAAATACACATATAACAGATGGAACAAAAGGTGTTAATGCTGGAGGTATGAATGGTTGGAATTGGTGGAATATATTTGCTACAATGGATTATATTACTATTTCAACACCTTCAAACGGAACAGTATTCGGTGGTTTAAGATGGAGCAGATGGGCAAATACTGGTAATACAGATGGTATAAAAGGATTTGTATTTGGTGGTTGGTGGAATCCAAAAGGTTCTATGGAAATCATCACTATAGCAACACCTGGAAATTCAACATATTTTGGAAATTGTGGTAATTATTTTGCCCATTCAGCTGGATCTGGAAACGGATCATCAATTACTGTAGCTGGTGGTTGGGGATATGGTTGGACCGGTTGGCAACAAATGAGAAAATTCAATACATCGACGCCACAAAATGCAACATATTTTGGAAATATGAGTTATCATTTACATCATTTTGATGCTAACTCAGGTAACTAATAAGGAGAAACACAAATGACTGGAATTTTTAAAGTTAATGAAATTTCAACTATTGGGGGGACAACTCCTCAAGGTGAAGGTATAGAGATCGTAGGACATATTGGTGATTGGACAGTTGTAACAGTTGAAGATTCAGCAATATCAGGGGTTCAAGAATTCAATATTCAACCTATTGATGATAACTATTTAAAAGGTATTACTGGTCCACAAGCTGAAGGTGCTTATAATGCTGCTGCTTATGGGGTAACAAGTTTTGGTGATAAAATGAGATTTGAAAATAATCCAGATCAGATTATAGTGGGAATTCCTGGAATTCCAGATGGAACAAAAATTGTTTCAGCTGATGAGAAAGATACTGAATCACAAAAAAACTTTACATCAGAAGATGTTGCGGCATATAAACAAGCACAAGCATTTATTAAAAAATATGATGCAAAATCTGTATTAAGAAACCAAATTAGAGGGAATATCGTTGATGTAGAAGATGATATTGCTGATACTAAGGTTGCTGTTCAAACAACATTATATTATTTTGCACATGAGTGGCAATCTAGAACTCAAGCACAAAAAGATTCTAATCCTGCTAAAGAACAAATGGAACAATTAGCTAAAAAATTATTATCAGATGATGTAAAGATGCGAGCTGATTTAAAAAATGGTATAGAAACATTAAATGAAATATTAGAGAAAGAAGAAATTATAAATCAATTTATTGCAAATAATTATTCTTATAATGCTGACAGAGGGTTATAATTTAAACCCTCTTTAATTTTCAAACTTACTCCTAAAAATAGTCATTTTCCTTAATTTTTTTTGTAAAATAAACCTAAATCAATTTAAGGAAAAATGATAATATGTCTACAGAATTAACAAAACAAGAAACTGAAAAAAGTTTAACAACTAAAGAAAACAATTTATTAGAGAAATTTACAACAGCAAATTTTCATAAGATGACTACTCGTGCAGGACATGAAGATTTTTCTATGGTAACTATAGATGATGCTAGAATGAATGAGATTGCTGAAAGAATGGGAGAAATAAATAGAGGGTTAAATGCGTTTTCAAAAACAAACACTCAATTTGTATCATTAGGATTAACACTTTCAGAGGCAACACCAGAAAGAAATATTAGACAAATTCATGCACAAATAGAATCTAAGAGAGGAGCATTATCTGAAGCACAATTTAGATTATTAAAACAACAAAATGATTTAAAAAGAAAGATGTTAAGAAAAGCAGAAATTTTGGAAAGTGAAGTGGGTAAAGGTAAAAAATATCCAACAGAAGCACATAAAGATCTTGATATTGAAAGAATCGACATAGATATTGAAGAAATAAAATCTAAAATGGTTGATGGTAGAGTTCATGTTGAACAAGCTATTAAAGAAATTGGAATGTACCAAGATGCTTATGAAGATATTGTTGAACATTTTGGTTTACAAAATTGGGATGAGGTAGATATGGAAAATGCTGATATCACATATAATCTTAGAAGATGTTTTTTCCAATCATTAAGAAGTTGTAGACAAATTGGACACATTAATGAACCTAATCAAGAATGGTTAGAACAATTGGGTATTAATCCATCATTTGTTCAATTTGAAATGTTACAATTTCTAGCAACTGAAAGAGCAGTTATGGAAGAAATGGTAGAGAAAAAAGCAGGTTTTGGAGATGACATGACTGCGGTTGAAGAATTTGTAGACCATTTAGTTGTTAAATATCAAACAGCACCTATTAACCAAATTAAAAAAAGAGGTATGAAAACACATAACTATGATAAATGGTTATTTAAAGATACTGCTGCTGAAAATAAAAGATTAGAAAACAAGGGGGAATAATCCCTTGAATTCTAATGAAAAAACATTTGAACCTGTTATAGGTAAAGTTTATAGACACAACCGATTATTTAATTATGTGGTTAGTCCCTTGAGTATAGAAAATGGGAATGTTAAATGTCATGTTGGTAGAAATGCTTATAGAGAAATATCACTTGATTATTTTAAAAGAGATTGGCATATTGATGAGAATATATCATATACCGATATGATAGAAAAAATTACCAAATATCCGGATCAAACACCTTTTACCATGATATATGATGAGTATTATGAATTTGATGATGGAAAATCTCATACCTATATACATTTTAATGATGATATGAGTGAAAAAATGATCAGATTTCCGAAATGGGTATTAACTTCTTGTACGAAATCAGAAAGATCTAAACTAATAAATCCATACACCTTAATAATGCCTGTAATAGATGATATGATAGAACAGATACAACAAGAATTAGATATAATAAATGAACTTAGAGCAGAAAATGAATTTATAAATATAGATGATTTTAAAGGTTTTGAATTTGGATTGATAAAACTTCTAGAAAAAAAATATTTAAGAATTATTTAAAGCAACTGATTTAACATAATATTAAGGTTAAAAAAAGTATAATAATACAGTATAATAAGAACTGGAAAAAATTATGAATAAATTAAAAGAATTATTTAACCAATATATATCATCTGACATAAAATCACATATTTTAAAAATAACACAAACATACCTAGATGCTGGGTATGAGTGTTGGATTGTTGGTGGTCCAGTTAGAGATTTATTATTAAACCACTCTCCAAAAGATATAGATTTTGCAACTAATTGTCCATTAGAAATTACAAAAACCTTATTCCAAAGTATTATTCCAACAGGCGAAGATCATGGAACACTTACAATTCATATTGATGGTGAGAACTATGAGGTAACTAGATACCGAAAAGATGTAGACACCGATGGAAGAAGAGCTACTATAGCCTTTGCCAACACTATTCAAGAAGATGTATTACGTAGAGATTTGACTATTAATGCTATTGCTTTCAATCCAATCACAGATGAAATTGTAGATGCTGTTGGTGGTTTGAAAGATTTTGAAACAAGAACCCTTAGATTTGTTGGTAAAGCAGAAGATAGAATACAAGAAGATCAACTGCGTGTTTTAAGATACCTTAGATTTATTGTTAGGTTTAATTCATTTGGATTTACACCAATTATAGAGGAATTTGATTCAGTAATTAAATCATATAAACCAAATGTAGTTTCCATTGAAAGAATTTATCAAGAATTAAATAGTATGTTTCTGATTATTAAAGATAATAATCAAATGAAACCATTTTTGGTTGAAACCCTACAAAATATTAGAATCTTTGAAAGATTTTCAGAAAGAACTAAAATGGATATGGTTGTATTTGAAATTTTTGAAACAATGGATTTTTTCCCACTAGTACGATTTACACAAGGTGATATATCACCTGTTAAATTATGTTCGGAATACAAAAAAATGTTTAAAATTTATGATGAATTTAAAGATAATGATTTCAAAGATGAAATTGATGTTAAAGATTTACTTGAGAGGGTGAGAGGAGATTTTGAAATGGCTAGAAAAATTTTAAGCTATATTACCTTATTAGATAAACCCGTTGGGGATTCTATTAAAGTTATAAACAAAATAGAAAAAGATATTTCGAGGGGTATGATGATTCCATTTCAGCTTTCTGATTTAGCTATTGATGGTAATGATTTGATGATTAGAAATTACAAAGGTAAAGAAATAAAAACTAAACTGCATGAATTACTAATGATAGTTAAAAATAATCCTGAATTAAACAATAAAGATTATTTGCTTGAAATCTTATAAATCGTACAATAAAATACATATCCATAAAGGGACTGAGGGTAAATTTGTTTCCCCAGAAGTCTATGAAAGAGAATGGAAACCATTGGGATGGATATTAGGTATGAAACCTAGGAAAACTAAAGAAGATTAACCCAACGTGGTTGTTAAAGATTTACTTAAGTCTTCTAAGGGTGATTTTGCAGTGTCAGAGAGAGTCTTGAGATACTTTAAAATCTTCCATAAGGAGAATAATCATAAAGCTGGTTTATCCACTCTAAACACCCTTAAAAATAAGGAATTAAAAAGTGATGGAGAACCTTTTATGGTTACTCCCATTTAAAAGTAGATGGAAGAGATCTTATTAATAAGGGTTATACTGGTGAAGCAATTGGAATTAAATTAAGAGAATTATTGCAATATGTGAAACTTAATCCAGAATATAATAAAAAACTAACATTGGTTCAAATGATTTGATAATATTAAACTTGGTTTAAGTATATTTGTGGTATAATATACATACATAAAACTTATTAAATCTGTTACAGATGAATTTTTAGATTAAGGATAAAAATGAACGAAAATATAAATGTGAATGAACTTGAAAAGTTTAATCCTGTGGGTACTAAAATTTTAGTAGAGGTAGAAGTTATTAGAGATAATGGTTTTACTGAATTAACTGCTTCAATGTTTAATAAAAATAAAAGTAAAGAATTTGAAGATTTACTTGGTGTAAAGATAAATAAAATTTATCGCAAAGATATTACAATTCCAGATGATGATGTCCAAACATTACTTGAAAGAGTTTTAGATAAAATTAAACAACATAAAGCCGATGGATATAGTATATAAAAAGGTTAAAAATGAAAAAAACAGTTTGATTACTGGTATTAAAAGAAATACCATTAATTATTGAAACTTTTGATATTTTAGTTGTCGAAAGATTCAGTTTATTGTATAATATACATAAATAAAATTTATCAAGCCTCTGCCGTAAAACCCAGTCCTTCAGGGCTGGGATGTAGAGGCAAGAAATCAGATTGTTTAATATATTATATTTTTTATACAATTTTTATCTTAAAAATATATAAATATGGTGATTTTCACTAAAAAAATTGTATAATATATTAAGTAAAAGATTACAAACGAGCAAGTATAAAAAATGCAGACATAAATGCATCTCTTAACAACTTGTGGTATGATAAATGGTCTCTGGAACAGACGGCCTTGATTTCTAGTCGGAAATCAGAATCTTTGTCAATCCCAGCATAGCTGGGTATTAGAAGCACTGTCCTTTAGGTCGGTGTAGTTCACTAAATCTGTTGATATACATAACTGATGTTATGAAAATTAACTAAGGAGTTACTACAAATGAAAACACATAAAGTTGGTTTAGCTATAATGCGAATGCAACCACTACATAATGGACATTATGAATTAATATCACGAATGTTAAAAGAAATGGACACTATTATTATTGGTTTAGGTTCAATACAAGAAACACACACGATTAATAATCCATTTACGCCTAAGCAAAGAAGAGAAATGTTAGAAAAAGTATTTGGTCCTACTGGTAAAAATTCTAAAATAAAAATTGTAGAATTAAAAGATTTAGGTACTGTATCTAAGATTGCATGGGCCATGCATGTATTTGGAAAAATAGAAGGTATGAATTTACCAAAACCAAGCCATTATTATGCTGGAAGCAATAATGATGCTAGTTGGTTTAATTCGATAAATGATGAGTTTGGTAGCGGTACATTGAATATATGTATAGTTGATAGATTGAAAGAATCAATATGTATGAGCGGTACTGAGGTTAGAAAAGCTATAATGTATGAAACAGATGATTGGAAAGAATATATACCATCTGTATTAGTGGATTATGTAGAAAGTAATTTTCCACAGGATTTAAAATTATCTGAAAATATTGATAAAAACATCGAAAATCAATTATGTAATATAGGATTTAATAAATGCAATTAGATAGAGAAAAATTTTATACAGCTATATATGAATTTTTAAGTGAAGAATTAACACCTGTACAAGCTGAAAATCAAAGTGCAGTAATGGTTGATAATATACTATCTTGCGTATCTAAAATCAATAAATTAATGGCTATATCATCGACTGACCCAAAAACCCTATCAAAAGAATTTCATATTTTAAAAAATTTATTGTTGTATGGGGATTTTTATTATGAAAGTGATTTATGTCAAGATATTGAGATTGAATTGCGTAAATCAAAGAAAATCAGTAATGTATTATCGATGTATGAAGAGTTAATAAATAGTTTAAAAATGTAATAATGAAAGTATAAAGAGATGGTGAAAAAATGGATTATTATCTAGAATTAGGTGTTTCTAAACATGCATCTGAGCAAGAAATCAAACTTGCTTATAGAACTCTCGCTAAAAAATATCATCCTGATAGAAATAAAGCATTAGATGCCGAAGATAAAATTAAAAAAATAAATGAAGCTTATGAGGTATTAGGTAATACTGCTAAACGCCAAAAATATGATGAAGAAACCAATTTATTTAGATCATTCAGAACGAAATCAGGAAATACCAACTTTGATATGAGTGACATATTTAATCAAAGTTTTTCAGGTTTTAAACCAACACATAAAAAACATAATATAAAAAAGACATTTAAAGCTGATAATGAAGTGATAATAGATATTATGTTTAATGAAGCTATATTAGGGACAAGTAATAAATCAATAAATAATACTTATAAATATGAATGTCGAGAATGTACAGGTCATGGTGGTATATATGATGTATGTGAAATATGTGAAGGTAGTGGACTTAAACATCACTCTGATGGATTTATCAGTATAAACACATCTTGTAAACATTGTATGGGTATTGGTAAACTAAAAATAGATACTTGCACAAAATGCAATGATATGGGATATATTGAAAAAATAGAGAATATAAGTATAAAAATCCCTGAAGGATTAGAAAGTAGAACACGTTTATTTGTTAAAGACAAAGGAAATTACATAAACTCTGTAAGAGGGGATTTATATATAACAGTTAATATACTTGCTGATGAATCCTATGAAAGACATGGAAACAATATAATATTCAAGACTCAAATCAATATATTTGATATTCTGTTGGAAAAAAATATAATATTGGATACTATAAAGGGTCCAGTGCCACTAGCTCTTAGTCACGATATAATGCAGAAAGACACCATTGTAACTGGTAAAGGTACAAAAAATGTAAATAGTGTGATATATGGAGATATGATAATAAAAATTACAAGTGAAATACCAAAACTAACACTAGAACAAAAAGAAATTTTAAAAAAAATATAAGTTATTTTTTAAATTTTTTCTTAATAATCGGTAGTTTAATTTCGAAAGTATTACCAATATCCTCAGATTCCAAAATTTTAATACTAGAGCGTTTATTAGCATTTATTATATTAAAATTAAGAATTAAATCGAAATAATCTACATCTGTAGTTGATCTATTTATGTTAGCTATACTGGTCTGTTTCTTGAGTAGATCAAATATATTTTTGTTAATTTTATTACCATTATCTCTATATAAAATAGTAACATATTCCTTATCTGATTTAAGCACTTTTATAGAAATTTTATCTGCTAGAAGCACTAAAGAACATTTAATTTGATTGATAAAGATATGTATAATTTCATGTGAAGTCAAATGTAATTTGTTTATTTCAAACATTTTAGATTTATAATCTATATCAATTTCAAACTCATCATCTTTGAGAATATCGCTCGTTTCTTTTGAAATTGTAAATAATTTATATAAATTTAATTCGTTTTGACTAAGTGCATTATATGTTTTTAATTTACTAGTAACATTAAAAATTGTTTTAAGTGAATTATCTATTTGAACATAATCCCATTCAGATTTTTCTTTAATATATTCGGGAATATTATTGTTGATAATAGTTTCAATCAACACTCTAGATTTAGTTGCTAAAACTTTTAAAGGTGTATTCAATTTATGATGTAATATACCTATAAGATAAGACATAGTTCTTTCAGATAATGCATATTCTTGAGCTGAAATTTTTAAATTGTTCATACTAATAATATTTTTTTTAACAATTATATAAAATAAAAAATTCATAACTACTAAAATAACAATTAATAAAACATAGAATATCGATGCAAAAAAGGTAGTATGTTGAGCATTCATACGGATAATAACATTATCGAAATGATACATTGTATAGTTTGGAATGTTGATAAAAATATTTGGACTTATTAAAATATTTAAAAAATCTAAAGACTCAATTTTATAGTTTGTCAAAACAAAACGGTTATCTATTAAAGTATATACATCATTTGTTGTTATAATTTCAATTTCAATGTTTGATATATAATTAAATGATGATAGGTCATTATTAATAAACCTTTCATGAATTTTATTAGCCGTATCTTGATGTTTGAAAGCGAAAGATTTAAGAGAGTAATATTGATTTATCAAAATCAATATTGCTACTAATGATACTGATAATATAATATTATAAAATATTATTTGTATTGAAGATTTAAATATATTTTTAAAAAACATCATTATTCAACCGAATATAAATATTAGAGTGAAAAACCATTAAAAAAATTACTTAATTTAGTTAATTCCTGTTCAAATGTTATGTCTTTAGGCATAAGATAATTATTCATATCATCATCGGTATATTTGTCAAATTTATTTTTAAAACTGAATGGATCATCATTAGTTTCAATAATACAACCGCTGAAGAACAGAATATCTGCGTTTGGAAATTTCTCCCAAATTGCTAGAGCGACATCAACGCCATCAACCATTTTTCGTTTACCATCTATATTTTTTTTACCACCCAATATAACATCTAATAAAGCAAAATTTATTTCAATTTTTGGTGCTTTTTCTAAAATATCTAAAACTGAAAAACCAGCCATTTTAGAGGAAACTGTTAAAATGTTATAATCTTCTAAAAAAAAATTATTTGTATTATCAAGGGCTGCCAAATCATCTAATACGGAAGAAATTATTTCTTCACGATCATCCATAATAAGAATAGTTTTTTTGTTTGTGTCATAATCATTACACCAATTTTCATTTTTGATCCACTCAATTTGTTCATCAATAGTCATATTATTATTGTTATTATTAATTTTTAATGATGTTGTAGGTTCAACTATATTATTTTTTTTACCAAAAAACATACTAAACATTCAAAGTCTCCTTATTTTTTTTCTGATATACCTAATTTTTTTTCCAAAATATCATTATATAGTTTGGATTTTTCAATTTCGACTTTATATTCTTTTAAAATCGTATTAGTTTCATTTAATTTAATATTTGTAGTTGTTAAGTGTCCATTAATAACATACACCATGTATAAAAAGGTAACTAAACCAATATAAAATAAATTTTTAGAAATTCTTAAGCTGCTATCTTCTACTTTTTTTTCTAAATCTTCAATTTCCATATCAGCATCATTTAAATCCTTTTGCAATTGTTTATTTTGTAATACTAATCTATCAATTGTTTCAGTATGTTTTACTAAATTAATTTCTTTTTTTCTCATAGATGGTATTTCATTATATTTGTTTTGGTCAGATTCATTTATATCAATATCATTATCCAAAACTTTTTCAGAAGGAGATGATATTGTATTATTTTGACTTAAATCTGTAGATTTTTTAGTTCTTCCAGTCATGGTTATCTCCTTCTTCTGGTTTTATTTGCTAATTTGACATTATCATCAAATTTCCTATGCACCCATTCAACCAATTTATAAAAAATAAGTTTACCAATTGCACCAATCATCACTGCTACAAACAGAAGAATATTAGAATCTCTATTTTCTAATAAATAACCAGTTCCAACAGCAACAATGGTTCCTGCTAATCCAGATAATATAAAAATTAAAATATAAGACCAAAATGATCGAAAAATATCTAATTTGCCAGAATCAGTTCTAGGATGTTTAAAATCCCCTTCAACCCATTGATCTATTCTGACTAATAAACCACTACTACCAGCTACAAAAAACAATAGCAAGTATAATGATAAATCTAATTCTAGTAAAATATGCATTGTTTTTAATCTCCTTTATTTTTATTATTTATCCGATTAATATTTTTTCTTATTAATTTGATCAAGTTATTATATTTTAAATTAAATTTTCTCTTATCATTTTTAATAGTTAAAATATCTAATAATAAGGTGTATTCATTTGCTTCAAATATATCTTTCGACATAATAATTAAATTTTTAAAATCTTTATTACCATTTAAAAAACTATCACGAATTTCCTTGAGTTTCATTATTTTATTATTATTTTCAATATTATCAAGTAGAATATTACTAGTATGTTTAATTATTACTGAAAGAAGATGTTTTAAATTTATAGGTTTACTAACATATTCATCTAAATTAACTAAACTTTTATCATCAATAGTATTATATCTATTGGCAGTCAATGCAATAATGGGTGTTCGGTTAATTTTATGTTGGTTCTCAAAAGATCTAATTGTAGATGCGGCTCTTGAACCACTAACAATAGGCATATTCATATCAAGAATTATTACATCAAAATATGATTTATTATTTTTTACACTTTTTTTATAGGCCTCGATTGCTTCTTTACCATTTTCAACTAATGTAATTTTGATATTATATTTCGATAATAGTTCTTTTATAAGTATTCTATTTGATTCTAAATCATCTGCTACTAAAATATTGGCAGATATATTTAAATCTAAAGTGTTATTAGGTAAATTTTTTAAATGGATACCATTTAATAAACCATTCAACGCATCAAATATTTTAGAACCCATTATAGGCATATTAATTTCCATAATATTTTTAATGTTATCAAATTCTTGAGAAATATCATTTAAAGTTTTAAGAATTATTATTTTATTTGATTGAGATAACAATTTTATTGTTTTGTAATCACAATCATCTAAATATAAAAAAATTACTGAATTTTCAATATTATCTAAATTATTTACAATATTGATATTTGCAGAAGTAAAATGCATTAAATATTTTGATATGATATCCACTTTATATTCAGAGAATGAGGGTGTAAAAATATAAATATCATCAATATTCAATTTACCTTCTATCTTTTTATACTTTATTGCTTTTGTTGGTATTTCTAATGAAAACTTTGTACCTTTCTCAGGTTCGCTTTTAACAGAAATGGATCCACCCATTAATTCTATAATGTCTTTAACAACTGACAATCCTAAACCATTACCACCATAAAATAGTTGAGTATTTCTATTAGCTTGAGAAAAAGGTTTAAAAATCCTTTTTATTTGATTTTCTGTCATACCGATTCCATCATCTTCTACAGTTAAATACAAAGTATCATTATGAAAATGTACTTCAGTTGAGATTTTCCCATTTTTATCTGCAAATTTAATAGCATTACTTAACAAATTAGAAATAACCTGTTTTAATCTTAGAATATCTTGTTCCATTATATCAGGCAATTGAGGTGAAATAAATGCTGTAAACTCAATACCTTTTTCCAAACTTTTGGCATAAAAAATTTCAATTGTTGATTGAATATCTTTTGGGGTAAATTCTCTAGGCACTATTTCTAATTTTTTGTTATCGATAGAAGTGAAATCGATAACATTATTCATTAAATCTAAAAGATGAGTAGTACTATCTAGAATAATATTGATATAATCTAATTTTTCTTTATTGGTTTCACACATATGTAATAAATTTAAAAAACCAATAGTAGCATTTAAAGGAGTTCTAATTTCATGTGAAAAGTTAGCTAAAAAATTGTTTTTTGCAATATTAATTTCATTTAGTTGTTTCGAGTATTCAAGTTCTTGAGAAATATCAATCATCTTAAAAATTAAAGATTGGTTTTTATTATATTCGAATGGTGTAATAGATAATCTGCATGTTCTTATATTTTTATTAACATCTTTAATAGTTATATAGTCGATATTATTATTTTGATAATCAGATATTAATAAATCGAAGTTTTTATAATATTTACATTTTTTATCTAAAATATCTGTAAATAATAATTGATTTTTTGAAAAGTACTCTTTAGAAAATCCCAATAATTTTTCAAGCTTTGAACTAATTTCAAAAATTATATGTTTTGCATGGGTTAATGAATTATTTACTGTAATAATAATTAGTTCATCTTGGTCTGAAAAAAAGAGATGGAACAGTTCATTATCAAAAATAAACTTATGCGGGTCTTTAATGGAAGATGTTATATCTGTTTGAATGGCATGATAACCTATATGATTACCAAACTCATCAAAATCCATATAAATTTCTGCGTTTAAATAAATAATCTCACCATTTTTTTTAATATTCTTTAACATACCTTGCCAGTAATTATTTGAATTTAAACTATTCCAAATATCATCTAAAATATATCTCGAAGCGCTTGGGTGTTTTACTATTGAAGGAGACTGACCTAATAGTTCATCATCTGTATATCCCATAATTTTTTTAAATTTATCACTTACGAATGTAATGAGATTATTGGTATCGGTAATAATAAGACTAATATCATTTAATAATATATCATGAGAAATATTAGAATGTGTTGATTTTTTCATTTTTGCCTTCAATAAAATATATTATATATTTATTAAGTTAAAAGGCAGAAATTGAAAAAAAATAAAATTAAAATAATGCATCCATAGCAACATTTTCAATTTTTTCTTTATTAAAACCAACAACATCAAAAATTGTCTCCATTTTACCAAAGAAATAGGTATTCAACATTCTTTTTTTATCTGGAATAAAATCATTTATAAAATTTGGGATTTTTTTAGAATTTGATGGAAAAGCTATACAATCAAATTCTTGAATCATATCAAATGAATTACCCTCAGCATTGGTATAGGATATATTAAATTTTGTAGGTTTTATATAAAACAACTTAATTTTTTCACCATCTAAAATAGGATTGAAATCCTTATCTAATCCATGCAATGTTAAAAGATAATTATATAAAATTGAAGCTTTAATATGGAATGGGATAACCATTTTAACTTTAGCTTCAATATCTAATTCACCCTTAATATTTTTTATCAATATACCATTTTCAACTGAATAACGACCTTTACCATTAACCATAAAGTCTTCATAAATACTATCAGGAATTTTAACTTTTTCTTCAACACCTAAAACAACTGCTTCATATAATTTTTCAATATTAAACGGTCTATCTTTCTTTTCAATTTCATAATTAAAAGCTTTAAGATATTTAGATAAGTTATTGGCTGATCTTTTAGCAGCTAAATCATAAGTAGATAGTTTATCATAATCTAATTCAATTTTATCCATAGCTTTTTTAATTTGATCATGATTCAACCCTTTCATAATTTCTGTAAAGAACGGCTTCATTTCTACTGATAATTGTTTAGGTGAGTCTGATCTTTTAATAGATAAACCAGTAATACCTAATTTTGGTTTAGGTAAAACTTGTCCATCTTCCCAACCTTTAAGAAAAGCATATTGTTTTTTCTTACCATAAGACAGAGTAGATCTAGCTATAGCTTCAAAATCTGATCGCATAACATCATAACCATTAAATATATTATTAACTAACATAGGTATACTACCTTCATCACAAGACTTAACAACTTTAGCACCTATTTCTTCTGCTTGTTGAATATTCTCGGCTTCCATAATTCTAAAATAGCAACTATTATGCACAAGGATATCATTAGCGAAAAATGTATGAGGATTTGACTGCATGGTTATATCATATACTTTACCAATATGATTAATTTTTTTAACTGATTTAATTTTTACTTTTTTATGGGTCATACTTATATCCTGAATGAGTTAAGATTTATATAGTTATTTTACAATTTTTAAAATAAGAATGTTTAGATAAGAGGATAATGTGAATTTATTTTATAAGAAATATATTTAGAGCAAAACTTGATTAAGGGTTTCGCTCCAAATTGTTTGTTGAATGATATAGATTATCGTTTTTCTTCAGCTCGTTTTTCTTTAGCAATATTAAGAACATCTTTATGCATAACAGCAAGAACATCTCTAAAATCATCATCTTTATTTTGTTGTTTAGCCGTATTACTTATTTTAATCCAATCAGCCATACTTGTATCGATTTTATATTGTTTTGATAACTTTGCATAATCATCTTTATTCTTTATAGAATGGGTCAATCCTCTTTTTCCAGCATTATCATCTGATATGAATCGGAATGTTCCATTTCCTTTATCTAAATAAACAATCAATCCATTTTCATAATTAAAATCAACACTAGTATTTAAATCCTTTACAGTCATAGTCAAGTCCTTTGTATATATTTTTAATATATTTATTCAATGAAAAATAAATAATGCTATGAAATTATTTTTCATCAGACTTATTTATTTTTTTAAATTAGGTTTCTTTTTAATAGAAACCTCTGGGGTCACAACACCCATAGCTTTCATTTTACTTTCACGATTAGATTTTCTAGTATCTGCTGCTTTTTTAGCTCTTGCTTTTTGATATGCACTAGATCTCATAATTTCACCGAGATATTTACCGGCTTTAAATTTTTGCTCTTTAGTCATATTTTTCTCATCATTAGCTTTAAGAATTTCAACAACTTCTGCAATATGACGACCATATTCACTTAAAAAAGCATATTGTTTATCACTCAATAAATTAGGCATATTTTTTTCATTTTTCTTTAACCATTTGGTCATTTCATCTTTAAGTTCAAAAGCTTCTTCAGGAATTGAAAGTTTTAATTCTTTAGCCATTTGTTTTGCAAATTTAATTTGAGCTTCAGATGGAGGCAAAGTTGCTTTATCTATAACTTCAATTTTATTTTTAGTAGAAATATCATAAAGTTGCTGTGTCTGTAAAGTGATCAATGCTTTAAATTCTTTTTCATAATCATATCTTGTGAAATTACCTGCAACGATTTCATTTAATTTATATTCCATATCTGAACGTAATTTAGGCGAAGTCATATCATCTGGCAATAAACTAATCAGTTTTTTTGCTTTATATGAGGCTTCAACTATTTTACCTTTTTTTATCAAGTATTTAGCTTTAAATAATTGTTCTAGAATTGAAGCTCTTGTAGCAGGAGTACCAATACCTTGTTCTAACCCTTCTAATTCAGGATAAATTCTTGAAATATTTTCCATACCTTTTAGTAAACTAAATTCTGTAAACATTGGTAATGGTTTTGTTTCTAAAGAATCTTTTTCAATAGATAAAATTTCAATTTCATCACCTATTAACATATTAGGTAATGTTTGTTTTTGCACATATGAAAAGCCATACATGTTTGATGGATTATATAATTCTCTCCAACCTTTAACAACTTCAATATTTTGGTGAGTAGTTATGTATACATCAGCATCAACATCAGCATCTAATTTAACTTGATAATATTCAAACTTATCCATAAATTGAATTAAATATCTTGTAGCAACCATATCAAAAATCAATTTATCATCACCTGATAATGAGTTATCTTTAATTTCTTTTGTGGTTGGTGCTAAACCAGTATGGGCTGTAACCTTAGCACTATTAAATACACCAGTTTTAACTTTGAATGGTAGAGGGATATTTACATTTTTAAAAGAACTCAAACTTAATAAATTCGGTATTATTTTTTTAATATTAGCCATTTCACCAGACGCATAATATCTATTATCTGTTCTTGGGTAAGACTGCCATTGACCTTCATATAATTTTTGAGCGATTTGTAAAGTTTTAGCTGGAGTAAAATTATAATTATTACCTGCTTCAGCTTGTAAATCTGTTAATGAATATGCTAATGGGGGATTTTGAAATAATCCTTTTTTATTTTCAAATTTTGAAACCTTGAATTTCATACCTGTTTTAATAGCATCTTCAATTTGTTTTCTTATTTTTGATGAAAAAATATCTCTTTCTGCTGATTCAAATTGTTTAATAGATTCATTTAATTTCCATCTAAGTTTACTGATTTCGCTATAGATTGCACTTATATCTGCTGCATGTTCGATATTTTCTTTATCCAAAGCGTTAAGTTTCATTTCTAATATATCTATGGTATCTTGAGTTTCTATGATTTCTGCATCATTTTGTTTAACTTTAACAATATAATTAAATTCGGTATTAGTTTTTAGATGTTTTGCTGTACCTTTAAACTGCCAATATTTAACAGGTTTGAATTTTTCTATATGATTCATTCTGTCAACAACCATTCTGATAACAGGAGATTTAACACCACCTACATTTTGTGTTTGACCTTCTCCCAAAAGAACACTTGCTAAAATGGTATTATTGATACCAAAAGTCCAATCGTATTCGGATCTAGCTATACCTGCTTGAGCCATCTCATAATAAGGTATTTGATCAAAAAAATTAATTTCATTCTGTAATGAAAAAAAGTCTAACTTAGACATATTAATTTGACCAAGGATTTTATTACTGTATCCTGCATGCTCAACAGGTTGGAACATAAGAGAACAACCTTCATTATCTGGGTCAGCACAACTTATGATGAAATCAGTATCTTTTGCAGCTCTTTTTATATTTAAATACATTTCTTCATAATCTGTTTTGAACTTTCCTGTTGATTTTTCTTTTACTGTATTTTCATATTTTGTAGGTAAATATGGAATATTTTTATCAATTACCAAGTTATACCATGATTTATTTTTTAATGAGATATCATATTCATCGATATTTTTTAATCTCATTATATGTCCTGCTAAAGATATAATTTTTATATGCTTACCTTTTGGAAGTATTGGTTTTAAAGCTTTAATTTGAGATGGTTTTTCACAAATTAATAAAAATTTATAATTTTCATAATCATACCAATGTTTACTTTTATCTTTTTGCAATAAATTGTAAAAGTCAATTAATTCTTTAGATGGATTTGGGTTTTTTATCATTAATCTGTCCTATTATCATTTTTTATTATTTTACAATATTTATTAAAAAAAATAAAGTAAATAATGTAAAATTACTGATAATATATAACTAATCAAAAGGAATATTATGCTTAAAGAAATGAACGACTCAAATGTACATCAAATATTGAATTCAACAAAAACATTTATAGTTTTGTTTTATTCAAGTGAAATGCCAAATGCAACGAATGTTATTAATGTTTTTGAAGAATTTAATAGTCAATTCCAGGGCAAAATAGATGTATATTCTTGCGACTTGACAAAACAAAATACTGCCACAGTAAGTAGCTATTTTAGTATGAATATACTACCTGCTATGTTGATGATGAAAAAAAATAAAGTGTATGCCAATGTAGCAGGACCAACATCAAAACTACGGTATACGGATATTGTAAAGCAAGGAATAACACAGATAATGAGTGAGAGTAAGTGAATCTTACTCAAACTTGTATATCATGTCAATGGTGTACATGCATTAAAGAAAGGGCATTGTGTACAATGTCTTGATTCAGATAGTAAAAATTCTTCAGTATTTTCAATTATATTTATTTTTTCTTTTAAATCTAATTTAAGTGTTTCAACATCTGTTGGATTAATTGTTTTCATAATAAATTTATTATGTTCAACATAGTAGAAAACAAGATCAATTTCTTTTATTTCAGGATGTGTTTGAAATAACCAAATGGCATAAATTTCTAATTGTGTATAATCTGCTGAGGGTCTATATTTTCCTGTTTTCCAATCAACTATCATAGCAAAATCTTCATGTACAGCTACGTAATCAATATACCCATTAAAAGCAGATTTATCTTTTGATGTATTTGGTTCCAAATCTTTATTTAAGGAAATATATTTCTCAATATGATTTTTCTCGAAATCAAATGACAAAGAAATATATTCATTTTCTAAACTAGTATCTGCATGGTCAATTAATGTTAATTTTTCATTAACATCAAGGTTATATCCTTTTAATTTCATACCATCACCACCATTTAATCGATCGGCAATATATGAATGCATAAATCTACCACGCACATAATAAATGGGATCAACATAATCTCTATCAATATCAATCTTGTTTACATATGTAAAATCAAATTTTTTTTGACATTCGAAAAATGTATGAATTTTTGAGAATGAATATGGTGCGTATTTCATATGTCTAATCCTAATTCACTTTTAAGATACCATTCAGCATCTTTTGATATTTTTAAATTGTATTTTGTGATCATTTCTTTAAAAATATTAATATCTCCAAATATAAAACCACGCAATAATTTAATTAAAACAGGAACTTCCCATTGGGTAATATAACCTAATCGTAAAAATATATCTGCTATACCTAACCCACCAACATATTCTGTATTGGTTTTTAAAATAATTTCTTTCTTGTTATCATCGACTAAATCAAAAATAGCAACTGACTGAGCATTATCATTAGTATATTTCATTATTCTAGCTATTATATTGTTGGAGAATATCAATTTCATTATTTCAAAACCATCGATTATTTCAATATTTTGTAGTTTAAATGACAGGTTAAATTTAGTTGATTTTTTTATAAAAATATTATTATTTAAAATATTATTTGTATCAAAACCACCAACTTTTTGGGTTGAATAAAATCTTTTATCTAATTCCATATATAGCTCTTTGTGTTAAAAATTTAAATTCATTCATATATAGCTATTAATCTCAAATAATTGAAATTAATAGCATAGACCCTTAAGCTTTTGATAGTATTGATTCTCTTAATACTACATCATCAAAAACGCCACTATAATCTTCTGTTGTAGTTGTAGAATATTGTTTAGCGCCTCTAGTTGTTTCGCAGCTGTGAACGAAATTTAATAAACCAACATAAACATCTTCAGTTTCAGAAATTTCACAAATTTTTCTGTGAATAAGCTCAGTAACCTCTTCTTGTAAAGATGGTCTATTTAAACACCATTCAACAAATCTACCAATTTTAGATAAACCTAATAGATTTTTATTTGGGATATAAGAAATTACAATTTTACTATTAGCTTGTTGTTGAATACTGAAAGGTAAAAAGTGATGAGAACAAACACTACCAATACCTGGATTATCGATAACAACTGTTACAGGTCTACCTTTATCATTTTCTTTAGCTGGAAATGTAGCAAGTCTAGGAGCTTTAGTCCATCTACCATCTGCATATTCACGAATGTTTTCAGAGTCTAAACCATTACCAGCCCAAATTTTTGCAATTCTACCGGCAGTACCAATATTAGCAATGTCTAAATCTTTCATAAGATTAGGGTCTGTTTCTGTATCATATTTTAATGCTTTTAAAGCTTTCTCAATATGCCATGTAGCTATTAATCTCATTACATAGTGAGTTTCTTTATTAATTTCATAACCCAAATCATATGCGTTTCCTAAAGCTGAAAAACAAGCAATTTCTTTTTGATTATCCCAAGCTTTATCAAAGTCCCCATCTGGATATTTAAAATGAAACTCTCCACGGATAGAGTCTTTTATGTGAGAATTAATATCCTCCATAGATATACTTTTATTGATTACATGTATATTGGCTAGTTCTTGAACTTTTTCAATTTCTAATATTTCATTCATTAGTTTTCCTTTTTGTTATTTTTTTAGTTTTCTCTAATTTTACATTTTCTTCTAAAGGTTCTTTAACATCAACAAGAGTGTCTTTAGGAATTTTTACAATATCAGTTACACCATATAAATATTCTGTCATATCTGAAATTGCTTCATCAGTAAATTCAACTTTTACAGTTCTATAAAAATCATTTTCAGCATCATACATAAACATTTTACCATCTTCGTTAGTATATAATTCCATAATAGAGTAAGGATTTTTTGGGGCAATATAATCATCATAGCTTATAACTCCAGGTCTATCTAAAAGATCTTTATAAGATATCCATGTTTCTGATCTTTCTGCTATATTTTTTTCTTTATCTGTTAATAAATCACCAAAACATTGTTCGAACATTTCTTCATAAACTTTACCAAAAGTAACAGCTGCATCTCTATGTTCCGAAGTTTTACCATACATACCATAAGACTCTCTATGTGCCATATACATTGAATAGTCAGTAACTACCCTAATATCTCCCATAGTCCATAACATAAATGCTGCAGAAGCAACCTCACCTTTTCCAATAGTAACTATATAATTGAATTTAGTAATTATAGATGTTATATCGACAGTAGTATTTAAGTTTCCACCCGGCGAATTAAGAGTTATTTCGAGTACATCAAATTTTTTCGATAATAAATCTAATTTAGACAATTCCTCAATATATTCTTCGGGTTCATCGATTGAGCCATAAATTTTAAGAATAGCTAATCCTCTTTCAGAGTCTTCTGAAACTTGAATATTTTTGGTTCTTGCAAATGAATTTGCTTCATAATCATTTGCTTGAGGTTTTGGTAATAATCTTCTCATCTGTTAGCCTTTTTTGAATAAATTAGTAAATAAATGAAATTAAAAAACAATCAATAAATATTTTAATTTCTAATATTATTATACATTTTTTATCAATAAAACTCACTTTAATGTAATTAAAAAACTATAAATAAACGATAATTAAAACAATTTATAAAATGATTTTACAAACAATGGAACCCGATGAAACACCACTATATTTACAAAATAACTAATTTGAAACCATTTGATGCAAGAAAATACTATATTGGTGTGAGAACATGTGAATGTCCACCAGAAGACGATAAAAAATATATGGGCTCATCAAAATATTTAAAAGATGTATTTGCAGAAATTGGCATTGATAATTTCAAAAAAGAAATATTATCTGTATGGGATACTAGAAAATTGGCAAACAAAGAAGAAATTAGATTGCATGAATTATATGATGTTGCTAAAAATCCTAAGTTTTATAATAAATCAAGAGCTACTACTGATAAATTTTGTACAGAAGGCCATGTAACTGTATTAGACACCCGAGATGGAAAAACAAAAAATGTGAGCAAAGAAGATTATGAAAAATTTGACTACTACGAATTTATTTTAAATGGCAAGATAACAGTTTATGATAATAAAATGAATAAAATTAAAAAGGTAACAGTTACAGAGTTTAAAACACACGATCATTTTATCCATATAACACAAGGACAAGTAACTGTATTAGATACCCGAGATGGGAAAACAAAAAATGTGAGTAAAGAAGATTATGAAAAATTTGATTATTATGAACATGTAACACAAGGACAAGTAACTGTATTAGACACCCGAGATGGGAAAACAAAAAATGTTAGTAAAGAAGATTATCATACCCACGACTATTATGAATTTATAACTAAAGACAAAATTGTTGTTATTGACAATACTAATAATCAGAAAATGATAAAACAAATTTCAAGAACAGAATTTGAAAAATATCCTGATAAATTTGAAGCGTTATCTAAAAATAAAGTTAATGTTTTGGATTTAAGAGATGGTAACCGAAAAAGAGTAGATAGGCAAGAATTTATAGATTCAGAATTTTTAATTTCTGTTAATAAAGGTACTTGTTCTGTGATCGATATTACTGATATGACGGTTAAAAAGGTATTAAAAAGTGAGTTGCTGAAAAATATAAATTATGTAAACATAAACACTAGAAAATATAAAATTTTTGATGAAAATAATAAGCTAATAGTGGAATTGGTAGGTGGCTTAAGAGAATATTGTGAAAAAAACAATTTATCTGTTAGATTGATGACTGTATCATGTAATACGGGTATTCCTATTGTTAGTAGATCCAAAACCAATAAACATATTAATGGTTGGCGAGTTGAAAGTCAGAAATTACTGGATTTTATCGAGTAATTTCTGATATAAACTAATTAATCTTCAGTTTCTTCTAATACCTCATCACTATTAAAAGACATACTTTCAACAGCTTCAATCATTACTTCAGCGTTAGCTAAAGAAGATCTTTCATCTTCTAATTTTTCCTGAGTCTTTTCAAGCTTGTCTGCCGCATAGGCATTGATAATTTTTTTAGCAGTCCCTTTATTTACACCAAAATCTGATGCAATATCACCAATCACTTCATTTAAAATTTCCGTCTGCTGCGCGATGATAAGAGCGGCTTTCATAGCTGTTTCCATTTTTTCATTGTCAAAATCAATTGCCATAATTATTTCCTTGTTTTTAAATTAATACTATAATTTTACAAAAAAATATATAAAAATATAAAATATATTACTTTTGTTGAAATTTTAAATTAAATAATACTAGATTAATTCAAAATTTAGAGATTTATTAAATTAAATGGGTGAAATGAAATGAAAACTTACAATTATGTTTACAAAATAACCAATTTGAAACCTAAAGACCAGAGAAAATATTATATTGGGGTTAGGACTTCAAAATATAAACCTGAAAAAGATATAAAATATATGAGTTCATCAAAATATCTTAAAGAGGCTATTGCTGAGCAAGGCATAGAAAACTTTAAAAAGGAAATTTTATCTGTTTGGGAAAGTCGGGAATTAGCAAATCTTGAAGAAATAAGATTACACACGGAATTTAATGTTAGCACAAACCCAAACTTTTACAATAAGGCAGAGTCTAGAGGAGATGGATTTTGTACCCGAGGACAAGTAACTGTTATAGATATTAGAGATGGATCAACTAAAAATGTTTCAAGGGAAGAATATCAGTTATTTGAATATTATATATCTACTATGAATGGATTAGTTACTGCTATTGATGTCCGAGACGGTTCAATTAAAAAAGTTACATGTGAAGAGTTTGCGAAGCATAACTTTTATCAACATCCAACAACGGGACAAGTCACAGTTTTTGATAAAAATCAGGGAATTTACAAAAATATACCCAAAGAGGAATATTCACCGCATGATACTACTTATTCTCCTAGTGCAAGTGGTATGGTATTGGTGAAAGATCTTAGAGATGGAAAAATCAAAACAGTAACACAATCGGATTATAAAGAATTTGACCACTATGAATTTATAACAAAAGGGAAATTATGTGTGGTTGATACAAATTTGGGAATTACTAGGCATGCTACAATAGAAGAGTTTAAAAATAATGAAAATCTTGTTGCACAAGCTAAAGGGAAGGTCAATGTAATAGATATTCGAGATGGACAAAGAAAACAAATAACAAAAGAAGAATTTGATGCACATGAATATTACTGTTCTGTTAATATTAATACAATTACTGTTATAGATACTAGAGATGGATCAACTAAAAAAGTAACTAAAGAAGATTATAAAAAATTTGATTATTATGTTAATATCAGAAGTAAACGGATAAAGGTTTTTAATGCGGAAGATCAATTGATAGTAGAAACCTTTGGGAATTTTAATATTAAAATGCATGAAATGGGTTTACCAGCAAATGCTCTCAAGAATTCATATAGGAACAATGGTAAGAGAATTTATCAAAATAAAACCAATACAAACAAAGATGCATCAGAAGATAAATTTAGTAAATTCAAAGGTTGGTATGCAAAAGAGTCTTAATCTTCTCATACCAATTAAATCAACTATATTTTTTCTTTAACACTTTAAGATGTTTTTTTACAACTGCTTCGGGAATATCCATCTTAGCAGTTATTTTAAGAGCATCCATGGCATGTTCAACTGTCATTTTATTAATTATATCAGCTTTTGTTTTGCCTGGTGATACTCTAACTAAGAAATCTACATGATGTTCCAGATAATCTCTAGGGCTTCTTTTATCTGTCGAATGTCGTTCAATATCGTGCAAAGTTCTTTGAATTTGAATATTTTTCATAGCTTCACCCATAACTTCGGCTATATTAACATCATTAATATCTCGTATACCCATAGCTTTCAAATCTTCAATAGTTTCATCAAGGGTATTAGCAGATTCGGCAGGCAATGTTTCAAGAGCTTCTATAATTTCTTCTTTTGATAAAGAATCAATATTTGTATCAATGTTATTCATATTATTTTCCTTTAAATCTTGTTTTAGATATAAATTTTATTTTACAATTTGGATCTAAAACTGCTTTAGAATCCAAATCATACCCAAATAATTTTACATTATTATTAACTAATTCTGCTTTAATTTTTAAATCATATGGTTT
>JACCDZ010049839.1_pt1 | contig 33910 bp, 39 predicted proteins | sample 7449551 | NCBI WGS metagenome assembly JACCDZ01 (sample SAMN15323452, study PRJNA562643) | freshwater metagenome | isolation source: river surface water | place: USA:Blue River Watershed | collected 2017-08-18 | reverse complement strand
TGGTGGAGAAGCTTGGTACTACGCTCCCGGAACATCTCATTCTGCTCGATCGCAGCTTTGCCTATACTGAGGTGGGGGTGCATAGCGTCGTGGTTGATGGGCTGATCAATATGCTAGGGGTGCCGATGGGACTCGGTGTCATGGGGAGCTTGATGCCGATCTTCGGGGATCCAGATCCGAGCCTCTTCGATCAGGTGTTCGCCCAGCTGATTGGGATTACCTACGGCGTGGGGTATGCGGTGATGATTGGGCATAATCTCGGGTCGTGTTACATCGGAAAAGTCTGCAAACGGGCAATTCAGGACATTTATCAATCGATGATCGTGGCCAACATCATTAAGGTGATCCTCCTGTCGGTCTTTTTTAATTTCATGTATCAGCTCTTGACCCCGGAACATGTACAGGAAGGCTTTAAGGTTCTCTGGCCGCTACTACGGGGGGTGATGTCAGATCAGATGGCGGTCGGGGTGCAAGACTGGGTGATTAGCATGCGCGAGGTCATGATTCCATCGGCCACGGTAGTCATTCTGGTGACTATCGCCACGCTCTGTGTTCCCTATGTCTATTTTGTGATTGGTGGACGGGAGGCGGCAGAAGAAAAGCGCCGGAATCGCCTGTATGACGTCTGCTGAGTTAAAAGGTAAGATTAAATAATGAGTGAGGGCTGAAGCGCGTTACGATATTATCTTGAGACCCTATCGGAACAGGCAGTCGAAGCCGCCTACCTCTAGTCTTTTGGCACATCCCGAAAATGGTTCTTCCGCAGTCTAACAGAAGAGTGCGTATGGCAGCACATGTTTTAGTAATTCAATGAGGATCGCCGACGTATTCGAGATTCGGAGCAGTGGTCTAATCAGGCGCGCCCCCACCATATTTGAACTGGCGCAGCCGGGTTCAATAGTGGGATCGACAATCAACCTAGTCGGCTTGATTTCAGGGGAGCACAAGAGCGCACCCGCCACCGCTTCATCGATGTATTCCTTTCGTCGAGGACAGGCCAAGCTGCCATGTTATTCTCGTTTTTCGTTGCTGTCGTGTGAAGAAGATGTCGCTACCCTTTTCCTGATCGTTTCCAAGATCTCAACATCTCATATACGTTAAGTGACTGAAGGATCTGAAAATCGAAACGGCATACCTGCGGTGCTACGGAACGCGCAGGGCTCACGTAGAGAGAGTCGCCTAGTCATTAAGGTGTGGAGATCTCGTAAGTCCTGTAGAGACCTCCTGTTACGTGGGATATTATACGGCTCAGATGGCCTACGGACTAGTGATCTCGGTTGACCGGTTACGCTGGGAGCTCTCTTATTAACTTCCCCAACAATGCAATTCCTCCATGTATTGCATCTTCGCCTGCCGAGGAAAAATTCAGCCGAAAGGTGTTGTCCCCTCCTCCGTTAACGTAAAATGGATGTCCAGGAACAAATGCAATATTTTTCTCTATAGCCTTTTCAAGCAAAGCCATCGATGACTGCTTCTTCAAAAGCGTGACCCAAAGGAACATTCCCCCTTCCGGGTTCGTGTAGAAAATCTCTTTAGGAAAATATTCTCCAATAGCGGCCAACATGGTCTTGCATTGGCGATCATAGAATTCAACTATGGTCTTCACGTGTGTGTCCAGGTCATTATCATAAAGATATTGACAGAGCACGCGTTGCACAAATGTGCTCGTGTGAAGGTCAGAAACCTGTTTTGCAATCACTAATTTTCCCATGAGGGGGCGAGGCGGCACAATCCACCCTAGCCGGAAAGCTGGAACGACCGTCTTGGAAAACGAACCGAGCAGTATGGTTTTGTCTGGCAAGAAGTGCCTAAAAGAAGGCTGTCGCGAGCCGACGAAACGAAGCTCGCCATAAGGATCATCTTCAACGAGAAAGGTTGGCGAATCTCGCAAGGCGGTGGCGACTGCCTCACGGTTGTCTTTGGTATATGTGATTCCCGAAGGGTTTTGGAAATTCGGTACCACATACATTAACTTTGGTTTGCACCGTCCGAGAACATCAACAAGCTTCGAAATGACCATCCCTTCAGTTGAGATGGGCACTGTGTTAAGCCGTGCGCGGTATAACGAAAGAGCTTGAATGGCTCCTAGATAGGCAGGTTCTTCGATGATCACCTCAGTTCCGTCATTAATAAGAACTTTGCCGAGTAGGTCCAGGCCTTGCTGAGCACCGCTCGTGATGAGAACGTCCTCCATCGAAATAGGCAAGCCTTGCTTCTCCCAATAACGTCGAGCGATATACTCACGAAGTGGTTCAAAGCCCTCAGTGTTACTGTATTGCAGTGCGTCGGCACCTTGATCTTCGTAAACCTTGTTCGTGGCTTCTCGGAGAGCGGCGATGGGGAACAGCTCGCGGCGGGGTAGGCCACCAGCGAAGGAGGTCATAGATGAATTTGAGGCCACCTTGAGTATTTCCCTAATAAAGGAAGGGGCCACATTGTTAATGCGATCGGAGAACAGCTCATTCATTTTCAGGCCCAGGTAGTGAATACTGAAACGTGAGGTAGTTTCCACTCAACTATCTTAATTGCGCTAAGCTGATAGCAGTCTACGCCTCCTTAGTGGGAGGTCGGAGTTAATCGAAGCGTATTGGTGTATTGTGGTTCGATGTTGTGAGAGCGGAACGGCATCGACCTATTCTCCGACGAAAGCCAGGGTTGGATGCCATCGGCATAATGTGAACTTGCCGGATTCCCACTTTGCCCCCCGCTGTTCATAATCCACATTGGTTCATCTCTAGTAAAATCAACCACCATCCTAGATGCTGGCACGATCCAGACTTTGAAATCTTCGCCAATGGCATAAGAAGCTTGGTTGAGGGTGTTGTGGTTCCCTCCAGCTGGGTAAGGGCCGCGATCCAAAAAACCGGACAATATGCCGATGGCGAACTGTTGCAGATTGCCAAGGTACGGTTTTAACTGCGTTGCCTGGCTCTCCCACCGATACGTATGTAACTTGCCCCATCGCCACTGAGTTGAATCCGAGCCAAGTCGTTGTGTTCCAAACTGCCAAGATCGACTCAGGGCACGGGCGAATATGTCCCATTTGGTTTCAGTTGTCGTAGGTGTCGTAATGTCATCCCAAAACGGGCTATCCTCTCGTTGAAGCATGTGATCCTGTTGGGCGGAGTAGCTAAGAACACTCATTTTCACCAGACCCAAATACGCGGGGGCATTGACAGGACCAAGTTCGTCGAGAAACGTCTCTTGAGTAATGAAATGTTGGAACATTCCGTAGATCGTGCTTTCACAGGAGTCAGGTGACATAGTTCCATCAAAGGCAATTAGCATTGCCAGCGCTCGTTGCGCATCTGCGCTATCGCTGGGAGGTAATCTGTCAATTGAGTAAGACAACTTCTCGTGATTCTTCAGCAGTACGACTTTGAGCCTTTGAAAGAAGCGATCAAGTCGATCCCCCTGCATCGCAAAAGAGGTTTCAGCTGTATGTTTATCATTCTCCTGAATCAGTTCAGTAATACGTTCAACGCGTTCTGGGTAAAACCATGAGTTGGTTAGCTCTAACGGATACGTTTCTGAGACGGTGCGGTTATTCGCAGTGGCGATGAATCCTTCCACTGGGTTGAGTTTTTTCGGGTTGAGACTGAGTGGCGAAAATCCTTCCCAATCGTAATCGTTGGTCCAGCCGGGCGAAGGAAACAGCCCCTTACCTGCCCTGCGTTTCGGATAGCGCCCGGTCACTTGCCATCCAATATTGTCTTTATCAGCAAAAACTAGGTTTAAATGGATGAAGTGGATGTCCTGCGCGTGCACTGAAGCCTCCTGAAATGTTGCCGATTTTCCCATTTCAAAAATTACATCCAAGCTGCCATCTTGTTCTGTTGCGCCCCAACGAAGAGATAGCCCGTACTTAGCATCTGCCACGCTGTCGAGGCTAGGCGACATAATAGGATTCATCTGTGGGGCTACGATTGCTTCGGTGATTAGTGGCCCATGACGGGTAGCGCGAATGGTGCGTTTTATTGGTCTCTCTCCTCTCACGTTAAATGTCTCCGTACGCTCATCAACGGAAAGCCAGTGGTCCTGGTAGCGATAATGCATTTTACCGTCAATCTGCTTGAGCTCCTCTAGATATACGTCTTGAGTATCTGCCATCACCATGGACGCACCCCAAGCGATATGGCCATTAAATCCAAAAAGAATAGCTGGTAGGCCTGCCAAAGCAATACCAGCCACGTCGTAACCCGGGGATTTCACGTGCATCAGCATCCACATCGGAGGTTGGCTAAGCATCAAGTGAATGTCATTGGCAAGAATAGATGCGCCGGCCTGGGTCCGCTCCTTCGCAATTGCCCAGTTATTACTGGCAGCTATCCCAAGAGATAGCACTGCCTGGTCAACCTTCCTTGACACTCGGGTCAGTTCATCAAGATCCAAGTCAATCGATGCGAGATGGACACTTTTCAGCTTCGCTGCTTCGTCAAATGGCAATGGTGTGTCTGGGTAAACTGGAACCAGCCAAGCTGCCCTCTCCCATCCGATTTTCTTCACGATGTTAAGGATACTTATTTCCTCGTGAAGATTGAGACTCAAGGAAAGATTCACTAATGTGAGGAGATCGACAGAATTAAGCGGCGTCCATGGTTCAGGATCATATCTAGCCATTCGTAAACCAGCCGGCAAGCGATCGCGGTGCGTATCGAGATAGGAATTGACGCCATTGGAGAATTGCTGCAAAAAGTGTTTTGTTTCCTCACTTAGTTGCGCATACTGTTGTTCGGATACTCTACGTAAGCCCAGCGTTCTTAGATAGACATCGATGTCTAAAGCGACAGGCCCTGCCATCTCCGCCAATCGTCCTTGGGCGGTCAGTGTGAAGCCCACCATTTGCTCCAAGCGATCATGTGCCATCACAAACCCTATGGCGAAGGCCAAATCTTCTCGATTTTTGGCTTCAATCACTGGAATGCCGAGTGCATCTCGACGAATAATAACTTCATCACGTATCCCGCGAAGGGTGACTTCCCCACGTTCTGAGTCCACCGTGTATTGAAACCACCACGCCAATAAGCTGTCTCCGCTGGGGAATTGGGTCATGGCGTTTAATAGTATGCCTACCAGGACTAGGCTGATACTTGGAAGGATGATTTGTTTAACAATTGAACTGAATAGACCCATATGACCGGGATGACTCATCAATACTGAGAATCTGCTATGCGCTTTTCTGACACCGGCTGTTCGGATGGTTTCGGCCATTCATCATAATTGTGTTAAGCTTCGAGCGGAATAATGATTTTCTATGTCAGGCGGTGGTCCTGCATTCGGTATGATGCGGGAGCATGCCGCTCTACCTAGCCGCGATATTTGTCATGCTTACATGGTAAATAGCCCAATTGCATCTCAGTCGAGTTAAAGAGTCCTGGACCCATTTAGCCAAGAGATGCCGTTCGATTTTTGCATGATGCCGTTTGTCTACAGGGAATTGCCTGGCATGGAAGGCAATGACTCTTAGCGGGATACGATAGCACCTAGCCACTTGCACGATGTCTGTGACAATTGTACGTCTAGCTGTCGGGCTCATAAATCTCTGAGTGGGCTCAATGCACAGGGCAAGAACTTTCTGCCCATGGAGGGAGATATTTACTAATGCTACGCGATTGATGCCTGCAAGACCACTAAAGCAATACTCAACCTTAACCGAATAGTAGGTTTCGTCTCCAGAATTGCACATATGTGCTTTGCGTCCGCAAAACCAAATACGTCCTTGGTCGTCAAAGTATCCGACATCTCCTGTCCTGTGCCACACCTCACCATTTGATTCGTAAATCTTGGCTTTCCTAGTTGCGAGCTTGTTCTCATAGTAAAGCTTTGTTACAACCGGTCCCTTCACGATGATCTCTCCGATGTCTCCCTCGCTTAGAACCTTTGCCTCAGAAATCATCGGCACATCGTCATCCGTGATGCCGATCATCCTAATTGTATGATTCCGTGTCGGTCTCCCAACACAGAACCCGCCTCCGGATTCCTGACGGCTCAAAATTGCTTCGTCCAATTCATCTGAGCTTATTGTAGTGATAGGAGTACATTCGGTCGCCCCGAGAGGAGTATGGAACCGACCATTGGGTACGATTTTTCGAAAGAGGCGTAGTGTAGTCGCACTCGACGGTGCCCCTGCGACGAGCAATTGCTTCATCTTTGGGAAATTAATCGCATGGTCAACGGAAAAGCGAGCGATCTTGCCCCAAACTGCAGGTGAACCAAAACTGAATGTCACCCCACAATCGTTCACCACTTTCGCGATGACCTTCGGATCCATTGATGTAGGTTTGAGCGGATTGATGGGGGGAATTACGACCCTCATCCCCAAGCATAAGGTACCTATGACGAGAGATGGGATAATAGGCATGTCAACATCGTCAGGTGTCAACGAAAAGGTGGATCTAAGCGTTGCCAATTGTCCTTGAAAAATACTTGGAGTATAAACAACGCCTTTTGGTGCACCGGTGCTGCCTGACGTAAAAAGCAGGAATGTTAGATCTTCGGCGTCTCTGGGATGGGTATATCCTTCTGAGTCGTCACCGTCCTTAATTTTCTGTAGCGAAATGTAGCTTGGGAAGATGCAATGCCCAGCATCAATAAAGTTAAACTTCACTGAATCAAAAGCCTGGTGATTGCAAATTTTGAGGACGAATGCCTTAGGTATTCCTATAAAAATATCAGGCTTTGCTTGCCTGACACAGTCGAGTACGTTCCGCATACCGATGCCTGCGTCAATCAGAACCGGGACTATGCCTATTTTGGCTAGAGCGAATGCTATAGAGATGAGCTCGAGACCCGGCTTAATGAAGACTAGCGCCTTCATGTCCGGTTTCAGGCCTGCTGAGAGAAACCCGTTGGCGTATTTGCGTATCGATAAAAGCAAATCGTCAAAGGAGTAGTATTGATAGGACTGCACTTCTCTCTGGTGGTGAATTATAGGAATCACGACAGCAGTCTTAGATGGCTGTTTCTGTGCTACCTCTTCGAAGGTAAGATAGATGTTCTGGTTGGAGTTGCCACCTGAGTCGCCTATGGCGTGTTTCTGTGCGGACGAATGTGTAGCATTGATTTGTGAGGCCATCATTCCTCGCCTTCGATGGAAAGTTTCCCCAGTGTACTTTGGGTGCCTGCTGAATCCGTGTGCATTATGGACGAACGACCTGTAGTTTATTCTGGTTTTGATATTTCACTACTATGGCGATTCCATCCTGATTTTCACACCTAAGATGCTTTCCAAAATATTCCCTTACATCTGTGTTCCTACAATAGAAGTCGTATTTTTTGTAAAGCGCGCCAAATTGCTTGTAGTACCCACCAATCACAAACGTTGTTGTGTCGAACGGACTGTTGGGTGAGATCCGCCTCAGCACCTCAACGATTTCCACTTTCTCGTTTTCTGAAATATCTTCAATAGCCGTCGCGCACTTAATGACTGGGAAAAGCCGTCCCGTTAACCCTTTGTGAGCAAAAATGGGGAGAAAGCGTCTGACCATTTCATATACCATCGGATTTGGTGTTCTAACCACTAAGTATCCTTGGCTCAGGAGGCTGAGGAAGTCATCATCCAGCATCTTCAACAGCGAAGTTGCCGCTATCCCACTGCGCTGATACTTCGGCAGAGTCATTGCCAACTGAAGCCAAATCAGATCAGTGTTGGTTGCGTCGCTCAATGTGAGCTTTTTAACCGCTGAACAACTTATCAACGTTTCTCTGTCGTAGACGAGAGAAAGTCTGCTGTAGTCGTTAGGTCGAGCACCGTGGTATTCATAGTATTTTCGCCATCCAGTCAACGCTGGTAGATAATTCCCGTCACCGTAGCTCGTGGTTTTTCTCGAAAGCTCAGTGAGCTCATTTGTGAGCCTTGCCACTTCCACCTCTGAGAGAGTGGCAGGGTGTTTTATGACTTGATACCGAATATCTCTGCAAGTCACGTTCATTAGGTCCGCTGTGATTTCAGGCGATGCAAGGACAGCCGATCGCCGCCTGTCGAAGTATTCTTGTGCCAATTCCCCTTCGTAGATCATGATAGTTGGTGTGCCCTCCGGCCAAGACCTCACCTCCATCGCTCTGAATGAGAGTATTGGGGCAAATAATATCGATATGGTACTGAGTCCACGGCGTCAATCCTAGTCCCCAGTGGATCGCCCCGTTTCGGTGGCCATAACTCTCATTTGGTGATCTATTTGCCTTGATCACCTCCATCTCTGTATTCGCTCCAAATCCAATCTCCCAAATGATTCGATAGCGCGAATCGACACTAAACAGCATCTCTAACATCTCGGAGGCGGTTCGCGCCTCTTCAGAAGTGGCTTCGAGGCTATCGATCACCCCATTGGTCACAGTTGCGATGACCGGATGAGAGTTGAGGACGCTCAGCCTTTGGAATATTTTGTTCTGGTCTGACCTCAAGAAAGAGGGCTTCCCAGAGTTCACGATCGGCAGACCGTAGAGGCTGATACGACCATTGACTCTTAATCGTCGTTCCGAATCATAGTTGCCATGAAACAAGGGCAGCACGCTCACCTCTCCAGAGGGAGCAAACTGCTGTCCGCCATACTCCAGAGGGCCTAGTTGCTCAAACCATTCATAATCTTCTGCCAAATGTTCAAATTTCGCTTCCGTCCCAAATGTATTGTCTACCATGAGCAGGAATTGACTTTTCTCTCCCAGAGCGAAGAACCGATCGCTCCACTCCTTTTGCGCGATCGGATCGGTACTTTCCATAACCTGGAGGTAATGCGAAATATCCGCTGACGCTATCTCGGTGGAATTGCAGGGTATGACTAGGAGTTTGCATTGATTACCCAGGACTTCCTGCGAAGGTGACTGGAACAGCGTTTCTGGGAGTATAACAAGTACATGAAGTGGGCGAGGCAAACCTTCGAGAAGACGATTCATCTCATCCGATTTGGATAATGGGACAACTGCGACGGACTGATACATGCCGTTGTCATCAATCGAGAATTCGTCAGCTATACAACTGTTTGTGATAAGTCGAAAATGAACACCATTCTTGCTGCCGAACTGTTTATAAAGATGCGGTCTTACGGTTATTTCTCTCATGCCCTGATCCTCCTCAAGGGTGAAGGTGGGTGGAATGCTGCCGCAACGCGGAACATTCCACCCATGTCGACCTTATGAGTTAACCCAGAAGGTTCCCGACATACTGTCCGTTCGTGTTCCGCTTCATTTATCATCACCTCCTTCCCCAGTTAAGTCAGCTGCGCGGAATCGTCCCGGGAAGATAGCTTTTCGACTCCGTTCAACTGCATTGGCCGCATTGGCTTGAGCGATGGATGTGGATGCAGCTTCGTCTCAGAGATTGTTGCCAATTTCTCCGACCGCGTTATTCACTCTGATCACGGCTGCGGCTATTACGTCGCATTATCAATATGTCCTATAAGAACAGATTCATCGAATAGGTTACCGCGCAAACTGTATTGATCAGACGGTTGGCTCACGCTAATGAAAGGTATGGCATTGCTGGCGATTCATTCTTTTCTCAGTAGCTAGCCGCGACAGCAATACTTATTTTCGCCAGTACGTACGAGATGAGATAGGTGTAGCCTAAGTGGCTGTCTGTAGATATCGATGAACGTACCATTTTCATGCCATCGAGTATTCGGACATTTGTAGTGTAATATACGAGGATAATACGTATAAGTGGCACAGGGCTGAATGGCCCTGGCAAGTTCATGATCTCTAATGCAAAGGCGCTGCGCTTAACCTTTTGATTTTGACCTGCCCCTCAAACGAGTGCGGATCCTATGATTGGTGCGGATCGGCCGGAACTGTGCATAACTAAAATTCGTGCTTCTACAACTGCAGGGGGTAGGTCGCTAGGGTCTGGACTATTCCCACAACCATTATCAATGGTGCGCAGGATTCTGGAGCACCTAGATTCCTCTGTTGAGGGTAATGAAATGCCTGTGTAACTCAACGGTCCCTACAATTAGAGCCTCTTAATCGCCTGTAAAAACGCGGCCTGAGTTTCTGCGAGGCTTATCGGCACGAATATGGAAGTCGTAGAGAGGAGGGTATCACTGGTATCGGCCTTCAGTACGGTCTGAGATGGCTTTCCTGCGCGTTTTGATCCCGGACGGCCCGCCTCATTAATGAGGCGGGCCAACGCCAACCGCTTGAAGTGGCGACTGCGTTGATACGGGGGAAGCCGAATTAGCCACCGAAACAGTCGCATATCCTCCGCTGACTTCTCCGAGAAATAAACTGTGACTCTAGGCATGCGAGGCCTTCTGTGCAGACGCGTCACCCTGTGGAGTATCCTCAGCCCCCTGATCCTGCGCGCGTGTCTGATCTGTACTGGTGAGGCGGATGTATTCCAGATAGCCGGCCGCATTGGTGAACTGACTCTCCGGCAGAATCGTATAGTCGTCTCTGAAGTGGCCGAGATAGGAAGCGAGTAGAGCTGATCCGCCCCCACAGTAAAGCAAGTGATCGATGCCTGGTGCACCTTCCTTCCACAGTCGTGTCATCTCGTTGTGGAGCCTGGTAGCCAACGGCCGCACATAATGCTGAACCAACGCCTCTAAGGCTTGCCGCTCGACCACACCCCCTTTAATCTTGATCGGCTTGTCCTCGCGCAACGCCCAGTCCACTTCGTAGGCATCAATCGGTCGTTGATGTTGAGAAGACAACTTCTGGGCCACTTGTGTATACACCTGTCCAACCCCCAACACGACCCCCGCCGATTCGTGGTTCAAGTACTGTCCATCGGAGAAACAAATGAGTTCCGTTGTGCGGCTGCCGATATCAACTAAGGCCACCCGTCCTTGCGCGAGTGCGGAGTTGGTGCTGATCGCGAGGCACAGCGCGCCGAATCCTTGAGGTAAGACGGCCACGGCGGGAGCTTTGAGCGCCTTCCTGAAGACGTCGCTTATTTGGTGCTGGGCCCTCTGAGAGCCGAAGATATGTAGGGGAATGCCTGTCACGATGCGGGACCCTGGTGGAACGAAGTTGGCGGCCGCATAGTGCAGCAGCGCTTTGTAGCGCGTCGTCATCCACCAGCCGTCATATTCCTCGCTAAAGCGAAACCCCCGGGACACTGCCGCTTGGCCCACAATATACTCTGCACCCTCGAGTTTCACGGTCTCCTGGGGATCGGACAAGCTCAGGTCGATATTGGAGAGCTCCGCCGGCGCCACCAGAGACGGGAAGACGTGCGCCTGTCCCTCCTGAGTCAGGATCTTCGTGTATCCATACCCGACGTCGATCGCGACCCATGGAGCCGAGGACGCGGGGCGTTGGCGTCCACGAGACGCTTTCGGTTGTTCAACAGTCGCCTTACTCATACACAGCCTCCGTTCGTCATGCGGTTCAGATTGGGCTCACTCAGTTAGGGATGTATTACTAACTTCGTGGCGCTAGAACGGGCCAATACAGCACTAAATCCATTTGTCATACATGTCAGACAAATAAGTAAGACATTTCGCTGTCGTGCGTACGCAGATCTAAACGAGAATCCAGTGAGTGCACAACGAGTTCATTGGATCGGCCTGACATCCACGGTTGTGTGGGGGAGGCGGCCCCCCAGGATAGGAGTAATGTCATACACCTGTTCGGCGGATGGTTCGCGAGTGCGCCAGGGCATGGATTTAGCGCAAGCTGTCCGGCAGCGCGGCCCACGTCTTTTCAACACTCCCTCGGCGGTTTCCCGTCACCATCATGCTGGCCGATAGCGACGTACGCACTGTGAGTAGCGCGCGGCAGCACTGTCGCGTACGCATTTCGTATACCGGATGCATATATGGTGTCTTATATTGAGACTTGTCATCGTCCTCCCACTTGCCCCCTGACGGCGTTCCGTATCCGGTAACACCTCCCCCAGGAGGTGTCTATGCCACGGCAGCGAGGGGGAGCGTTACACGAAGAGTACATGAATCGCTTTTACGAGCTGTTGCACGAGGCGAGAGTCCGAGCACCACGCTTGGTGGGTCTCTGGCTCAATATCCTCTTGGATGAAGATTCGCCCAGGATCAAGCGACGGTTTCGAGGGCTCGACCGGTACATTGAACAGATGATTCTCAAGTATCCGGCGTACTCGGCGCGGGCGTTGAATAATTTGGTGAGGAAGCAGCGCCAGATGGGACTCAATGCAGAGCATGTGGTTCGGGCGCGGATTCGGATGGTAAAAGCGAAACTCCGCTCTCGGGCTTACCGCCAGGCCAAGAGAGCCTCGCTTGCCGGGGATGTGCAGTGGATTGGGCGGGAAGAAGATGCGCGTCATCTCCAGAATACAGGTGACGCATGATGGGGCGAACCCATTGCCTGGTGCCAGCCGCGCTGGCAGCCTGGCTTTTTGGACCAGACCCCACGATTCTGTTGATCTCAGCAGGAACTGGGCTCTTGCCGGACATTGACGAGCCGCAATCGACCATTGGCTATCGATTGTTTCTCTTGGCCAAAGGAGTCAAAGGGCTGGTAGGCCATCGCACCTATAGCCATTCGCTGGTTGGAATCGTGACTGCCGCTTCCCTGGCCGTCATCTTTGATTTGCCATGGATGTGGATCGAAGCGGGCTTGATCGGCTGGGTGAGTCACCTTGTATTGGATGCACTGAGCGGGGGTGTGCCGTTGTGGTGGCCATTGTATGCGACGAACCGGGAGCGGTGGGTGTTGGCGCGATGGAAGCCGTTTGGGTTTGCCGATCATCTGATCTTAGTTCTGGCAGGGGTAGCGTTGGGCGCAGCGGCGATTCATGGAAACTGGCTGGGGTGGTGGATCGAGCTCCTGAAGCGGGATATCAGCGTGTCGCAATGAGAGCGGGTCTGCCGGCGCGAGCGTATGCTCGCGCCGGCCCTACAGCCACAGCGTGTATGGCCGTGGAATAGAGGCCGAGGCCCTGCCGTCGGTGAACCATTCCGGAAAGCGCGCGAGCGCATACTTAATAGCCACATGACTATGGCAGAAGACTCCAGTGGGCAGTAGCAGAGGAATGTGTAGGTAGGCGTCGCGGCGATCCCCTGCCGAAGGCCTCTGCTTGTGCGGGAGCGACGTGGAGAAGAGCGCGGACAGCACCGCGACGATAGGATCGCTATGGCCATTGGTACTGTCCGCCGTGCGCTGTCGGTCTTCTTGTGGAAGAAGACAGCTACGCTAAAACAAAGGTGATGTAAGACGTCACAGTGTGATGCGCGACTGTCCAGCTCGGATCGCGCGGGCAATGGCGCCGACGTCCTTCTTATCCATCTCTCGGTCCTGTGCACGGAGGCGAGCCAAGGTATCGACGGATTGCTGCTCCGTTACATGACGGAGCGTGCGCAGTTTCAAGGTTTCAGATATGGGCAAATGAAAGCCGGTGTGTCTCATGGGACCTCCTTGTGGTGAACAGTCACAGGAAGCCGACCCTGCGAGCGTAGCGAGCCTCAGGTGGGAGATGCAGGACGGGGTTACGGGAACGGAGACAGCTGCGGAGGCCCATCCGAGCAAGGTGTGAACAGGTGCTCGATGAGCGTTTCCACCTTACACCAAAACTCATAGTGCGCATTATCGTAGGTGCGGCCGCTTTGCCCGCGTCGTGTCAGGGTGTACCGCGGGTACGCCGTGGAGATCTGATACATCTGGTACTTCATGTCACGCACACAGGTGAGATAGTGGAGCGCATAGCGGTCACGATTTAGCTCATCCTGCGTCGCATAGCAGCTCATGACAAATTGTCCCTGTGAGGATGTGCGAGAGAGATTGTGAAATGTACAGTCTCGACAGGTCTCATATTGGATGAGACCAAGAGTCGAGTGTTCGATCACCGTGCCTGGGCCAACTTCCTGACACTGGGGACAGAGCGGTGTAGTGCGGCCCATGCGATCTCCTTTGGTGCCAGTGTGTGTCGCAGGGACTTCCCTGCGTTCCTATGAACGTACGACAGAGTACGTGGCTCCTCTGACCTGACAGGCATCGATCATGTGTTTCGTCCCGCGCGACCGGCCATCCCAGAAAATCAGGATCAGATACGACGGCGCCGCGAGGGTTTCGTGGAGCATGGCAGAATTTCTGAGCATACCAGCTGATTTGCCATATCGGTCCCAGTCTGCCGGACGTCGGGACACGGGCACTCCGGCTGAACGTGCGGCTTCTTCTGCCCACGAGTCGACTCCCCTGGCACAGCCATGGATCAGACAATCGCCCGCACGGAACGACTTCCGCATCACGTCCATGACCAATTCCTTGGAGGGAAAGTCGCGACTACCCGATACGAGCACGACTCGTTTCACAGGACCTCCTCGAAGAGTTCAGCTGCGTGGAGCGTTTCTATGAGGCTTGGGTATCGACGGGTTAGGGCGTCGGCACGCGGTAATCTGTGGCCAGCTTCACCGGAGGGTAGGTGTACACCGTGGGCCAGGTGAGACGAATGGTGACCGTACAGATGCGAGTATAGCGATCATAGTGGTTCGTAATGTCGATGATCGGATCGGAGCGGGCGTACTGCCAGCGTCCTGAGCATGTGCGCGTGGCTTTTGGCGAGGGCTAGTTGAGCTTTGGGTAACGCCAGACGACAGGCGCGCGCCTGGTCCGACACGGGATAGCTCGCACCTTGTCCTTCGACAAACGGCATCTCTATGAGCGTGGGTTCGATGGTCGGGAGGGTGTTAGGGGTGATCTCCTCCGCTTTCACAAGATTGGAATGAACCCCGAGAACGAGGATGAGCATCACAAGAGCGAGCATGCGCATAACAGCCTCCCGACAGACGTGTTTTTACAGCGTGATTCATGCGAGTGATCGTGCCGAGGCGGCCTGCCCGCGTAGCGGGCCTGGACTGGAAGGGTCTGCCTCGAATTGGCGGTGGAGTCACTCAGCCATCGACAGCTGTATTACTGGCCAGGGGCAGGTGTCACCTGTGATTGGCGCAAGCGTGGAGGCAGAATGGAGAGTGGTAACTCAGGAAAAAAGACATGATTGGTGGCTGCGTGGCGCGCGAAGAAGTCAACGCGTGCATTACCGTACTCTCCGTTATGCGCCTGGATTTTGGTCCATGTGATGCGGACTCCGGAGGATGCCACTCGCTCACGATAGCGTTGTGTCCGGACCGCATTGGTCTGCCACGTGCCGTTCGCCCAATGGGCGAGGCCGGTGTAGTCAAACCGAATCTCGATGTCCGTGCAGTCATGAGCCCGACACCATTCTAGGACCTGTTCGACCGCGTGACACTCCCCGGCCACGTTGCGAAGACTCAATGCGTCTGGGTGTGAGATGGAGCCGGCCTGGCCGTCGATGGATTGGCCCTCGCGCCAAATTTCGAAAGCCCAGCCAATGTGCGCGTTGTGGTCTTGCTCGCAATAGGAGCCATCGACGTAGGCAACAGTCGATCCTGCTGCCTGTGTAATGGGAGCCACCAGAGGCATGGGGTGTGGGAGCAGCAGCGTATGAAACTCTTGGAGTAGCACATCGTACAAACCATCCGGCCAGTTCTTGCCCTCCTTCACGAACGAGGTCTTGTCTTTGCCCACATAGAGGACCGCGTGCAGCGTGTGGGGAAGGGAGGGATGAGCGAGCGATACCTTGTGACCGTAGTTAACTGGGGCACCGACGGTGGCCGTGTATCCGGACTGTGTTAGTCGACCGATGAATGTGTCGGCAAGCCGTCGGGCCTGCTCGCTTGCACGCTGGGCCTGGGTGTGGTGTGGGATCATGGTGGACCTCCTGGGTGACACCTGACGATCACCTGCCCGCGCAGCGGGCCTATGGGGATGGGCGCATCTCACGGCACCCGTGGAGCCACGGTCAGGGACGAATCGGCGTAGGGGCGGACATCACAGACGCACCCGGTGCCTTGAGCCTCGATCCACATGGAGAACCGGCCGGTCCCATCGCGGTCAAACCAGTAGAACAGTGGGGCTGGCAGAGTCTCCACGACAGTGTTCTCGAATTCATTGTGGAGAACGTTCACGATTTGTCTGGCGGTCCGGTAATTGACCGTGCGAGATCCGCCTACGGCATAGTCGCGGACATAGAAGCCGGTGGCGATGTTCACATCTTCGTCCACTAACTGAGTGTCTGAAGGTTCCTCTGGAATGGGCGTGATGGATTGGGACTGTGCCCAAGACATGTTGGTGACGACAAGCAGCAGGAAACAGAGGAGTTCGATCAGAAGTGGACGAGTAGAGCGCATGATCCCTCCGTCAGGAGGCCTGGTGTTAGGGTGGGGCGATCCAGACGCAGTGTGGGTTGATCACGAGAAGGTGCACAGTCGAGGCGTGAGACGGGTGTCTCGGCGTTAAGCGGCCGCCTGTGTCTTGGCGCGGCGCGATGACACGATTTGAATGCTGGACTGTGCTGCGGCCTCGTTACGTGCCCGTTCGATGAGCGTCCGCATATGAGGGGCAGTGGCGCGGTGGATTGTTAACAGGTACTCCTCTGCACTCGCTGTTTTTCGGGTGATCGTGTACCCGCCCGTATCGGCCGCATCGTGCGGATTCTCGACGAGGTAGGTACACGAATGTGCGGAATACGGTTCCGGGGAATGACAATGATACCCGTAGGCACGGATGAGGGCAGTCAGAGCAATTCCCACACTCATGGGACTCGGAAAGGTATACCGTTTCGCCGCAGCGGGTTTGGACATATACACCTCCATTAAGGTCATCGAGCGAGGACTCTGCCCGCAGGGCCAGCAGGAGATTTCAGCCCCTGACGCGTGCGGTCAGGAGCGATGCCGATTGGGACGGTAGACAGGGGCGAGGTGTCGGAGTTCGAGGGAGAGTGGGTGGCGTTGATTGTGCCGTCGTCTTTTGTTGTGCAAGATCCGGCGGAGGAACGGGTGGCCGACACTGATTCCGACGAAGAGCCCGCAGATGACAATCGCAAGGATCGGAGCGTTCTGCATAGTGGTCTCCAGAGCTAGGGGAAAGACCAAAGGTGGGAACGGGGAGGCGTTCAGGTGTGCAAGAAACTGCGCCGCTCAAAGCGTAGGGGAGAGCACGATGTGCGTCGAACGTGCTCGGGCCTCTTTGGGGTGTGTGATTAGGGTTTGCATAAAGTATCCGTACCCATCGCCACGCTGAACCAGTTTGCAGTATCGATACGAAATTCCTTGAATGAATTCTTTGCCGGTCCAAATGTTGAAGCTGCCTGAGACGCGTACTGCTACGCGCCCTTGGTAGGTTCCTGACTTCTTGCCCGAGGGCACGTTGGCCTTTACCAGATCCCCGGTTTGAAAGCCGTTGACTAGTTTGTGACGCATCAAGTGGCAACGCGGAAAGCCGTTTTTGCTGAGCCTGGTGCGCTGATATCTTCCGCGCCCCGTGCAGCGAAGCTCCAAGGTGTTTCGCTGCCAGCCCTTCAGCACGCTGAACTCGCCCACACACGCTGCATCGAGGGCATGAGTCTTGGGCACATTGAGGCGCTGGCGGTTGTACTTCGTGAGACCACCCGAGGCCAACTCCACCGGTAGGCCGGTTGAGTGCAGCGCCTGGGCAAGAGCCCAGCGCGTTGTGTTGACCGCTGCCGCATCCTTGAGCGGGCGCTTGGCCTGGTCCTGTATACGGCGCAGTGTCTCGGGCTGGTGAGCCAGGAAGATTTCGATCGGCTGCGCAGCCTTCTTCTGGTTGCAACACTGGCACGCCAGCACCAGGTTGCTAATCCGGTTGCTGCCGCCCAGTGCCTTGGGTTGGAGGTGCTCAATTTGTAGCGGAGTGTCTTTGGCCTCGCAGTAAACGCACTGCCTGCCAAATTTTTCCAGCAGGTACTCTCGAACTTCGTAACCAGCCAGCGTGCCTTGCTGGTACTCGGTGCCGGAAATTTCTGGATTCTGCATCGCCTGCATGTCGAAGCGTACCAGTTCGCAACTGATGTCCTTGATGGGTGCAAAGCGTTGAAGGCGTTTGACCCAGGCCAGCGTGGTATCTATGCGGTGCTGTAGGCTGGGTGGAAGCCAACCGGCAGAGCGAACGCGATTAAGAATGCGGGGTGCGCGGTAGCGCAGGTTGCCTCTGCGCCGACGACGCATTTGACGGCGGGCTGTCAGTGACTCACTGATCTGGCGACCACGGTGCTGTAGCTCAAAAAGGCTCAGCACGGTAATAGAGGCTGGGGGCTGGTGCCGCACCAGCGCCATGCCCGTAGCCTTGCTGCCTGGATCGACTTTAAGGCGCACCGGCTGCACGATGGCTTCGGTGCGATTCTTAAGACGGATCACCAGAGGTACAGCGCGATGGACGACAGCCCGTCCTTCTTTGAGAAGTTGCCTGGCCCTGGCGGGGTGGCAGGGCATCAGTGTCTGTCCTTCTCTGTTCAACACAAAAACCTGTGATTGAATTGGATTACTCCTTTGTTCTCGCCTTTCGGCGGTGACGTGTGCCATGCGGCACATCTCCCCTCGACCATGTTGCAACCCAGCGTGAATGGCGGGGCCGTTTCGTAGCCACCCGTGCCTTGTCTGCACCGCCGCCTTCGAGTGCCTGGGACTGAGGAAGCATCCCAGGGTCGGTTCTTTAGCTCTAGTTGCAACGTAGATTGGGACCTACCCATTCTTGATCTGGTCAACCTCGAGCTTGCCGGGAATCCTTTCTGCAAGCTCCTTCCTTTAGGGGAGGGGCGGTTGACTACTCCTTAGAGGGAAGCGGATTCCAACCCGCCTGGCTGCTTCAAAGCCTACCTTCCTGAACGCCTTACACTGAGAGGGATGATTCTGTTAGTCCGCAGAATCCACGGGCGACGATCGATGTGTGGGGATCGTCTACCCACATGGCCGGGACCGGGACTCTGTCAGCGAGGGCCGATCTGAGTCCCGGTGGCAGGCCGACGCACTGTCTTAATGATGCTTGCCCTCGCGGATCAGTTTGTACTCGAACGCGGCGACTTCCAAGGTGGACCGCTTGGTTTGTGTAGACTCATCAATCCATTCACGGTAGTCGAGGGTACCGAGGAGGAGAACCTGATCGCCCTTCCGTAAGGCATTGGCGAACTCTTCGGGCTTGTCGCCACGGTATGTAAACGGCACCCAGTTGGTCTTCTTGGCCGTTTGGCCATCCTTCACGTAGTTCCGATGCGAGGCCAATGAGCCGGTAACGATTATCCGGCCAGAGGTTAACGCGACGATCTCGGGATTCTGGCCGAGCTGACCGGCGATCTCGATTTTATTGGTGTCGCGATACGGTTTCTTCATTTCCTGGGGAGTCTGGGTGGATGTGTTCATAGTTACCTCCTGCACACGTGATTCGTTCAAGCACCCTATGTGCCTGAATCGTGACGCTGTGATGCCTGCCCGCTGCGCGGGCCTTCGTGCGGCCTGGTGCGTTGTGCGGGTGCGCGCTGTGGTGAATTGGTAGACGGAGTCATGGGGCCGTGTCTTACGTGGACGATGACGGGCGAGCCGGTGCGATAAGGGAATGGATGATCTGTCGCTCCGGATGTTGATTGAAAGCTTCCTGCGGAATGTTGAGAAGTGCGAACACGCCGCAGGTGACGGGGTCGAGTTGATAGGCGCGACCTGGCCACCTGGTCTCGATCGTCTGTACGACATCCTTGATGGGATGCTGTGGATCGAGCACGAATAGGTGTTGTTCGGCTGGGGCGTGCAGTGAGAGGTGCCAGACTTGGCAGCGGTCTGGCGTCAAGTTGGTGGTCTCGTTGACGGCAGGAAGTGACGATAGCCGTGGGCATAGGTCCTCGTTCAACAAATCCGTCGGCGGCTGCTTCTTGGCCAGAGCCTGCGTGAGCTTGGCATAGATGCGTTGAGCACCTTGCGTCCACGAGGGGTGCGCGGGGAGGCCGAGAAAGGCGGCTTCCGATGCGCGTTTTTCATCATAGGTAAGCGGACGAGGAGTGGGTGAGGTGTCCATGAGGGGCCTCCTATTGGATGTGGGCGTGGCCGGTCATCGGATGGAGATAGACGTCGGTCACGAACACCGGCAGTTGTCATGCTGCCGCCGGAGAGTGCGGCGGCCGTTGTGCGAGGGGTGTTGGCTAGGAGGCTTGGACGAGGGATGTGAGCCGTGATGGCAGGGGCTTGAGCTGCCCTCGCGAGGCGGTGGTACGTGCCAACACCCGGGAGAGGACTGCGTCCGATTCAATGGGGCTGTCATGTAGCGAAAAGGTCATGGCCTGGAGAATGGTCGTCGCGTCGAGATGCAACCCATTGGCATTGGCTTCTTCGATGCATTCCCACAGAATCGGCTGAGGCCCGTGCTGTAGGGTGGCGAGTGCTCCGTGATGCCCGATGACAATCAGTTTGCCTTTGGCCCGGGTCAGGGCGACATTTATCAGTTTGTGCGGGGCCGCATCGTCATAGGCCCAGCCTAACATTGATCGGGTCGCATTCTCCGTCGTGACCGTATCGAAGATTACGACGTCGCTCTCCCGTCCCTGGAAACGATGGATGGTGCCCACGCGCACGAGCTCATCCAGTTCTTCCAGGCGCAATAGTCGTTCGATGAGGTTGACCTGGGCGCGATAGGGACAAATGATGCTGACGGTAGGCAAATGACCGGGCGTGGAGAGGGCCTGTTGCGCCAAGCGGACTGCAAGCAGTGCGTGATAGAGGTTGAAGGGAGAGCCTTTTGCGTCCCGAACAGTGACGGGGTGAGCAGGTTCGGTGTTGCAGAAGATGAGGGAATGTCCTGGTGCCGGCGCGGCCTCAGCGGTCTGGCTGCGGTCCGTCAACGTGGACGGGGCGGAGACATAGCTGAGCCCAGCGCGTGCGTAGAGACGACGGCTGACGTTCGCGATGTCGGGATGCATGCGGTACTGCATGCTGAGGGGCACCACGCGAGGATCTCGTCCTGAGGTGATCTGTGCGATATCGTAAATGCTCCTGGCCAGCCAGTGTTTGGTGGCCTGTGTCTTGGCCGAAGCAATGGGCGCCAGTTGCAGAAAATCTCCCACGATGATCACCCTCGAGGTGGCCAGCGCCAAGGTACAGAATAGGGCTGGGGCCAGGGCCATGCTGGCCTCGTCGATGATCACGGTATCGAAACGCTGATCGTCGAGTAGCCGTGAGGTGTAGGTCCGGGTCAGGGTTGTCGCAACGATCCTGCTACGGCGCACGAGGGCCTGTTCAATCTGAGCGATCTCGTTCTCAAGGCGATCGAGGGTGCCTTGTAGATCATGTCGGATGCCCTGCATGGCCTCATGGAGAGTGCAGAGTTGTTCGGGTGACCACGGGGCCTCCGGCAATTGGTGGTCCTGCCGGAATTGTTCCATGACGCGATTGAGGGTGTCGATCCGGACCTGTGAGTGGAGCACCTGAGATTGCAGGGACCGGAGCGTAATTTCGTCGGCAGCCTGATAGTCTCGGAAACACGCAAGGTCGTTGACGATCCGTGCTTTGTTGCCGTGCTCGAAGAGCCGACGGAACGCAGGACTGGCATTGAAGTCTCGAAGTTCGTCTTCAAGGTCCTGGATGGTCATGGCGCGCTCGGTGAGGAGTCCGCGCAGGCGGCGTTCATCGGCGTGGAGCATCTGGTGCCGCTCGCGCAGCGTCTGCAATTCTCGCCAGTGAGTGTCCAGTCGTTTGGCGGAGTCGGCACAATGGGCGAGGTACGGCAGGTCTCGATCCAAGTCCTGCAACTGGCGGCGGAGCGTCTTCGCGCGTTCTTCGAGCGGCAGGGTGTGGGTTAGCGCGACTGTCTCCAGATTGGCCATTTGGCACTGATCACTGCTGTCTGGACTGGGGGTGCCGATGCGAATGATCTGATCGAAGGCGAGATCAGGTGATCGGCTGAGCAGATGTTCCAGAATGTTGTCGATCGCCGTATTGGTGGGGGAGCAGATGAGGGTCCGTCCATTCTGTGCCAACAAGGCCAAGCTCAAGGCGGTGATGAAGGCGGTTTTCCCGGTGCCGGGAGGGCCCAAGACAAATAGCAGATCTCGTTCGAGGGCACTGATGTACGCCTGTGCCTGCTCGGGATTGAGGCCTGAGGGCTCCGGCAAGCGGTCGAGGGTGGCGAGGGTGGCCTTGGCATCGGGATCAAAGGCCTTGAGGGCGAGGGCGGTTCCGAAGGCGTCCGGCTGTTGGCTGACGGATTGCAGCCGTTTGTCGAGGGCTTGCAGCAAGCGGACTGAGTCGAAGGTGAGATGTGCCGAAGGGATCGTCTCCGGGGCTTCGCCTTCGAACGCCAAGGCGAGGCCGTCTGAGGAAAAGCCAACGATGCGGCAGGGAATGCGCTGGCTGACAAGGACCAGGGAAGGATTCGTGTCTTCAATGAGGTTGGCGGGGATCGGCTCGGATTGAAAGAGATAGTACTGTGTTCGCCCAGTGACGTGTTGGCGTTGCCCGTCGGTGAGCGGGACGCAGATGGTTTCCTGGCGTTGCCGAGGGGTGCGGCTCTGGAGTTCGTCTTGGAGCGCGGTCCGAAACTGCTCGATGAGGAGGAGCGCGCGGGTCGACGCAGGTTTGCCAGTGCGACTGGCATGGAGAGCGACCGGTGCCTGGGGCATAGGACCTCCTCGATGGCTGACAGCATGGATGCCACGGATGCCCGATCTGCGCTCATCCTGAGCGCCTCGGGACAAGAAGGAGGAGGTTGGGCGGTCGCACCGGTGGGGTGATGGGGTTCGGCAAGGCCTGGGAGTGAACGGACGATGGGCGCACTCCGGTTCAGCGTGAGCTGATTCGGATTCTTAGACTATCAGGTGAGGTATCTGTCGAACTCTAGGGCGAGTCACGACCAAACAGTTCTGCAACGGGTTTCATCGGAATGAAAAGCCGTGTTGGCTTGTCCGGAAAAGGCGTGAACCCGAAATGCCGGTAGAAGCGTGCAGCCTGCTCATCCATCGCATCCACGACAACCGCCGCGGCGGCAATCTGCGATGATTGCGTGTACGCTCGCAGGAGCGCGTCCACCAACAAGAACTCGCCAGCTCCCTGGCCTCTGTGATGCTGATCCACCGCGAGCCGGCCAAGAAGGGTGACCGGAACGACCGGATAGGACGGGAGTTTCTTGATCACATTATCAGGCAGATCGTGAAGATCGATTCCGAGGGCCGACAGCGTATAGTAGCCGATAATCGTCTTACGGTCGGAATCCTGGACGAGGACAAACGGCGCGGCAACCCGTCGGCGCGCATCCTGGCTGGCCTGTTCCCGGAGATAACGGTCAAGTGCTTCATAGCCGCACGAAAACTTTTGCCGGTCGTGCGCTTTCCCCAGGGGCTCGACGATCCAGGCTGTCGGCGTAGTCTTACCGGCCATTGCCGCGCCGCCGCCGACGTTCTCGATAGCGGTCCACGGCTTTCCGTAGACGGGCAGCGGGTACCGGGGGATGGAGCAGCGCTTCGACAAATGCCTTGCGGTCGAGGGTGCTCAACATTAACGTGTCATGCTCGCGCAACGTCCGCGATGCGGTTTCCTGCGCACTGGCCACCACAAAATCCGTCAGAGAGCGGCCAGTCAATTCGGCCGCCCTCATGAACAGCGTCTTCTGTTGTTCCGTGATGCGTGCCTCAAGCCGAGCAGTTTTCTCCGACGAACGTTCCAGAGTTTTGGGTGGTGACATGATTTCATGCGCTCCTTTGACATCGTCCTTCATGAGTGTACGGCCATTTGCCGTACACGTCAAGTACATGCATCGTAAGAGGTGTGGTGTGTGTGGAATTCCATGCAGGGTACCACGCTGGAATGAGAGGGCTTGACTCATTATTCGGTCTTGGATACGATGATGCCATATTCTTTTTCGTAGGCTTTGCCGAACCATCCTTTCTCTTGCGTTGTACGCCGTACAACGTCTCTGCATCCGCAATCTAGTTCTTGTGAATGATCATCACAGCTAGATTGTCTCTCTTTTGTCAGTACTCCATCTCTCAATTCCATCGATCGGTCCACGCCATGTTCCGGTCTCACATTCTCCTTGCCTTCTGTGTGCGCAAAGAGAATTGAAGACAATCTTTGAGGCGTGACCCACTTCACCATGCATGAGCCATGTGCCCATGCTTCATCAAGGAGGTCTGTATGACGATGCGCGTGCCTTGTCCCTCGGCGTTTCAGTGTCCGAGTTGCTCACGCGATACTGATCGAGACCGGGCTCTTGAGCAAACAGCTCGAACGGCAATGCCATAGAGTTCGCTGCGTTAGCCCTTCCGTCTCGTCTCCTCACTTCATCGTCGATACGTGAGCTTCGGTTCGCGTATTGCGCCTATCACCGTTCCATCACATCACACACACATTCTAATCATGCTGCACACGACGCAGGATCGCGAGATGCTGCCGTCATGTGCCCGGAGGCGTCCATGTACAGGAATCAAGCAGTCAGTGTGGACATGCGAATTGTCGGCAAACTGGTATTGGTGGACCTGCATGGATCCGGCGATGCCTTGCAATGGGCATTTAACGATCTGGCGAATCGCTTTGAATTACTGATTGAGGCTGGAGCGCTGAAATGGTCGAAGGCAAGAGCGGATCATTTCGTGTTGATGCCGCAAAGCGATTGGACCCCGTTGGAAGTGGTTAGCGAGACAAAGCGGCAACTGCGTCTGTGATGTCTCGGGCGAGGGCCTGTTCCTGTTCAGTGAGTGAGAGCGTTCGGGTGAGATGATCGACCTGAGCGAGCACTCGTTCGCTGAATCCTTCCAGTGCACAGAATTCGCGTGATCCCACAAAACGAGCGTTGGCGAGGAGTAGCTCTTGGCGGCTGTTCACGAAGGTGGAGAGCTGACGGGTGATCTCTAATTCCGGCGTGAGTCTCATGGTGTTCTCAGGGTGACTGACCACGGCGCCAACTCTAGCAGTTGGGTCGAGGGCGGTCAATGGGACGGCATGTCACGCACGATGGGGTTGGAATGCGCCACGACGAACGTCTGAAATCAACCCATCACCACACATACCATCACATGAAAGGATCTCATCATGACGACATCCCCTCTGACATCGAAGCATGCAACGTTACGTGGACTTCTCAGTGCAGCCCCTCGCCGGACTCCCATGGTAGATACAACGCTGGTTCGCTCGGAGACGGCAAGGGCGATCGTCTCGGTAGTGGTTCAGGATTTCCGACGAATCGCTGCAGAGCACGGTCGCTTGGTGCATGCCTGGGAACGACTCGCTCTGGAGGACCTGCAACGACTGGTCTGGGAGCTGGAAAAGTCACGTTATCAGGTGCATCCGGCACAATGGGCTCGTCTGCGCGCACGCCTGGCAGACCTGACCGATATTGAACGCCGGAATGCCAAGATGCTGAACGCCCGCACACCGTTCGAAAATCGTTACGACGACGATGACGATCGGGGTGAGACGTGGGAAGACATGGTCGAACTGGATTACACGGTGCCTGCTCCTCGTGGGACACGCGCGGCTCAAGCGACCGATGCGACAGTCGACACTCCGCTGTGTCCCGACTGTGGCTCGTCGTCTGTGGTGGTGTCCATGATGACAGTCGGTGTACACCAGTTGGATCTGAAAGAGGCGCACTGTCTGATTTGCGCGTGGCGTGTCGAACTCGGACGCAAACCGAGTGCGACGGTCGATGTGGAATCGGATCTTGAGCTGGAAGATCACGGAGACGGAACGCTTTTGGGAGTGATAGATGAATCTGGAGATTCAGCAGGCGATGACGAGCAGGACCACGTGCCGAGCAGCATGACCGGCGAGGAGGAGACTCAACGCAGTGCGATTGAGGACTTTGAGACGCAGGACATGGAGAGCGCGGAAGATCCTGTAGATCAGCTGATGGCCTTGCAGAATCGCTTTTGGCAAGACTGGACGGTCAAACCCCTGCGCTGTGCACTGTTAGAGGGCACGATGCGTGAACGCCTGAGTGGGGAACGGCTCGATATGGTGTGGGCCGTGGCGTCCACACTCATGGAATCGTGCGGGGGGTTGGGACGCGCAGAGCAACAGGAAATCGCACGTTGGCTGATGCGAACGTCGACCGAGGAGTTGCGCGCGTTTCTCCCGGAGTCTGAATTGCCGGTGGAATTGGCTCAGCCGGACCGTATGTTGGTCGTGCCGTCCGTATCGACAAAGATACAGAAGTGGCAGCTAGCATGTCGGCTGGCATTGAGACGATTCCGGGTTGCCAGCGCGGGTGTCCGTATTTTGGCCCCGTCGTTTGGCGTCTCACCGGACGTGTTTCGAACTGCGAGTGCCTAGTGACCGGGGGAGCAGCAGAGGGAGCGCGTGGTCTCGTGGAGAGCACGCCTCTCTCTGTGTCCTTGTCACGTATGCCTGGAGGCTTTCATGAATGCGATCGACACCATCATCAACGAGATTACCCAACACATACACGGATCGAGCTGCATCCCTGAGACGTATGAAGCCGCCTTCGTGACAGCCGTCTGGGAGAGAGCGCAGACCCTTGAAGCCCCTCTTCGAGACGAGTTGCTTTGTCGGATGGGCGTCACTCAGGACTCGGTGAAGCAGATTCGTGAAGAAGCTGCCGATGCGCTCTATGATGCTCATCGCGCATTGTATGGGACAGCGTGGGGATAGGAGTGTTGGACTAGGCCTCCTTACACATGGCCCCATTAAGGACCGACACCCGTACATGAGGGGAGACACTTCGTTGTGGAAGACGCGAGTTCCTTGGAACTCAGTGCGTCTTCCCGGAAGTGCTCCCCTTTTTTTTTGCCTTGCCGCCGGCCGGGGTTTAGGCAGCCTGTCGGTGTATCTCCGGGGGCATCAGTTCGATGTGGTCGGTGACAACATGAGTATACGTCAGTCCGGTGTGCGAGGAGGTGCGGGTATCCAAGCGCCCTGTAACCTTGACTGTTTGGCCCTTCGTCAGGGAGGGGAGCTGGTGGTCGAGGGTGTGGTCCCAGATGCAAACGGAGAGAAACAGTGGTGGAGTGTGTCCAGGACGAGTGGTCTGAATAGGCCGGTCGATCGCGACGCGGAGATTGGTTACCCTGCGTGCGCCGACTGTGGCGCGCACGGGAGTGGTCGCGACACGGCCAACGAGTTCGACGTGAGCATAGGTCATGAAAAGACTCCTTCACATGGTTGAGCGGAGGGATGTGCACTGCTGTATCACTAAGGGCGAGACTAGGCTGCAGGCATGTGGGAGGCCTCGCGGTTGGCTGGGAGTTGCCCGTAGGCCATGGCGATGTGTTTGAGCGCGGATTCCGTCAGCCCATAGTCCGCGGCGAGGATGCGACAGCCAGCCTCCTTGTTGCGAAAGCGTTTCAGACTGTGTCCGAAGAAGCGAATCAATGGTAGCAGGAGTTGATCGGTTGGGAAGAACAACCCGGGTTCCGGATGCGCTAGGCGTTCGTTGCTGGCGTTGGGATCGCCAGCCAGGATGGCGAGGTCCTCTTGTGGAAGCCCATGGAGCCAGCTTGTGATGGCCTGCGCGTCGGTCGGAGAGAGGTGGTGTGGGGTGGACGTGAGGATACGCCCGGCCGCAACCCAGACCGGCATGCGATTGTCGTGGGCGTCGAGCTCGAGGATGGCTTGGTTGAGGAGGGCCTGTCGAAGTGGGTGACGGCCCTGACAGAACAGGGCATAAGCCGGTGCGTGGAGCTTGTCTTGCAGATCAGGCAAGTCCACGTCGCTCTCGTCGTTCGGGATGTCGTCTTGGGCAATTTCATGGGAAGACTCATAATCTAGATACTCAAACGTGTCGATCTGCGTGGTGTCGTCGAACAGATCCTCGCTGTCCTGGCCGCTGTCGAGATCGAGGGCGTCGTCGTCAGCTTCGGCCTGCTGGCCGTGGTCTACATAGCAGGCTCGCGCAACTCGTTCTTCGTTCTGCGCGATATCCTCGGCATCGAGACCGGACAGCTCGGGGGCATGTTCTCGATAAATTCGGTGCGAACAGCAGAGGCATTTCAGGGTATCGGCATCCTCCTGAATATAGTTGCTCTGAATGCTGACTTTGCACCTGGGGCAAACGAGGTCGTTTCCTGATGCGCGCGCTGGGGTGGCCTGTGCTGATTGGGGAGTGGCCAGATGCAAGCCGTGGCAGGAGGGACATTTGCCTCGACCGGCGCGTGCGAATGCACCAGGTCGAACGTCTTCTCGGAGTAGCACTTCTTGGATGCCACAGAGTGTTAGCAACCGCTGTGCATCGAGTTGGAGTACCCTTCGCCCGTCTGGGAGGACCATGAAGGACGGATCCGATGTCCGGCGAGAGCTCTTCGTGATGAGCGGGTATTGGGGGGCGGGATTCTCGTCGTCGAACCTGGTGCCTCGGGAGAAGACCTGATCGCGGTCCTTCAGGGACCAGGCGTCCATATGGGCCTGAAAGAGGTGATCAATGAGGGTGATGGCTTCTTCCTCTTCCGCCTCGGTGGTGACGAGAACGCGGTCTGGAAGTGCGGGAAGCCAGGATGTCTCAGAGTTGTCATTGGAACCGAGAGTAGAAAGCTGCAGCTCGCGAAGATCTTCGATCGAGAGGCACTCCACGGAGGAGTGGGCCTCGTAGAGGGCGCGGGCTATCTGGGCGTGCGTGATTTGGGCAGTGGTCATGATGAGACACTCCTTGTTAAGACTTGGATGGGCACGTCGCGCGGCTGTGAATCCGTGGGTGTGGTGATTAGGTCGTCGTCTTGTCCTTCGGCCGCGACAGGAATTCGAGGTCGGAGGGGTGTTTTACGTGGAGATAGTAGGTCCGTTGGATGCGGTCTTGTTTCTTGAACGTTCGTGACTGTAGCTCCCCACGGACGCGTACCTCTTGGCCGACGCTCATGTGTTGATGGAGTTCCGGTGAAGCTCCGGTGACCTTCACATCGAGGAACATGGGATTGTCGATTTTGTCTGAGGGGGCATCCGAATGAATGGCGAGGGAGAAACAAAGCATATGGCCGTGTCCGGTGTTGTACTGCATCATTTCTGGTGGATGGGTCAGTCTTCCGGAATACAAACTGAAGTTCAAATCGCGCTTGCCTGACATATGAGCTCCTTCGGTGGGAGGTGAGTAGGGTCTGCCACGTAAGACCACGACGTATTCCGCTCTGCCCGCGGAGCGGGCCACGTGTTGAGGGGAAGCTGTCTGGCCTAGGAACATCGGAGCGCGTCGATTCTGATCAACGCGGTGCGTCGGAGCTGGGGGTGCAGGCACGAAGGAACCTGGGCGGACGTGGTCCACTGCGAGAAGAAGATGTCGAACCACGCCATCCGATGGGCAGGGTCAGTAATCGTCGCGATCTGGACATAGCATGCGCGGACGACGAGATTGGTAAAGCCGCATTCCACTCCTGCCCGGAGCAGAAGTGCGAGCGGGTGTGGTGACGGCGGAGCCATTGAGAGACTAGCTGGGAGGGTCAAGTCGAAGTGTGCCTTTAGCGAGTTGAGCAAAAAGGTGGGACTCACGGGCCAGTTGTTTCGGATCTCCCTGGTGAAGGTGCGCGAGACAGTCCTTCAGAAATTGCGAGGTGAAGGGATCTCGCAGTAAGGCGGTTTCAACCAGGTGAGGGTCTTCGAGCGCAATGCGACACAGGTGTTCGAGATGCATAGTCTCCGTAATCTACAATCCTGTCTCTGTATTACAGGACAACTATGCATCGATACGGACACGATGATGCGAGGGCGTGTAGGAGTGTTGCACCCATCGACGTGGGATGCGGGGGATTAGCGCGTCGCTTGCGAGGTCTGTGTCCGTTGGAAGTGCGTGAGGCGATCCTTCAGCAGGACGCCGAGAAAGAGGCTCCACCCGATGAAGTTGAAGCCAATCAGAACTGCGGTGTCGAGATCACAATGTAGATCCATTGCGTCCTTCCAAATACCATGCGGTGAGAAAGAAGGCTAGACCAGCCGAAACCGCTAACACCAGTTTATACCAGACCCCGTTAAATGTCACCAATGGGACAAACACCCCGAACAGGGCGATGCCCTTGCTCAGATCGTAGATGGTTCGGATCCCGCTGTCGATCTGATTGGAATTTGGGGGCCAGAAGGGGTGATGTCTGGGAATAGAGCGGCGTCGGAAGGGACAACGGATCGAAGGTGTCATGGCACCCTCGATGGGCCGCTGCCAGCCGCGTGTTGTTGCTCAATCCAGCGTCGCCGTGCCCCCTTGGCATCAGGATGGCACTCCCGACACCGCCAGGCATCCCAGAAGGCTTGGCGCTCGGTGTATTCAGATTCAGGGATGTCCCAACAGAGCGCAATACCACAAGAACTACAGATTGGGGTTAGGCCACCATCAAGCGTGCTCGCGGTTTTTGTGACGCCCATAAGGAGCCTCCACAGAACGATTGGGATTCACGAACGCGCACCCACTGCCCGCTAGAGCGGGCCTGAGTAGCGGGAATCGGCTAGCGTTACCAGGCCGCGCAGGCGTCGGCGCAATAGTGCTGCCATCGGGAATCAGGTATGAAGTCGTACCCGCAGTTCCGGCATTCCCGTGTCGTGTCTATCCAGCTATCTGGACAGCCGGTTTCATGACAGGGCAGTCCATTCACGCGAAGCATCTGACAAGAGGAACAGGAATAGCGCCGCCGGAATCGTCCTGTTACGGGATCGCGCATAAGTGCATGCATGGTTGTGCTCTTTTGATAAATGCTGCGTCGAGAGGAAGGAACGGCAATCAACACCACCAGCCGATGAAGGACAGTTTGCTCATCGAATGGGGCTACCTTGACTCCATCCTGCTTCAGCTATATAAGTGCTGAAATTCTTCAGACACGTAGCAACCACTACTCTTATACGTTGACTGCTATAGGAGGTATCCGCGATGAAGTCTTCCCTACTGGCAATCGGGCGACAGACGCTTGGTTATCGCATACGACTGCTGATGCCACTTCTCCTGTTCATATCAGTGATCGTGACAATCGGGACCGCTATTGCCGATGAGGTCGGAGCTGGACAAGCAGTACGTAAGCAAGGACAGGCGCTCGGAGTCATTATTCGTCAGGTCACCGCGAATCAGGTCGAGCCTATTTCAGTCACCGTGGCGCCACATCCCGGTATCAAAGGGGATAGGCCATCCTGTGCAACAAATGCAGCTATTTTCGCGATTAATCCCGCCACTGCGGGGGGCCGCGCTGCAATGGCGTTGATTGTATCGGCCGCCTCAGAAGGTACGAAGGTCGACCTGTGGGGCACAGGTGCCTGCAACAATGCTGTGAAAAGTGACGCGGAAGAACTCGAAGCTATCGTACTGAGATATGGTGAATAAGGTATTCCGATGAGACATTACTGTTATTCATGGAAAATGCATTTCTTGTACTCGATTGTTCTGCTCTTTGCCGTGGTTCCAAGCTTCTTCGCGGACGAGGCGTGGAGCCGAGACGCGTGGAGTGACGCAGCACACTTATGTCATGCCCCGGATGGGTTTGCTTTTGCTTCCAAGGGACCGATTGATTCCAAAGTATATCCAGACGACTGTGATGATGGAGATTCAACCATTTTTAATGGGTTGTTATGCGCATCGGGAGATAAGCGAGGGTGTGAGGCAGTAAAGCGGTCGCTAACGACTGAAGCTGGGTTAGACGAGAGCAGGATGTGGCGATCACCTCGCCGAGCGCAGACGAATAATCTTCATCGAGAAAACGGAGGTCTTGTCACCGGCGATAGCGGGGAGCATAAAACCTTCTCGCCGGACCAGGAATTGGGACTCTTGCTGTACGCAGTCTCTACAGGGGACAAGAGCTCGTTGGAACGATGGTTCAACTGGCTCGATCACAATAGACCATGGGCGGACGAAGGTCTTAGGCTACATAACGTTCCTCGATATTGCCATCACCAGAACTGCACAATGCGTCCGATAGATCGTGATATGGATGATGCCGTTTTTAGGGCGCTTGGCGGTGAGTCCCCCGATGGCATCCGTAACTATAAGCTAAACGCGACCCTCCTCACCCTTCCCATCACAATGGTAGTTCCAGGTGTCCAAACGATTCTCCAGCTGTATTTGAATATGAATGTCGGCGACAAAATCTATTACGAAGCCACTCTCAATGCGCCTAACTTCCCCACGCATTTGTCAGCCATTCGGGCATGGTTGTTGGTCAAAATTCAGCATCCTAATCAAGGTCGTGCTAAAGAAACCATCGCAATGATCGCGAACAAGCAGCCGAAGAATCCCTTCTACCAGTATCTCCATGAGGGAGCGACGCCAAAAGTTGCCGCGCTTGTAAAGAAGTATTGCCCAGCACCAAGTCAATCGCGAGGTGGTGACCTAGGCCATTGGACGTGGGAATCTGATTCATCTGATTGGAAGATCCCTGCCAAAATCGATAATGGCAAGCCTAGCAGTATGCTATGGGACTGTATCTTCATGCGCAATTTGCTTGGGGAGCATGGGAAGGGGCTTGGGATACAGCATACTGGGACAGAGAACGCTATTTCTGGGCTTCTTCTGGGAGAATAGGTATTCAGTGAGACCAATCTCTTCTGCACATCCCGTTGCACAACTTAGTGACCCGTCAAGGTAGTCGGCGGAAGTTGCCATCGTACGATGCCAACACGACCTGCTGTAGATCCAGGCTTACGTTCCGCCTCGACTGCTAGAATCACAGTGCTCGCACACTCCCCTCGAGTTTCAACAGATTAACCCACGCTGTGGGCTCAGAGTCTGTCGAAAACTAGCCGCTCGGACACCTCCCGCTGTTGCGTTTCGAATCAAAGCCCGTGAGATGTCGGAAGAACCTTCGTAGTCATCTTAGGACGTATACGTGGGAGCGTGTTGCGTCAGTGGTCCGTGGTCCGCGAAGGAGAAATACCTACCGTTGCCGATCACCACATGATCGAGGAGTGCGATGCCGAGGAGCTGGCCCGCCTCGGCGATCCGAGTCGTGAGGGCCCGGTCTTCGGGGCTTGGTGAGGGATCGCCACTCGGGTGGTTGTGAACGATGACCAGGCAAGCCGCGTTCAGGAGAATGGCACATTTGAAGACTTCTCTAGGGTGGACGATCGTGTTGCTGAGTGTGCCCATTGCCACATGATTCATCCCGATGGGCACATGTTTTGTATCGAGAAAGAGAGCATAAAGATGTTCGCGATCTTGGTTTTCGCAGATGTCTTTGAAGTAGCGATAGACGTCTTCCGATGACTGGCACCGAGTCTTGGCGTGGAACGGCGATGCGGCTTCTTTGATAAGACTGATGGTGTAGCGCGGAACGTCGTAGATTCCGGGCTGGTGTTGATCGAGAGCAGTCTTCACGGGCGATCTTCTCCTTGTGGTGAGTCGGTGAGTGCGAGCGCACGCTGGGTTTCGTGACGCTACCCTGTCAGGCGATGATGTGCGGCGCGTTGCCGGCGAAGTAAATATAGTCCTTCTCGAACGATGTAGACGGCCAAGAGCACGAGGCGTCCACCGAGCGCCAGCATCAGGAGAAGGCCAATCCCACCACACAGAAGAGTAAGGGTGACGACTAGCAGTGCGCGGACGTTCGGGAGATCAAAAGTGTGTGTTGCGGTCTCATCTAAGTGAGGTCTCTGAAACGTAAGTGGCCTGCCGACTGGACTGATCTTCCACGATATCGACGTGTCACCGGTATTCCGCTGCATCTCAACGGGGCCTCTGCCGTATGGACGGGGTAACGGCGTACTGGGGAGCGGAGGCGTCGAGCGTCCGGAGGAGCAGTCAGAATCTGCCCCACGTTGACAGAAATGTCTCCAAACGGCCGGAATGTACGCGGTCGACCCGTTGTAGCCGGCAACGGCTCTCCAGGTGCGACCATGCTTCTGGATTGTGGTGTGAAGGATCAAACTCGAGGCGTAGAGATTGACACATGGTTCTAGAAGATCGCGAGGCTGGATTTGGTGGTGTCTGGCCAGCCAGCCCAGGTGTTGTGAACTGATCTGAGCGATCCCGATATCAACATTGGGAGCGGTCTGGAGAAGACGTAGGAGCATGGCGACCGCATCCTCCTGGCGACGTGCAGCATAACTGTGTCGTCTCCCAGTTTGGTCGCTCCATCCCAAGGCCCAGGGGTGACCTGCCGACTCGGTTTGGACGATAGCATGGAAGAGGTCAGGATCGATGGCGAGGGTTTGGGCATAGTGGATGAGGCATTGCTGCCACGATGCTCCCGTGAGCGGAGCTTCCGGTTTGGTCTGTGCCAATGTTTGAGAAGGAGATGCGGGCA
>JACCDZ011366915.1_pt1 | contig 33947 bp, 26 predicted proteins | sample 7449551 | NCBI WGS metagenome assembly JACCDZ01 (sample SAMN15323452, study PRJNA562643) | freshwater metagenome | isolation source: river surface water | place: USA:Blue River Watershed | collected 2017-08-18 | reverse complement strand
ACATTGGCCTCAAGGGAGGCCTTGGCAAGGCCCATCACGTTGTAGTTCGGGACCACGCGCTCAGAACCCTGATAGGTGAGGGTTAGCAGTGAACCATTACGGCCTTCCATCATCGGCTTGCCGGCCTTGGCCAGCGCACCAAAGCTGAACGAGCTGATGTCATGGGCAATGCGGAAGCCTTGCCGCGTGGAGACATCGACGTAGTTGCCTTCCAGTTCGTGACCCGGTGCATAGCCGACGGAGTGCACAATCACATCAAGGCCATCCCAACTCTTGCCCAGCTCGGCAAATACAGCGTCAATTTCCGCATCAGAGGCCACATCACACGGAAAGGTGAGGGTGGAGCCAAAATTTTTGGCAAATTCTTCGACACGAGCCTTGAGCTTTTCGTTCTGGTAGGTGAAGGCCAGTTCAGCACCCTCGCGGTGCATGGCCTGGGCAATGCCATGAGCGATCGACAGTTTGCTGGCAAGTCCCACAATGAGGACGCGCTTGCCGGTCATGAATCCCATTTTCCTGCTCCCTTAGATATCAGTCAGACCCGAAGGTCACCAGTATAGGAATCCCGTGTGACAGCTGCGACGGAAACCACACGGGCTTTGCAACGGTTTGTATCAGTCATTGACGAATGCGGCGGCCAGCAATGCCCTGGTGTATTCGTGCTCGGGTGCCGAAAACAGCGCATGCGCATCGCGACACTCGAGCATGCGGCCATTGCGCAGCACCATGACACGGTGGGCGAGGGCCTTTACTACCTTCAGGTCATGGCTGATGAACAGGCAGGCAAAGCCGAACTCTTCCTGTAGCTGGCGCAGCAGCTCAACAATCTGTTTTTGCACCGTGCGGTCCAGGGCCGAGGTCGGTTCGTCCAGCACGATGAGTCGGGGTTTTAATACCAGTGCACGGGCAATGGCAATGCGTTGGCGTTGCCCACCAGAGAACTCATGGGGATAACGGTGGCGAGTGTCCGGATCAAGCTGTACGGCCTTCAGGGCCGCGATGACAGCCGCTTCACGCTCGGTGCCGGGCACGCCATGCACCTCAAGGCCTTCTCCCACGATGTCGAGAATGCTCATTCGTGGGCTCAAGCTGCCATAGGGGTCCTGAAAGACAATCTGTAACTGGCGGCGGAGGGGTCGCATTTCCTTTTGCCGCAGTGCGATCAGCTCTTGCCCGAGAAATACGGCTGTGCCTGTCGCAGGCAGCAGGCGCAGGATGGCCAGAGCCAGTGTGGTTTTACCTGAGCCGGATTCGCCGACAATGCCGAGGGTTTCACGCTCACGCAGTGTAAAACTGATGTCATCAACTGCCTTGATGTGGTCAGTGATCCTTGCCAGAAAGCCTGCGCGGCGGGGGAACCAGACCTTGAGGTTGCTGACATTCAGCAGGGTTTCCGCAGTGGAGGGGACGGGCACTGGCAGCCCATCAGGTTCGGCAGACAGGAGCAACTGCGAGTATGGATGCTCAGGTTTGCTGAACAGGTTCTCTGTGGGCGCCATCTCGACGATCTCACCCTGCTGCATCACTGCCACTCGTTGAGCAAAGCGTCGTACCAGTGTCAGGTCATGCGAAATCAGCAATATCGCCAGCCCCAGTGTTTCCTGAAGCTCCCGTAGCAGCATCAGAATCTGCTCTTGCAGGGTCACATCAAGCGCCGTGGTGGGCTCATCAGCAATCAGCAACTCGGGATTGTTGGCCAGCGCCATGGCGATCATGACACGCTGGCGCTGCCCTCCGGAAAGTTCATGCGGGTAAGACGCCAGCCGTTTTTCAGGCTCGGGAATACCGACCAGCCCCAGCAGCTCAAGTGTTCTGGCCCGGGCCGCGCTTTCGGAAAGTCCCTGATGCAAAAACAGGGTTTCATTGATCTGCTTTTCAACAGTATGCAGCGGGTTCAGCGATGTCATCGGCTCCTGGAAAATCATGCTGACACGATGACCGCGCAATTCCCGCAAGTGTGTATCACTGGCCCGGGTGATGTTCTCGCCCTTGAAATAAATCTCACCGCTAATCTGTGCCTGTGGTGGCAGCAGCCGCATGATGGAGTGCGCGGTAAGCGATTTTCCGGAGCCTGACTCGCCGACCAGAGCCAGCATTTCACCTTTGTTGATGTGCAGGCTGGCATTCCTGACCGGTGTGGTTTCAGCACCATCACGGATGAACCTGATGGCCAGTTGCCTGATTTCTAGCACGGGCTCAGTCATGTCATACCTGCTGCTTGCGAGGGTCGAAGGCATCGCGGGCCGCCTCACCGATAAACACGAGCAGGGTGAGCAGCACGGCGAGTGTCACAAAAGCTGAAATTCCAAGCCAGGGCGCCGTGAGGTTGTTTTTGCCCTGTGCCACCAGCTCACCGAGCGAGGCAGAGCCTGGCGGCAGGCCAAAGCCGAGAAAGTCCAGTGAGGTCAGTATCCCGATGGCTCCCGTGAAGATGAACGGCAAGTAGGTGAGGGTGGAGACCATGGCATTCGGCAACATGTGACGGAACATGATGCGGCTGTCGCTCATGCCCAGTGCACGGGCAGCACGCACATACTCAAGATTGCGGGCGCGCAGGAATTCGGCACGTACCAGTCCTGTCAGGTCGGTCCAGCTGAACAGCAGCATTATGCCAAGCAGCCACCAGAAACCTGGCTCAACCACGCTGGACAGGATGATCAGCATGAACAGCATGGGCAGCCCGGACCATATCTCGATAAAGCGCTGGCCAGCCAGATCCACCCAGCCACCGTAATAGCCTTGCAGGGCACCAGCAATAATGCCGATGACCGAGCTGGTCAGTGTCAGCACCAGTGCAAAAACGACGGACACGCGAAAGCCATAGATGATGCGTGCCAGCACATCCCGGCCCTGGTCATCCGTTCCCAGCAGGTTGTCGCTTGAGGGTGGGGCAGGCGCCGGCACCTCCAGGTTGTAATTGATGGTCTGGTAGCTGAAGCGGACCGGTGGCCACAACATCCAGCCTTCCTTGTTGATCAGCTCGGCAACAAACGGGTCACGGTAGTTGGTGGTGGAGGCAAAGCTGCCACCAAAAACGGTTTCCGGATAGTCCTTCATTACCGGGACATAAAGATCGCCACGAAACTGCACCAGCAATGGTTTGTCATTGGCGAGCAGTTCGGCAAACAGGCTTAAGCCGAACAGGATCAGGAAAAACCAGAGTGACAGGTAACCACGACGGTGTGCCTTGAAGTTTTCCCAGCGACGCTGGTTGAGCGGAGACAGCGCCATGTCAGTCCCTGCTCTCGAAGTCAATGCGGGGGTCAACCATCGTGTAAACCACATCGCTCAGTATTTTCAGCAGCAAACCTACCAGAGTGAAAATCCACATGGTGCCAAAGATGACCGGGTAATCCCTGTTCAGTACCGCTTCGAAGCTGAGCAGGCCAAGACCATCCAGATTGAAGATCACCTCGATCAGCAGTGAGCCGGTAAAAAATACGCCAATCAGGGTGGCAGGCAGGCCCGCAATCACGATCAGCATGGCATTACGGAAAACATGGCCATACAGAACCTGATTTTCGGTCAGACCCTTGGCGCGTGCGGTCATCACATACTGTTTGCCAATCTCGTCCAGAAAGGAATTCTTGGTGAGAATGGTCAGGGTGGCAAAGCCGCCAATCGTCAGGCAGATGGTTGGCAGGATGATGTGGTGCGTGTAATCGAAAACCCTGCCCCCAAAGGACAGGGCATCGTGGTTTTCCGAGGTCAGCCCCTGCATGGGAAACCACTGCCAGTAGCTGCCGCCGGCAAACAGGATGATGAGCAGGATGGCAAACAGGAATCCCGGGATGGCATAGCCCACGATAATGGCCGAACTGGTCCACAGGTCGAAGTGAGTGCCACTGTGCAGTGCTTTCCGGATGCCAAGGGGTATCGAGATCAGATAGATGATCAACGTACTCCAGAGACCGATCGACAGGGAGACCGGCATCTTCTCCTTGATCAGCCCGATGACGGTTTCGTCCCGGAAAAAGCTTTTGCCAAAATCAAAGCTGGCATAGTTTTTCAGCATCAGCCAGAAACGCTCGGCTGGCGGCTTGTCAAAACCATACTGCTTTTCTATGTCGGCGATCAGTTCCTGCGGCAGGCCTTGTGCTCCCCGGTAGCCTGTTCCGGAGGAGGATTGCGATGACGAAGCAACCTCACTGCCACTACCGCCCCCCATGCGTGAGGCGGCTGATCCATCAAGCCCTTGCAGGCGGGCAATCGTGCGCTCGACAGGGCCTCCGGGTGCAGCCTGTATGATCATGAAGTTGATCAGCAGGATGCCGAGCAGCGTGGGGATAATCAGGAGCAGGCGCCGCAGCAGATAAGCAGTCATTTAATGGCATCTCACTGGCGACGGTTACCCTGGGATGCGCGAACACGTGCCTGCTTCTGGGGATTGATCCACCAGGTATCGAATCCCATTCCATATTTTGGTGTTGTTGCCGGACGGTCAAACAGATCCCAGTATGCCAGCCGGTATTTGTTGACGTGGAATTGTGGAATTACGTAATGATTGGCCAGCAAGACACGATCCAGCGCACGAGTGGCCGTGATCAGCTCGGCTCGCGATGGCGCGGCGATGATTTTCTGGACCAGTGCGTCTACGGCAGGATTCTTGATGCCGACAATATTGCGGCTGCCATTGATGTCAGCCGCTTTGCTGCTCCAGAAGTCCTGTTGCTCATTGCCAGGCGACTGGGACTGGGGGAAGGTGGCAACCGTCATGTCGTAATCAAATCGGCGAATTCTCTCGATATACTGGGAGACATCCACCATGCGGATTTTCATGTCGACACCCAGCCGTGCAAGATTCTGGCGAAAGGGTTGCACAATGCGCTCGAACTCGGGCTGAGCGAGCAGTATTTCAAACGTCAGTGTCTGGTTTTGCTTGTTTACCAGCTTGCCGTTCTGCATGGTCCAGCCGGCGCTTGCCAGAAGTTGCTGGGCTTTGAGAAGGTTGGCTCGTGCATTGCCGCTGCCATCAGTGCGAGGAGGCAGCCATGCAGGCCCGAATACCGAGGCAGGCAACTGTGTGCGATAAGGATTTAACAGTGCCAGCTCTGCTGACGATGGTGTGCCTTGTGCAGCAAGTTCGGAGTTGGCAAAGAAACTGCCGGTACGCACGTACGCCATATTGAACAGGGTGCGGTTACTCCATTCAAAGTCAAACGCGTAGCCGAGCGCTTCACGTACACGAACATCCTGAAAAAACGGCCGGCGCAGATTGTAGGCAAAACCCTGCATGCCGCTGGAGTTTTGGTGCGCCTGCTCCAGTTTCTTGACGAGGCCCTGCTTTACTGCGGGAAAGCTGTACTCTGTTGCCCAGGTCTTGGCGCGGTTTTCTGCACGAAAGTCGTACTGGCCTGCCTTGAAGCCCTCAAAGGCCACTGTGGTGTCGCGATAGTAGACATAGGTAACCGTATTGAAGTTGTCACGGCCACGGTTTACCGGGAGATCATTGCCCCAATAATTCGCGTTGCGGGTGAATACAAGGCTACGGCCGGGATCAACCTTGCTGATGACATAGCTGCCGCTGCCAATTGGAATGTCCAGTGAGGTTGTATTGAAGCTGCGCCCAGCCCAATAGTGTTTGGGTAGAATGGGCAGTTCACCAACAATCAGGGGCAGCTCACGGTTGTTGGCTGACTTGAATGTGAATTTCACCCGCAGGTTATCAAGTGCCTCTACTTTTGTAATGTCTGCAAAGTAGGCTTTGTAGGAGGGATCCCCATCCTTGCGGATGGTGTCAAACGTAAAAACAACATCAGCGGCTGTGACCGGCTTGCCATCGGAAAACCGGGCGGCAGGGTTCAGATGATATGTAATCCATGAGGCATCCGAGTTGTCGCGTTCAATTTTTGAGGCCAGCAAGCCATAGCGACTGAAGGGCTCATCCTGTGATGCCGTTGTGAGTGACTCATAAATGCGGCTAATGTCTTCAGCAGGTACGCCCTTGTTGATGAACGGATTCAGGCTGTCGAATGTCCCAAGGCTGTAAAGACGAACATCTCCACCCTTTGGAGCAGCAGGGTTCACATAGGAAAATGCCTTGAAGCCAGCCGGGTATCTGGGTTGCCCATGCAGGCTGATGGCATGGCTGGTTTCGATGGCTGCCTGTGCTGTGGCGCAGGTCAGGCCAAAAAGAAATATGCTGAAGTGACTCAGGACGCGACGCATGAAGAGGGGTCCTTTCAGGTGATTATTATCCATGGACCGGATTGTGCAGGATTCTTGAAACGGAGGGAATAAAACCACAACGGCGTCCTGGGACGCCGTTGTGCAATCGTTACAGGCTGCCCTGGCGATTCTGTCCGCTGGAGGCTACGTAGATGACCAGATCCTGTCCGGGCCGAATATTCCTTGACGCGCTGTTCCAGTTACGGATCTGCTTGACGCTGACGTTGTAGCGCTTGCTGATGGAGAACAGGGTGTCACCCTTGCGTACCTCATAGCTGATGCGCTTGCCCTTGCCTTTGGCCTTGCCTCGGGAAGCGGTACGCGAGTTGCTTCCAGCCTTGCCGTTTACTTTCAGTACCTGACCTTGCTTGAGGTGGCTTTTGACGCGAAGGCCGTTCAGCTTGGCCAGCTGTTTGGTGGATACCCCATGCTTGCGTGCCACGGAAGAAAGGGTATCGCCACGGCGAACCTTGTAGCGGCTGACGACTTTTTTGTTGCTGGCAGTACTCAGGCTCTTGCCGAACAGTTCGGCCTGAACCCTGGCGTACTCCGCACTGCCGTTTCGCGTCTGGGAAACAACAAGTGTGCTGCCATTTTTCAGCTGGTTTGATTTCAGCTTGTTCAGGCGCTTCAGCTCGGCTGGCGTGGTGCCAAAACGCTTGGCCACCTTGAACAGTGTGTCACCCTTTTTGACCGTGTAATTCTCGACTGCCACACGTTCAGGTGCAGGCAGCGCGGAAATCTGTTGGGCGAAGTCTGTTGGTAGCGAGGCGGGTATCAGCAGGCGGTGCGGACCCTCCGGATCAGTAGCCCAGCGGTTGAAGCCGGGATTGAGCTGATACAGCTCCTTCAGCGACACACCGGCCAGGCTCGCTGCAGACTCAAGGTCAATCTGCCCGTTGGTATCGACAACCCGGAAGTAGGGCTGGTCCATGATCGGACGCAGGGACACGCCAAAGCTTTCAGGAGATTTGATCAGCTGGGCCATGGCCAGAAAGCGCGGTACGTATGACATGGTCTCTGACGGTAGTCGCAAGGACCAGAAGTCAGCGGGCAGTCCCTCTGCCAGATTCCGGTTAATGGAGCGCTGGACTGCACCAGGGCCAGCATTATATGCGGCCAGTGCCAGTTCCCAGCTGCCGAACTTGCTATGCAGTTGGGTCAGGAAGTCATAGGCAGCACGGGTGGACTCAATGACATCCCTGCGCCCGTCAAACCACCAGTTCTGTTTGAGCCCGAAAATCTTGCCGGTGCCAGGAATGAATTGCCACATGCCGGCAGCACTGGCATGGGAGTAGGCGAAAGGGTTGTAGCTGCTTTCAATGACGGGCAATAGTGCCAGTTCGGTGGGAATGCCGCGCTGTTCTGCCTCGGAGACGGTGTAATGAAGGTAGCGGGCGGCACGGAGTGTCACACGGTCAAGGTGCGACTGATGCTGTGAGTACCAGTTGCGTTGCGCCGCAATGCGTTCATTGTCGAGTGTAAGGTCAAGCTTGAATCCGCTACGGGTGCGCTCCCACAGGTTGCCTGCCTCCGCAATGTCCTGGGCATCCAGAAGCAGGGGCTCTTCTTCCTCGATGGATTCTTCGGCGTCTTCAGTCGGAAGGATGGTGACAATCTCTTCGTCAACATCTGCAGCGTCGGCTGCAATTTCACCTTCAATTTCGGTCAGGTTTACCGTAGCGGTTGTGGTACTGGCTTCAGCTGTGGCCACGTCCTGGACGGGCTCCTGAACAGCGGAGGCCTTTTCTTCAGCGGGCTTGCCAAGTAGCTGGCTCAGCCACCCTGCATGTGCCGGCGCCACTGGCGCCAATCCCAGACACAGGGCAAGAAGCGGCCGGGAGACGAGGCCTTGCCAGATGCGTCCGAGGGAACGAGGCGAATATTGCATGCGTAAAAATACCGTAAAAACCCATAGTCACCTTTGATTCTATGGAGGGCCAGAGGCCCGTACAAGGAATAATCCCCCTGTTTTCTGTCGATTTCGTAACAAAAGCCGGTCTTTTTGTATGTGATCAATGCAGTTGATGGTCTCGTCAGAACCGGTCTTTCCATGCTCTTAGTGCGGCAAAAGTGCTTTCTGTGGTGTCGGGCGGGGTATTCCCCTGCAGGCTGGCGGCTTGGGCAACTGCCGGAATGTGGCAGCGAAGGAAGGGGTTATAACTGCGCTCCAGGCCCAGTGTGACCGGCAGGCTGGGCTTCCCGGCTGCCCGCAAGGTCTCCACCTCGTGCTGGCGCCGGGTAACTGCCGGATTGCCGGGCTCGACGGCGGCAGCAAAGCGAAGGTTGGATAGTGTGTATTCGTGTGCGCAGCACAGACGGGTGCTGTCGGGCAGGGAGGCCAGTGACTGCAGTGAGGCGTACATCTGCGCGGCGGTCCCTTCAAGCAGCCTGCCACAACCGGCACTGAAGAGGGTGTCTCCGGCAAAAAGCAGCTCCTGCCCCGGCAGGTAGTAGGCAATATGGCCCAGGGTATGCCCCGGCACCGGCAGGACAGTGACGCTGCCAAACGCCCCCAACTCCAGAGTCTCACCACCTGACAAGACATGGGTTAACCCCTGTATATGCTCGTCCGGGCCGAAGACCTGTGCCTTGTGATGGTTAAGCAGGGGTTGCAGTCCGCCCGTATGGTCGGCGTGATGGTGGGTGATCAGGATGACATCCAGCTGCAGCCCGTTCTGGCTTAACCAGTGACCGACCACGGCCGGGTCGCCCGGATCAACGACCAGGGCATGGTCACCGGCACGTAGCGCCCATATATAGTTGTCACTAAAAGCGGGCAGAGCGATCAATTCGTGTGACATGGTGAGTGACAGCCTGAAAATAGGCTTGAATAATAGAACGAAGCGCACAGGAACTCGATGATGGAACTTCCCCGTCTGTTCAAGGCCGAGTCAACCCATGATCTCCAGCCGGATTTCCGCTTCTGGTTCGAGTCCGAGCTGGGCCGCTATCTGCTGGATGCAGAAGAGGTATTGCTGGCGCAAATACTGCCCGACCTGTTTGGCTACCATGCGCTCCAGGTGGGGCAGGTGGTGGACAGGAACCTGCTGGAGAGCAGTCGTATCCGGCATCGTTGCGTGGCAGATGTCTTCCAGATGCCCCCGGTAAAGGGTCTCTCGCCGTTGCGGGCGCAGCCTGAGCAACTGCCATTTGCCAATAACAGCCTGGATCTTGTCTTCATTCACCATGGCCTTGATGGAGCGGCCAGCCCGCATGCTGTCCTGCGTGAGGCATCCCGGGTGCTTATCCCTGATGGTCATCTGCTCATTCTGGGATTCAATCCCTGGAGTCTGTGGGGGCTATGGCGGTTGTTTCGATTGCCCTGGGCCGAATTGCCGTGGCTGCGGCGTCCGCTAAGCCCGCAACGCCTTGCTGACTGGCTTGCCCTGCTGGACTTTGAGGTCATAGGGCTGGAGAGTGCCTGTTTCACTCCGCCCGTCACTCATGCCACCATACGGCGCCGGTTTTCATGGCTTGAGCCTTTGGGCCGGCGTTACTGGAGTCAGGGTGGGGCGGCTTATGCCGTGCTTGCGCGCAAGCGTGTGTCCTGTATTACCCCAATTGAAACCAGACTGAAGCGGCTCTATCGGGCACCGGCACCGGTATTGGCCACGGAGTCGCGCGCTCGTCGCGGTCTTGCGGATGAAGAATGAACGAACACGTCGAGATTTACAGTGATGGAGCCTGTCGTGGTAACCCGGGACCGGGTGGCTGGGGGGCATTGTTACGCAAGGAAGGACATGAAAAACGCCTGTGCGGCGCAGCACCGGATACCACCAATAACCGTATGGAACTGATGGGTGCAATTGAAGGGCTTCGGGCCCTGAAACGCCCCTGTACGGTCACGGTATGGACGGACTCCGAGTATGTGAAGAAAGGGATGACCGAGTGGCTGCCCGGCTGGAAGGCCCGTGGCTGGAAAACCTCGGCAAGAGCCCCGGTCAAGAATGCGGATCTCTGGCAGATGCTGGAGATTGAGGCGGCGCGCCATGCAGTCGACTGGCGCTGGATCAAGGGGCATGCGGGTCATGAAGGCAACGAAATTGCTGATCAGTTGGCCAATCAGGCCATCGATTCAATGTTGGGAAAGTGATTTTTCATGCGACAGATAATTCTGGATACGGAAACTACGGGCATTGATCCGAGTCATGGCCATCGCCTGATTGAAATTGGGTGCCTGGAGCTGATCAACAGGCGGCTGACGGGCAAGAGCTTCCATCAATACTTCAATCCTGAGCGGGTGGTTGAGGATGAAGCCATTGCCGTTCATGGTCTTACGAATGCTTTTCTGGCCGACAAGCCGCTTTTCGCCAGTCATGTCGATGATTTTCTCGCCTTTGTTAAGGGGGCGGAGTTGATCATCCACAATGCCCCCTTCGACGTTGGCTTCATCAACAGTGAAATGGCTTTGTTGGACCGTGGCCTGGGTGTAATCACGGATTACTGCACTGTGCTGGACACACTGGTCATGGCCCGCACAAGGCATCCGGGGCAGAAAAACAATCTGGATGCCCTGGCCAGGCGTTACGGTGCTGACCAGCGTGATCGCACCTATCACGGTGCTTTGCTTGACTCTGAAATTCTTGCTGATGTTTATCTGGGCATGACAGGTGGGCAGGTCGGACTGGCGCTGGGCGGTGAGGAGTTTGGCGATGACGGCGAGCGCAGGGCAGAGGGGCCTCGTCGACTGCCGGCAGGTCGTATTGCCTTGCCTGTTATTCGTGCCACTCCCGAGGAGATGGCTCGCCATCAGGCCAAGCTTGCCGTGCTGGACAAGGCTGCCGGAGGATCTTCCCTCTGGCGGAATTATGATCCGGTTTAAAGATGTGACGCTGGACACTGAATTTGTGTTGAAAATGGCAAACTAATTCATAACTGACAATGACTTAGCGTTGAAAATTGACCATGACTCTAAGTCGTGCCACAGTTGGGCATAGACAGGGTCCGGTGGTATCTGGCCGTGAAGTCTGGTCCATGCGGACACCATAAAAATAGCGCAGGAATGCACCCCATGTTTTTCATCCCCAACATTTCCTCCCTGAATCTCGTCAAGGCAGAAGTCGATGCAACCCTGGCTCAAATTGAGGCGCAGGTTGGCTCCTATGTTGAGGAACGTGAAAATACGGCAGTACTGACGACCTGTGTGGAGGAGATGGACCAGGTTTATGGCGCACTTCGTCTGATCGAGCTGCCCGGGGCGCTGGAGCTGGCGGGAGTGATGAGCCAGCTCATGCGTCAGGTGCAGGCAAATGGTGCCGATGCGGCGGATGAGGCTTTCGCTGCGCTCGGGCAGGGCATCATGGTGCTCGGCCGTTATCTTGAGTATGTGCAGATCAAGGAAGGTGCCTGGCCACAGCTGCTGCTCCCCGCCATCAATCAGGTAAGGGCGGCTCTGGGGCAGAATCCTCTGCCAGAGGGTTACTTCCTTCATGTCAGCGAATTGCCTGCCGCACCTGCAGTGACGCAACTCGATGTCACGCCGGCACAACTTAATGCACTGGTGCGTCGTCTGCGTCTGATGTACCAGACGGCCTTGATTGCGGTTCTTCGTGACCAGTCTGATGTGCCGCACTTGCGCATGATGATTCGTGCGTGTGAGCGTGCCCAGCAGGTTTGCGGTCAGCGTCCCCAGGCACTGTTATGGTGGGTCGGGGCAGCCATGATCGAGGCGCTGCAGCATGGTGCGGCAATCAGCCCGGCCCGCAAGGCGTTGCTGGGACAGCTCGATCGGCAGCTCAAGGCACTGGCCGTCAACGATGGTGGAGGAAACCCCGATCCCCGGTTGCTCAGTGATTGTCTTTATGTGGTGGGGTTGGTGCTCAAGGGCGATCACGTGGTGCCTGTTCGCACAGCCTTTTCCCTTGATTCCTGCTCGCTCACAGAGGAAGGTGTCACTGCCGAATATGAGTTGATGTGTGGTCCGGGCGGCTCCGTCATCAAGACAGTGGCTTCTGTCCTCAAGGATGAACTGGCCCTGATCAAGGACACTCTGGATCTGATGTCGCGTGGCGCCAAGAATGACAGCGAGAGCTATCAGACGATGGCAGATACACTGAACAGGATCTCACAGACACTTGTCATGCTTGGCCTTCTGGATGCCAGCCAGAAAATGCGTGCACAAGCGGATGATGTTCGTGGCTGGCAGGGTGAGCCGGCTGTTTCGGAGCTGCATGCTCTTGTTGATGCCTTGATGGATGTCGAGAATGCCGTCGCGGGTCTGGTCAAGCAGGTAACGCCTGGCGCAGATACTGCTGTTACCAACAGCAGGATTTCCGTGCATCAGCTTGATGAGGCGCGTGGGCTGCTGGTGGCAGAGTCACGCTCCGGGCTTTCGCTGGCCAAGCGTGGTATCAGTTCGTACCTTGAGTCAGAACGTGACCTGCTTCATCTGGCAAATGTCCCTTCAACATTGCAGTCGGTTGCGGGTGGTCTCTCATTCCTGATGATAGAGCGAGGCGCAGAAGTCTTGCGTTCGTGCGCCCGTTTTATTGACTCCCGTATGCTTGTTGCCGACACTCAGCCATCAATGGCCGATCTTGAAACACTGGCAGACGCCATTTCCAGTGTTGACTATTTCCTGGAAAGCCTTGAGGCGAACAAGCCGATTGGTGACAGTATTCTTGAAATTGCAGAAGACAGCGTGGCTGAACTCGGATTTCCGGTTAGCCGCTCTCAGGCTGCGTAATGACTGCCGGCTTTTGCCGGCTTGAACGCTCATGGAGTCCCTCTGATGTCTTTCATTCCCGCTGTCGCCGCTCCTGATGACTTGAGTGGCGACCGGCTATGGCTTGTATTTCAGGGGCATCGTGTGCTGGTCAGTGATTATCCTTCGGCGCCATTTTTCCCCGAACTCAAGGATGTGGGCTGGTTGGGGCTGCCTGAGGTCGATCGTCATTTTATCGGTCACTGGGAGGGAAAAGGCGTTTTTGCTGTCGCCACAGCAGATGGCATTGCTCCTCCGGATGGTTATCATTTTGATGATCTGCGCCGTGTTCTTGGCCAGATCAGTGATGAATTGTTTGGTGTTGTCGGCAGGGCATTGCAGATTCTGGACTGGAGTGCCAGTCACCGGTTTTGTGGTCGCTGTGGCCTGGCGACTGTTGCGCACTCCCGTGGTGAACGGGCCAGGGTCTGTCCTTCCTGTACATCCAGTTATTATCCGCGAATCAATCCCTGCATGATCGTTCTGGTAACGCGTGGTGAGGAGTTGTTGCTGGCGCGAGCGCAGCGCTTCAATCGGCCCATGTACAGCACGCTTGCCGGTTTTGTAGAGGCAGGAGAGTCGGTTGAGGAAACGCTCGTGCGTGAGGTGATGGAAGAGGTGGGAGTGCAGGTAAAAAATCCCCGCTATTTTTCCAGTCAGTCATGGCCATTTCCCGGCAATCTCATGCTCGGGTTTCATGCGGAGTACGCAGGTGGGGATATCCTGGTTCAGGAGGAAGAAATTGCCGATGCGCAGTTTTTTCATTACACCGAGCTGCCAGAGATACCTCCGCGCGGAAGTATCGCCCATGCCCTCATTCAGGACTTTGTGTCACGGTGCCGGACACGCTGATTTTTTAAAATTTTTCTGGAGCTATCAGTGATTGATCTGTTGTTGCAGTACGGACTTTTTCTTGCCAAGACCGCTACCGTGGTTGTTGCCGCGCTCATAGTGATTGTGGGGGTTAGCAATATCGGGCAGCGGCGTCGCCCGTCGGATGAGGGTGATATTGAAGTTACCTATCTCAATGACCGTCTTCAGGATTATGGCGACCTCATGCGTGAGGCGGTGCTGGATAAGCATTCATTGAAGGCATACTTCAAAAAAGAAAAGCAGGCAGACAAGAAAAAGGACAAAGAACTCAAGAATGCCGGTAGTGATGAATCACGAAAATCACGGGTATACGTAATCAATTTTCATGGTGATATCAGGGCGTCGGCCGTTGAGTCATTGCGCCGTGAAATTACCGCTATTCTTACCCTTGCGGATGCAGGGCATGACGAGATAGTTGTTAATCTTGAAAGCCCCGGCGGCATGGTTCACGGTTATGGCCTGGCGGCGTCCCAGCTCGCCCGCATCCGCCAGAAAAAACTGCCTCTGACGATCTGTGTCGACAAGGTGGCTGCCAGTGGTGGCTACATGATGGCGTGTCTTGGTAACCGTATCCTTGCCGCGCCTTTCGCAGTGGTGGGCTCAATCGGGGTGGTTGCCCAGATGCCCAACATTCATCGCCTGCTCAAGAAGCATGATATCGATGTCGAGCTGCACACGGCAGGAGAGTACAAACGCACCCTGACCGTCATGGGGGAGAACACCGAGGCGGGTCGCCAGAAGTTCCGTGAGGAGCTGGAAGATACCCATGAGCTTTTCAAGGAGTTTGTGCATGAGCAGCGGCCATCCCTTGATATTGCCAAGGTGGCAACAGGTGAGCACTGGTATGGGCAGCGTGCACTGGCGATGGGTCTTGTTGATGAGCTGAAAACAAGTGATGAGTATCTGACTGAGCGTGCGCGTGATGCAGATCTTTATGTTGTTCGTTATGTGCAGCGGCACAAGCTCATGACCCGGCTTGGGCTGGCGGCAGAAGGCAGTGTTGATCGGCTGGCCATGCGCTGGTGGGATCGGTTGCAGCAGCGTCCCTGGTGGTAAGCCCACTTTTTGTGTAAAAAAATAGCGGCCAAGGCCGCTATTTTTTATTCCGGGATCAGGTTCCTGAAAGAGCAAATTTCACTGCAATAATGACGCCCAGTATCATGATCAGGGCAAAAATGACGCCGGCCACAATAAAGGGTGTCGGGTCGTTGCTGCTGAAGTCACGCTTGCGGTTTTCCTCGGTCTGCACGCCAAACCAGGCACGGAAGACGCTGAGGATCACATCAAGGGTGGATACTTGAGTTGGCTTGTTGTCGTCCTGCTTTTGCGGATCAGTCATTGGTGTCTCGCTCTGACATCAGTTTTCCGGCTCATAGCCGAGATTGGGTGAAAGCCACCTTTCGGCGGTGCGGCGATCCCAGCCTTTGCGCTTTGCGTAATCCAGTACCTGATCCTGCTCCAGCTTGCCGACATTGAAGTAACAGCTTTCCGGGTGCGAGAAATACCAGCCACTGACTGCTGCCGTAGGGTACATGGCAAAGTGCTCAGTCAGGTTGATGCCGGTATTCGTAGTGGCATCGAGCAGTTTGAACAGTGTGGCTTTTTCGGTGTGGTCCGGGCAGGCCGGATAACCGGGCGCAGGACGGATGCCGACATATTTTTCACGGATCAGGGCATCGTTATCGAGTACTTCATCCGGCACATAGCCCCAGAACTCACGACGCACACGCAGGTGCAGGTGTTCGGCAAACGCCTCAGCCAGACGGTCGGCCAGCGATTTCACCAGAATGGAATTGTAGTCGTCACCAGCCGCCTCAAACTCCTTGGCAAACTCATCGCAGCCATCACCTGCAGTGACAGCAAAGCCGCCGATATAATCGTGCAGGCCACTTTCAACCGGAGCCACAAAGTCAGCCAGGGAGTAGTTCGGCTTGCCGCTGACCTTGTCACTTTGCTGGCGCAGGTGATGCAGGGTGGCGAGTACTTCTGTGCGACTCTCATCAGCATAGACGGTGGTGTCATCTGCACCAGTGCGTGCAGCAGGCCACAGGCCGATCACGGCATGTGCTTTCAGCCGTTTTTCGCTGACGATGCGCTTCAGCATGGCCTGGGCATCCGCAAACAGGCTTCTTGCCGCCTCGCCCACAACATCATCCTTCAGGATGGCCGGATACTTCCCGGACAGTGACCAGGAGATAAAGAAAGGTGTCCAGTCGATGAGGTCAATCAGCTTCTCAAGCGGATAGTCACGCAGCACGGTGATGCCGGGCTTGAGTGGCACAGGCGGCGTATAGTTTGTCCAGTCAGGCTTGAAGCCCATGTCAATCGCCTGCTCATAGCTCAGACGATCTGCCTTGGGCTTGCGGTTGGCATGGCGGATACGGACTTCTTCGTATTCCTGATGACGTTCGGCAACAAAAGCGGCCTTCAGATCCTTGCTCAGCAGAGAGGTGGCAACGCCAACGGCACGCGAGGCATCAGCCACGTACACCACTGCATCGTTCTTGTACTGGGGCTCAACCTTTACGGCCGTGTGTGCCTTCGATGTGGTTGCACCACCGATCAGAAGCGGCACATGAAAGTCCTGACGCTGCATTTCACGCGCCACATGCACCATTTCATCCAGTGACGGTGTGATCAGACCGGACAGGCCGATGATGTCCACTTTCTCGGCACGAGCGGTTTCAAGAATGCGGTCGGCCGACACCATTACACCCAGATCGACGATATCGTAACCGTTGCAACCCAATACAACGCCAACAATATTCTTGCCGATGTCATGCACGTCGCCTTTTACCGTCGCCAGCAGGATCTTGCCCTTGCTCTCTATAACGCCATTCTTTTCGGCTTCGATATATGGAATAAGATAGGCAACCGCCTGCTTCATCACGCGGGCAGATTTCACCACCTGTGGCAGGAACATCTTGCCGTCACCAAACAGGTCGCCAACCACATTCATGCCGGCCATCAGGTGGCCTTCAATCACATGGATTGGCTTTTCCGACTGCTGTCGTGCTTCTTCGGTATCTTCTTCAATGAATGTAGTGATGCCTTTCACCAGCGCATATTCAATACGTTTGGCAACAGGCAGCGAGCGCCACTCCAGTGTTTCCTCGGCCTTCTTTGTGCCATCGCCCTTGTACTGGTCTGCCACTTCCAGCAAACGCTCGGTACCATCGGCACGGCGATTCAGAACCACGTCTTCGACGCGCTCCTTCAGGTCAGCAGGCAGGTCATCGTAAATGGCCAGCTGGCCGGCATTCACGATACCCATGCTCAGGCCATTGCGGATGGCGTGATACAGGAAAACCGAGTGAATGGCTTCACGCACTGGCTCATTGCCACGGAAAGAGAACGAAACGTTGGAGACACCGCCCGAACTCAGCGCATGCGGCAGGTTGTCCCGGATATAGGCACAGGCATTGATAAAGTCGACAGCGTAGTTGTTGTGCTCTTCAATGCCGGTGGCCACTGCAAAAATGTTGGCATCGAAGATGATGTCTTCCGCCGGGAAGCCCACCTTGTTGACCAGTACGTCATAGGAGCGTTTGCAGATACCGGCTTTGCGCTCAAAGGTGTCGGCCTGACCATTTTCGTCAAAGGCCATGACCACAATGGCTGCGCCATAGCGCATGCACAACCTGGCCCGGGCGATAAACTCTTCCTCCCCTTCCTTGAGGGAGATGGAGTTCACCACAGGCTTGCCTTGCGAGCATTTCAGGCCGGCCTCAATGATTTCCCACTTGGACGAATCGATCATCAGCGGCACACGCGAAATGTCCGGTTCCGATGCGATCAGCTTCAGGAAAGTCTCCATGGCGGCGAGCGAGTCCAGCATGCCCTCGTCCATGTTGATGTCGATGACCTGCGCGCCGCTTTCGACTTGCTGGCGTGCCACATCCAGAGCTTCGGTAAAGTTTTCTTCCTTGATGAGGCGCCGGAATTTTGCAGATCCGGTTACGTTGGTACGTTCGCCGACATTCACAAACAGCGATTCACGCGTGATGTTGAAAGGCTCCAGTCCGGAGAGACGGCAGGCTGGCGCAATGACCGGAACCTCGCGGCGTGGATGCCTGGCCACGGCTTCGGCGATGGCCTGGATGTGCTCAGGCGTCGTGCCACAGCAACCGCCGACAATGTTCAGAAAGCCGGAGGCAGCAAACTCATCAATGATGACTGCCATTTCGGCAGCAGTTTCATCATATTCACCAAATGCATTCGGCAGGCCCGCATTGGGGTGGGCACTGACAAAGGTATCGGCCTTGCGTGACAGTTCTTCCACATACTGGCGAAGTTCGGTGGCACCCAGTGCACAGTTGAAGCCAATGCTGATGGGTCTGGCATGGCGCACCGAGTTCCAGAAGGCCTCTGCGGTCTGGCCGGACAGGGTGCGACCGGATGCATCGGTGATGGTGCCCGATATCATGATCGGCAGTTCCGTACCGCTTTTCAGGAAGTATTCCTGCACGGCAAAGATGGCAGCCTTGGCATTCAGTGTATCGAATACGGTTTCGATCAGGATGATGTCGGCACCACCCTCCACAAGGCCGGCAGTCGCTTCGTAGTAGTTGGCGACCAGCTGATCAAATGTGACGTTACGGAAGGCCGGGTTGTTGACGTCGGGGGACAGCGAACAGGTTCGTGATGTAGGGCCAAGGACGCCAGCCACAAAGCGTGGGCGGTCAGGCGTTTTCGCGGTCCAGGCGTCGGCGACCTCGCGGGCAACGCGGGCGGCCTCACGGTTAAGCTCGGGAACGAGGTCCTCCATGCCATAGTCGGCCTGGGATACCCGTGTCGAGTTGAAGGAGTTGGTTTCCAGCAGGTCGGCACCGGCCGCACAGTAGGCATCATGTATACCGCGGATGATGTCGGGCTGGGTCAGTACCAGAAGGTCGTTATTCCCTTTTACATCCTGATGCCAGTCCGCAAAACGCTCTCCGCGATAAGCAACTTCTTCCAGTTTATGACGCTGGATCATGGTACCCATTGCACCATCAATGATCAGGATGCGGCGGTCGAGCTGGGCACGGAGGAGGGCAGTACGTTCGGCGTGAGTCATGGGGTTTTGGCAGGCAGCAGGGCAAAAAAAGTTGCGAAATTCTACCAGAGAATATCGGCAAGCCGTCGGGAATGAGTATAATGACACCATACCCGACTAAAACGCTAGGAATTATCCCCCCATGGCTGATAGTGCTGACCTCAAGATCACCATTACCGAAGGTGCCCAGGGTTATCTGCGTGATCTGCTCTCCAAGCAGGACTCCGATGGCATAGGCATCCGCGTTTTTGTGGAAAACCCCGGTACCCCTCGCGCCGAGTGCTGCATGGCGTACTGCACCAAAGGTGAAGAGCAGGCCGATGATGTGCGTATCGACTACGAGGGCTTTCCTGCCTACATCGAAGGCAAGAGCGTGTCCTATCTGGAAGATGCAGTCATCGACTACAACAAGGACCGTTTTGGTGGCCAGCTCACGTTCAAGGCACCGAAATCCAAGGTGCCCAGTCTTGGCGCGGACGCCAGCCTGGAAGAGCGCATCAATTTTGTCCTGTTCAACGAGGTCAATCCCGGCCTTGCTGCCCACAACGGCAATGTCAGCCTGCTTGAGGTCTACGATCACGAAGAGCATGGCCTGACGGCAGTCCTGAAATTCGGCGGTGGTTGTCAGGGGTGTTCCGCTGTGGACATGACCCTCAAGCAGGGTGTGGAAACCACCCTCAAGGCGCAGATTCCCGAGTTGCAACGTGTGACGGATTCTACAGACCATACCCAGCGCGAGAATGCCTATTACAAGTGAGCCGGCCGCCCGGTTGACTCTGCAAGCAATCAAGAGACGTGAAAAAGCCCGCGAAAGCGGGCTTTTTCATTTTGGTACAGTGTACTCAGCGAGTTACGCGCTTGCGCTTTGGCAGTACATCCTTCAGCTCGTCACGCATCTTGCGCACGGCCGTTTCGGTCGTGGCCCAGTCAATGCAGCCATCGGTAACAGACTTGCCGTACTCCAGTTGGGACAGGTCCTTCGGGATATCCTGGCGACCAAACTTCAGGTGCGACTCGATCATCATGCCGATGATGGACTCGTTGCCATCCACAATCTGCTGGCTCACGTTTGCCATCACCATCGGCTGCAGGCCGGGGTCCTTGTTGGAGTTGGCGTGCGATGCATCAACCATGATGTTCTGCGGAATTTTGGCCTTTTCCAGCTCACGCTCGGCCAGTGCGACTGACACCGCATCGTAGTTTGGCTTGCCGTCACCGCCGCGCAGCACGACGTGGCCATACGGGTTGCCGTTGGTGTTGATGATGGCAATCTTGCCGGCACCATCAATGCCCAGAAAGCTGTGCGGATTGGCCATCGAGAGCAGGGCGTTGATGGCCACTTTCATTCCACCATCCGTACCGTTCTTGAAGCCAACAGGCGATGACAGCCCCGACGACATTTCGCGATGGGTCTGCGACTCCGTGGTACGGGCGCCAATGGCTGACCAGGCAATCAGGTCATGCAGGTACTGCGGTGACATCGGGTCCAGTGCCTCGGTGGCACAGGACAGGCCCATTTCGTTCAGCTCCAGCAGCAGCTTGCGCCCAATGTGCAGGCCATCCTGGATCCTGAAGGAGTCGTCCATGAAGGGGTCATTGATCAGCCCCTTCCAGCCCACGGTGGTACGTGGCTTTTCGAAGTACACCCGCATCACGATGTAGAGCGTATCGGCCACTTCATCCGACAGTGCCTTGAGACGCTCGGCGTACTCGTGCGCCGCTTTCACGTCATGAATGGAGCAGGGACCCAGCACCAGAAACACACGGTGGTCCTTGCCATCCAGGATGTTGCGGATGGTCTCGCGACCGCTCAGCACGGTGTCGCGGGCCTTGTCCGACAGTGGCATTTCAGCCTTGAGCGCTTCCGGTGTAATCAGGAGCTCGATGGAACGGATATTGACGTTCTCGATACGGGATTCAGCCATTACAGAGTCCAATAAGACGGCGAAAGATGCCGATTCTAGAGAAAATTGTGTTTTATGCCCATGTATAAAGCCCGTTCCGCATGGCTTTTCTTCAGGTATTTGCCTGAATTTTGACCGGCGGATGTGGCAAGCCCTGTATCTGTAGACTATTCTCTGACGGTAATGATTGGCTACGCTTTTATAACCAAAAAGCAGAATCGGGTCCGGAGGCAGAATGAAGCTGCAGCAACTGCGTTACATATGGGAAGTGGCTCATCACGACCTCAATGTTTCCCAGACCGCCCAGAGTCTTTTTACGTCGCAGCCGGGGATCAGCAAGCAGATACGCCTGCTGGAGGATGAGCTTGGCGTCGAGATTTTCTCCCGTAGTGGCAAGCATCTGACGCGTGTGACGCCAGCCGGCCAGGCCATTCTGGCGATTGCCGGTGAGATTCTGCGCAAGACCGAGAGTATCCGGCAGATTGCCCTGGAGTATACGGACCAGAAGCGCGGTCACCTGTCGATTGCCACAACCCATACCCAGGCGCGTTATCGCCTGCCAGTGGTTATCGAAAAATTCATTGCCCGTTATCCGGACGTTGCCTTGCACATGCATCAGGGCACCCCACAGCAGATTGCCCAGATGGCGGCAGATGGCACGGTGGAGTTTGCCATTGCAACCGAAGCCATGGAGCACTTTGCCGATCTGGTCATGCTGCCGTGCTATCACTGGAACCGTTCGGTGGTTGTGCCCAAGGGGCACCCGCTGGCCAGTATCAAGAAGCTTACGCTTGAAGATGTGGCCCAATACCCCATTGTGACGTATGTGTTCGGGTTTACCGGGCGCTCAAAACTGGATGAGGCCTTTCAGTCCCGGGGGCTGACGCCTCAGGTTGTGTTCACGGCCACGGATGCGGACGTCATCAAGACCTATGTACGTCTGGGTATTGGTGTCGGGATCATTGCCAGTATGGCCTTCGAGCCCGGCAAGGATAATCAGGATCTGGTAGCGCTGGATGCCAGTCACTTGTTTGAGAACAGCACCACCAGTATCGGCTTTCGCAAGGGCACTTTCCTGCGCGGCTTCATGTACGACTTCATGCAGGAGTTTGCGCCGCACCTGACCCGTGAGCGTGTCGAGGCTGCATTGCAGGCACACTCAAGGGATGAGCTTGAGGAGCTGTTCCGCAATGTCGAGCTCCCCCAGCTTTAATTTGTAGACGGTGTGATCTGGGGGCGTGTGAACTAGAGAAAGTCCAGATCAGGATTGTTCTGCATGATTTCCTTTAGCTCGTCCTTTTCCTCGACTTTTTGTGAAAGCACCTCTTTCACAAACTGCAGATAGACCGTGTAGACCTGTTTGCTGCCATCGTCACGGGTCACCACGAAAAAGGGAGCACGATCCACATTCAGTTCGGCGGCCAGCAGCATGCCGTCAGAGCCAGGGTCGCGTTCGTCAGCAATCAGGATTTCATCCATCCGCCCGAGCTGGTCCTCCTTCTCCATGCGCTCCAGCACTTCACCACACTTCTTGCAGGGCGAGCCATCGCGAAGAATTTTCTTCACCATCGTGATTTTCATGCAAGGACTCCGGCGGAAACAGTTTCAGTTATTTGCTTGGTGTGACATGCAGCCCGCATTCTTTTTTGGTTGACTCTTCCCACCACCAGCGGCCTTCGCGCTCGTGCTGGCCGGGCAGGGTGGGGCGAGTGCAAGGCTCGCAGCCAATGCTGACAAAGCCTTTCTCATGCAGCTCGTTATAGGGGACGTCGAAGGCCCGAATATAGGCCCAGACATCATCCGAGCTCCAGTTTGCCAACGGATTGAACTTCGCGAGCAAGCGCTCAGGTGAGGAGAAAGCCTTGTCTGCCTGGGCAACCGGTACTGCCATGCGGGTACCCGGGCTCTGGTCCTTGCGTTGGCCAGTAACCCAGGCATCAAGCGTAGCGAGCTTTTTGCGCAGAGGGCCAACCTTGCGAATTGCACAGCATTCCTGATGGGTATCCTGGTAAAAACTGAACACCCCCTTCTCGTTCACCATCTTTTCAACGGCCACCGGGTCCGGAAAGCAGACCTCGATGCTGATGCCGTAGTGGGTGCGAACCTTCTCTATAAAGCGATAGGTTTCTGCATGCAGGCGGCCGGTATCCAGCGTAAACACGCGGAACGGATGGCCTGACTTTACTGCCATGTCGATAAGCACCACATCCTCTGCACCACTGAACGAGATGCCGATATTGCTGAAACTGGTCAGCGCATGCTTCAGGATTTCCTGAGGGGTCTTGTTGTCGAGCTCGGTAGCCCAGCCAGTCAGGGTGCTTTCAGTAATAGCCATCGCAGCGTCCGTAATGTCCCGCGACCGTCGTACAGTCATGGAAGAGGAGGGGGAGTGCCCAGGTGCCGAGGCAGGGGGCTTCATGAGGTAGACGATTGTATCAGAAGGTTTTGGCTGCCCTATAGATGAAGACGCTCCATGCATATGCTGAACGGCCTTCACGCCATGCCCGGATTGCCACCTCTTCCCCTAAACGGTAGAGTTGCGCCGTTTTTAAAACCGTCAATTCTCAGGGGTGTGTCATGGAAATCGTCTGTCTGGATCTGGAAGGGGTGCTGGTACCGGAGATCTGGATCAACTTTGCCAAGCGCACCGGCATCAAGGAGCTGGAAGCCACCACTCGTGACATCCCTGACTATGATGTGCTGATGAAGCAGCGCCTGCGTATCCTTGACGAAAACAAGCTGGGTTTGAACGACATCCAGGCCGTCATTGCCGAGATGGGCCCTCTGCCTGGTGCCCGGGAGTTTGTGGAGTGGGTGCGCGAGCATTTCCAGCTCATCATCCTTTCTGACACATTCTACGAGTTTGCCCACCCCCTGATGCGTCAGCTGGGTTGGCCTACCATCATGTGCCACAAGCTGGAAGTGAGCGCCGAAGGCCGTATCACCAATTACCTGCTGCGCCAGCCTGACCAGAAGCGCATGGCAGTCAAGTCCCTGCATGCCCTCAACTACAAGGTGGTGGCGGCGGGTGACTCCTACAATGACACCGGCATGCTGTCCGAGGCTGACAAAGGGATTCTGTTTGATGCCCCGGCCAATGTGATTCGAGAGTTTCCCCAGTTTCCGGTCACGACCAGCTATGAAGAGCTCAAGAATGAAATCCGTGCCTGGACACCTCGCCAGATTGGCTGATGCCTGCAGGGTGGTTGCTTTGTAGTTTTTTGTACTTTCCCTGACATGTCCTGGATGTCAGGGCTTTATAAAAATAATAATAAAAACAGATGGTTATTGCTGTGTTGGCGCCAAGCGGTTGCCAAAACCGGCTGAATGGCAAAAGGGGGTGACCTGAAAGTCGATGCCCGCACTTGTGTCTTGACCCCATTCCAGCCTATAAGGCATGAAGTGAAATGAGTGTCATCTGCCTGCAGGGGTCGTAAACAAGTACGGTTCCTGTGTGCTTGCAGAACGGATAGACCTCTCAGAAGAATAAAAAACAGCCAAAAGGGACATAAAAATCAACCCTTTGGAGAGTCAGATGAAAAAAAATTCCGCTTTTTTGCTCGGGCATCGGCCTGCATCAGGTTGGCTGCTGGCGGCTGCCATCGTCGTGGCGTCCGGGCTGCCGGCATTGTCTTTTGCCCTGGAAGAGCTGCATGAAGACGATCTGCGAGATACCAGTGGTGCCGGTATTTCCTTTCCGTTTGAAAACCTGCGCCTGCAGATGGGTAATACCAGCTTTATCGAGTTGACCGGGAATGCGCCGGCAGCAGGATCGACGACCTTTCTTCGTGGTGATGCGCGCTACTACGGCTTGACCATTTCCCGTGGCGCAACGCGTAACGGGGATGGTTCATATACCATTGATAATACGGGCGCCAGTGACTTTACGGGCGGTGCCTGTACCCCCGGTGCCTATGGGCTGGGGAGTGCGCGCAGTAACGAAGGGGTGATGAACTTCTCTAACTTCGACAACCCCTATGTGCTGCGTGTGTTCGACTATGCCGGTTTTCAGCCGAACGGTACCAACACCACCCAGACCGTGCTGGAGTTGCTGGGCCCCTCCAATACTGATCCGTTCCGTTGGGCTTTCTGGGGCGAGATCGAGGCCGGTCGCACGGTCGATGCCAACGGTACCCGTACCGGTGCCAGCTGCGGTGTCGGCACGGCTACATCCGCTACGGGCAACGCCTGTATCCTGCAGAGCCAGAACATCATCCTCGGCAAGCCGGCGACCTACCAGAAGTCTTATACCCGCGCAGGCACCACTGGCAACCCCATGATGGGGCAGGTCTTGCGCCTCTTCCAGTTTCAGGGTGCCGCGGCAGGGCAGGAAACCCTCGGCATTACCTATGCCAGTCGCTTGTCCGGGGATTACCGTTTCAGCGTGAACAAGGCGGCGGCCACCCAGTTTGGCGTAGTGCCTGATTTTACGGATGAAGAAGGGCTCTATTTCCGCAATGTGCATGCCTACATGCCGCTGGGGCAGCAGAACTATCAGGCCATCACCCTGAACAATGTACCGGGTGCCACCGCATCAAATGGTAACTTTGTCGTGGAGCTTGCTGCCATTCCGGATCAGTCAAATGTGTATGGCGACTTTTACAGTATGGCGCCGCGCTTAGCGGACGCTCCAGGTTGTGATGCCACGTGCCAGGAGCAGAGTCGTGGCTATATCCGTACGGTAGCCTCGTTGCCTGCGCGCTATTTTGACACCCATGGTTATGTGTCCTGGGGTAGCAAGTTTCCTACAAGTACTTACTCTAACGCCATGGGCGGAACCGGGGTAAGCACGCAGCGATTCTCGGGAGCAGGCGATGGCGTGGCGGCAACGACGTCGTTGACTCTGCCGGCGTTGGCCGTCACCTATGCAAATTTCCCCGGGGCGCTGTGTGAGGGGGCATTTGGTATAGATGTAAACTGCTCCAGCGGCGGCTGGAATGGTGGCACTGCTCCGGCCGTAACGGTCACTGTGCCACAAGGCAGGGTGGCCGCGACGGGTACCAGGGCAGACATTCTGGCTGAGGGCGGTATTTCATTCTCTGCCCGCACCGGAGGATCGTGGACCGTCTTGAACAACCAGAATCTGCCGCAGACAGGAACACCTGCGGTGGCCTCGGTCGCCACCCTGCAAGATGACTTTGATGTCAAGCGCGCGCGTACAAATCCATCGAGCTGTATTCTGGGTATTTGTGATCAGCTTACCGCTCAACTACCACCGGACACTGCCACGATTCAGGGCCGGGCAAATACTCTTTTTGCCTACCCGGCCAATTACAACCCGTTATTGACGGTAGACAGCATTAATCTGGGCTCTGCCCGTATTGAGGGGATGCAGATCAATCATCTGAAGATCACCAGCCTGGGGGCCAACAATTGAAGACGCCTCATTTATTGTCAGCCCTGCTGCTCTTCCCCGTGGTGTCGGTGGCCGCGACATTGCAGCCTATAGGTGATGATGCCCTGGCGGAAGTAACGGGCCAGGAAGGCATCATCATGGGCATGACCATGAACCTGAATCTGGACGCCAATGCCAATACCCTGACATCACTGGCCAACTGCAAAAACACCAACCTCTGCAATATTGCCCTGCAGTTTCACAATCGCAATGACAACGGTGGGGAGTGGCTGGTCCTCAAGGACGTGACCATTTCGATCAAGGTCAACGACCTGTATGTGGATGCGGCATTCACGCCGGTGACGCCCTCGCCCTATGCCGACAGCTCACGGTTTCTCAGTCGTACTGGCGGCTGCCTGACCGACCCGACGCTGACGGCGGCTGGCTGTGCCGCGGGGGTATTGGATAACCCTACTGTTCAATTTTCATTCAATGGCGCTTATGGCACATTTGAACGTGATATCGAGATTTACCAACGTATCGGCCGCATGGCGGTGGAGTACGGAGCGACCGGCTATGCCAATGACAATAACGGGACGTTCATGGGGCTGCTGATTTCCGATACCACGCGGCAGCACGCCAGTATTGATATTGACGGCAAGGTTTTTCTTTCGGGCTTCTGATATGAAAAAAATAACAAAAAGATTCTCTCGCAAGGTGGGCCTTCAGGGGGCCTGGAAAGTCTGGCAGGGCGCGATGGCTGCGGCGTGTCTGGTCGGCACCATGATCTCGCCATCCCAGGCCATGACGCAGCTGGATGATGCCGAGCTTGGCGCAGTCAATGGTCAGGCACTTCTGGTGATCGAGCGCTTCGCCGGAGCCGGCAGTGGTGCAGGCTACGTCTTCACACGCATGGGGCTCGATGCGGAGGTGGCCCTGAATGCCAACATCAACAAGCTGCAGCTGGGTTGCGGTGGATTCAACGAATCCATCAGGAGTAATGCCTGCGATATCGACTGGGATTACGTCAGCCTGATGGGGCGCAATGGATCCCAGGCGGGTGCGGTTGGCAGTGACTTCAAGATGACGCGCCCCTATATCGAGATTGCGACAAAAGGCTCAGGCCCGACAGAGGAGGTTGTTGGTATCAGGTTGGGGGCACAAACAACCGATGGTTATTTTGGTGTAGGCCGTGTCTACAACGATGGCGAGACCAATCTCGAAAACGGCGGCGTGTGTAATCATACAAGTGCTGTGTTGAACTGTCATTCTGGCATTAACAGTATCAGCGCTTACATGAATGTAGACATGGCAGGGCGCCTGGACATTACGACATCTCTGGGGAGTGGTACGGCCTGTTTCGGGCGTATCGCTGGAACAAACCCCGATTGCAGCAATAATGTTCCGGTAATAAAAGAGTTTATTGGTACCCGTATGCAGAGTGTGGTCGCCGAGAGCATTCCGCTAACGCTAGGAAATAATGCTATTTTTAACGTCCTTACTGTGTTGGGATTGGGTGGCTATACTCAAATGGATGAAAACCTGCGAATCACGCACGGTTTTTCCTTTGAAGGGACCTCGAATTTTTTCTTGTCATTTCAGCGTGAAAGGATCTCCTATCCGAATTACGACAAAACGACGTATGCCAAGCCGGCGAACGCCGGGTGGTGGATGAATATCCCTTCGCTGCGGCTGGAAGCACCCAATGTGGCGGCTACGAATGTGGAAGGCCTGGGTGGCCTTGTGGAAGCCTTGGGAGAGCCTGGCTACCCGGTAAAGGATGTGGAGCTTAACCAGATGCCACCAGACAACTGTTATGGTAGCACCCGATTCTGTTGAGCGGGCCAAGAGCGTTGATCATGAAGAAGAAAAATAAAATGAAGCGTTCATGGCCAGGCGTCCTGACGCCACTGGCCACCTGCCTGCTGGGGATGGCCACACCAGTGCTGGCATTCGAAGCACTTGATGAGCATGAACTTTCGGCGGTCCATGCGCAGGATGGCCTGACTGTTCAGGTGACCTCCAACGATGGCATCACCGCTCAACAGATTAATCTGATTGTGGACGCCGGCACTGCCAATGCAGCCACCCTGAGCATGCAGGACATCAGTTTGCGGGGAGTGAGCACGGCTGGAGTGGTGGGTGGCCCGGTTAATGCCACGACAACACTCGATGTCGGTGCCGACGGGCCGACGGGCACGCCGGTGATCGCCATCAATCTGAACACAGACCTTGCGCGGCTTCGTGTTAATGACCTTCGTCTGGGCGATGACGCGACTCGCAGCTATGGCACCATGGCGGTAGATGGCAAGATCGCCCTGAGTCTGTTGGGTGAGGGGGGCATATTCAATAATGCCGCAACCAAGACCTACCTCAAGGGCGCGATTACGGATGGCGCCATCTATTATCGCGGCCTTTGGCACCAGCATCCTTACCTGATTCTCAATAACCTGGAAGCCCTTTGGGAAATGGAGGCGGGTACTCTTGGCATTACTAATGAAGGCATTCGCATGTCCACCATTGGTACGGCTTCTCCTTATATCAATGTGAAGCTCGACTTTGATCTGTTGTACAAGTTTCCATTGCCGGATGGTAACGAGCCGGTAGATTTTATGGTGACCGGCCGTGAATCCCCCATTCTCCATTTTGGCTGGCTCGGCAGCCTTAAAAATGCCGAACTGAAGTGGGGGGTTGGCGGCAGCTGGTCTGGCTACACGCCATATAGCCTTGCCAATGTCACTGGCGGACTGCGCCTCAGTTCAAAGTGGAATTTTGTCGACCACGACGAGGCTGCTGGCTTGGGGAAGCCTGAAAAGGAGTTCCGCTGGCAACTGGGTGAAGCGGCGCGCGAAGGAACTACCGGTGACAAGACGCGTGTCAACCTTGAGTTGAGCGACTGGACCGCATGGGGCTCGGCCCAGTATGCCCATAATTTTCCGCTGATTGCGATGGATGTCATCAACAGCAATCAGGGGCCGGGCGGCTTGTGCTGGGGTAACTCGACAGATGCGGCCGCTTGTGGCAGTGGCGGACAGTTTGTCAACCTGACACCGGGCACGGTGACGGGTTACAGCGCGGCAGTAAACCGCACCAACGCCGACTCCATTGCCTTGATGGTGCGTGATGGTCAGTTCATGACCTACTCACGCAAGATCAAGTTGCTGGAAAGAAACGCTTCGGGTGCACTGGTGAATCAGGTCGCTGGGGCGCCACGCTCCTTTAACTGGGGCCTGATTTTCACCATGGCGAATATCGACGGCAATGTGTACCTGTACCCCGGCAACGGCGATCAGGGTGACGTGGCGGGTGGTAGTGAAAACCGCGGCATCATGGCCGATGTCATGCTGATGTCCCAATCATTTGCAAACGGTTGCGATATTGCGCTGGCCAATTGCGCGCAGGCGAGTGGAACGCAAACGCTCAACTGGGACAAAGGTACCCATTTGATGATTGCCGACACCGATGTGAACGGTAATGGCACCACGGGAGAAAACCGTGATGCCATGGGTATCGGTCTGGTGAGTTCGAGCTTTCTGTTGTTGGCAGATGACGCCCGCGTTGCCGTAAGGCAGACAGCAGCGGGTGATTATTGGAGGGGTGGGATTGACATCATGTCGCCGCGCACACGCTTCCATTTCAAGGGTGTGTTCGGTGGTGGCGTGCTGCCCGATGATGCCGGGAATTACGGCCCCAAGGGCGAGGAGTTCCTGGCGGCTTCTGTGATAGGCATCAATCTTGAAGGCATGGTCAATCTGCGCCTGTCCCCTTCTGAAGTGGTAGTCAACGGCCCCAGAAACTTTATTGGCTTCAGTGGGGCGTTCCGCCTGCAAGACACAGACATTGCCGGCTTCTCGGAGAGCACCTCTGCAGATACGGTTGATGATGGTACTTTCATCTCCCTGGCGGAGCCCAGTGATGCGGCGATTGATTTGCGGTTTTCCCGGATCACGGGGGACATTGCCATTGTCAATGGTCGCATGGATCTTCGCGGTACCAACGAAGATAATGCTGCTGGTTATGCCGGGGGGGTGGGAGACGGTAAACCCAAGCTGGTGATTGACCAGACGGTTCAGTTCGGGTCAACAGCGTCGGCCCGCATGACGGACGGCTTTGGTGGGGTGTCGCTGGCCAGTCCCGGGCAGGCATTTCAAATTGGCCGCGTGGAGTTTGGTGGTCAGACATTGGGCCGCATTGTCATCCCATCCGGGCAGTTATATACGTCCTTTTCGCTTAAGCCGCAGTAAGTTAGCCGGACTAATAAAAATGGCCGCTTGAATGCGGCCATTTTTATTTGGCGGACTTTCTGACTTAAACCAATCTCCGCTTGATTCCTGCCTGAGCCAGAATCCTTGTCGAGATTTCCTCGATCGATAAATGCGTCGTGTTGATATAGGGAATGCCTTCCTTGTTGAACAGCGCTTCGGCAGCACGGATCTCGATCTCGCACTGCTGGATTGAGGCATAACGACTGTTGGCCTTGCGCTCATTGCGGATGGCGCAAAGTCGCTCGGGATCAATGGTCAGGCCAAACAGCTTGCGCTTGTGCTCCTTGAGCGCGCCTGGCAGCCGCAGGTCATCAAAGTCGTCTTCTGTCAGCGGGTAATTTCCGACGTGTACGCCAAACTGCAGCGCCATGTACAGCGATGTCGGGGTTTTGCCCGAGCGTGAGACGCCTGTCAGTATGATGTCTGCCTTGTCATAGTGACGCGTACGGGCGCCATCATCGTTGTCCAGGGCAAAGTGCACGGCATCAATCCGGACCCCGTAGGCCTCATTGTTGATGATGGAGTGGGTTTTGCCGACCACGGTAGTAGGGGCAGCACACAGCTCGGTTTCCAGTTTGCCCAGATAGGTCTCGAATACGTCCATCATGAAGGCATTGGCGGTAGCGATGATGTCGCGGACCTGGCGGTTGACGATGGTGTCAATGATGATGGGGCGGACGCCATCGTCTTCTGCCACCTTGTTGATCTGCTGAACCAGGCTTCTGGCCTTGTCTTCGGTGTCCACATAGGGAATGGCCGACTCATCGAACTGGACCGTGTCAAACTGGGCCAGCAGGCTTCGGCCCAGGGTTTCGGCCGTGATGCCGGTACCGTCGGAGACAAAAAAAACGCTGCGTTTCATGGGGGCTTCCTGTCGTTACAGACCCGCCGGCGGGGCGGGTGGACAAACGGGTAACAATCCGGGCAGGCTCTACTGCCAAAGTCTTGGTTCAGAAGACAAAATCTGCCATTTTACGGCAAGCATTTTACGCCGGAGTTGAGTACAATTCTTGGCCTCGGACCGGGGTCGAACGGCAGTAAACAGGGCCTGAGGCTGCCCCCGAGTGTATGTCCAAACGCCTGGCGTGGATAGCGGTCTATATCAAAAACTGCTTTCTTATCAGGCGCTTGTGGTCGTTAACCACGGCCTTCACACAGATTAAGATACCGCTAGGGAGTCCTGCCTTGGAATCGTCAGTCATTTGGTTTGAAAAACTTGGCAAGCATGATGTCGAGACTGTGGGCGGCAAGAACGCCTCTCTCGGTGAAATGATCAGTAATCTTGCCAATGCCGGTGTTTCTGTTCCCGGTGGTTTTGCTACAACCGCACAGGCCTATCGCGATTTTCTGGAGCAGTCCGGGCTCAACAAGCGCATTCATGACACGCTGGCTACCCTGAACGTAGATGACGTGATTGCGCTGGCAGCTGCCGGCAAGCAGATCCGCCAATGGATCATTGATACACCGCTGCTGCCATCGTTCGAGAAAGAAGTGCGCGAAGCTTTTGCCAAAATGGCCAATGGCAACGACAACATGGCCGTGGCCGTGCGCTCTTCCGCAACAGCCGAAGATTTGCCCGATGCATCATTTGCCGGCCAGCAGGAAACCTTCCTGAACATCCGCGGCATCGACAATGTGCTGATCGCCATTCGTGAAGTGTTTGCCTCCCTCTTTAATGACCGCGCCATTGCCTACCGCGAGCACCAGGGTTTTGAGCACAAGCTGGTGGCACTGTCTGCCGGTATCCAGCGCATGGTGCGCTCCGAGACGGGTGCGTCGGGCGTGATGTTCACACTGGATACCGAGTCCGGCTTCCGTGATGCCGTGTTTATTACCTCTTCTTATGGTCTGGGCGAAATGGTGGTGCAAGGCGCCGTTAACCCGGATGAGTTCTATGTGCACAAGGTGACGCTGGAGGCTGGTCGTCCGGCCATTCTGCGTCGCAACCTGGGCTCCAAGGCCCAGAAAATGATTTATGGCAGCGCGTTCAGTGCTGGCAAGTCGACCGTCATTGTGGACGTGGACAAGGCCGAGCGCGTGCGCTTCTCCATCACTGACGCAGAGATTACCGAGCTGTCCAGGCAAGCCCTCATCATTGAAAAGCATTATGGCTCGCCAATGGATATCGAGTGGGCAAAGGACGGCGACGACGGCAAGATCTACATCGTGCAGGCCCGTCCGGAGACAGTGAAGAGCCGCCAGAACGTTGGCACCATGGAGCGCTACCTCCTCAAGCAGAAGGGCAAGGTGATCTGTGAGGGTCGCTCCATCGGTCAGCGTATCGGTTCGGGTGTGGTGCGGGTGGTGCACTCCATCAAGGAAATGGACAAGGTTCAGCCGGGTGACGTGCTTGTCTCTGACATGACCGATCCGGATTGGGAACCGGTGATGAAGCGCGCCAGCGCCATCGTGACCAATCGCGGAGGGCGCACCTGTCACGCCGCCATCATCGCTCGTGAGCTGGGTGTGCCGGCCATCGTTGGTTGCGGCAATGCCACTGAAGTGCTGAAGGATGGCATGGAAGTGACGGTGTCCTGCGCCGAGGGCGACACTGGCTTCATCTATGAAAGCCAGCTGGACTTCGAAATCCAGAAGAACTCGATCGACTCGATGCCAAAGCTGCCGTTCAAGATCATGATGAACGTGGGTAACCCGGATCGTGCGTTTGATTTTGCCCAGCTGCCAAACGAGGGCATTGGTCTGGCACGTCTGGAGTTCATCATCAATCGCATGATTGGTGTGCACCCGAAGGCACTGCTGAACTATGACAACCTGCCGCGTGACATCAAGCAGTCCGTGGATCTGCGTTGCTCGGGCTATGCCACTCCGGTCGACTTCTATGTGGAAAAACTGGTGGAAGGCATTGCCACACTGGCGGCCGCTTTCTATCCGAAGAAGGTCATCGTGCGCATGTCGGACTTCAAGTCCAACGAGTACGCCAACCTGATCGGTGGCAAGCTGTATGAGCCGGAAGAAGAAAACCCGATGCTGGGTTTCCGTGGTGCCAGCCGCTACATCTCCGACAATTTCCGTGATTGCTTTGATCTGGAAGTGCGTGCGCTGAAGAAGGTGCGCAACGAGATGGGCCTGACCAACGTCGAAGTGATGATTCCCTTCGTGCGTACGACCGGTGAAGCCAGGCGTGTTCTGGAGTTGCTGGCCGAGAAGGGCCTGAAGCGCGGCGACAATGGTCTGCGTGTCATCATGATGTGCGAGCTGCCAACCAATGCGCTGCTGGCGGAGGACTTCCTGGAGCACTTCGATGGCTTCTCCATCGGTTCCAACGACCTGACACAGCTGACGCTGGGTCTGGACCGTGACTCCGGTATCGTCTCGCACCTGTTTGACGAGCGCGATCCGGCGGTGAAGTTCCTGCTCTCGCGTGCCATCCAGGCATGCAAGAAAGCGGGCAAGTACATTGGTATCTGCGGGCAGGGCCCTTCCGATCACCCGGTTCTGTCCAAGTGGCTGATGGAAGAGGGTATCGACACGGTGTCGCTGAACCCTGATTCCGTGCTGGACACCTGGTTCTTCCTTGCAGAAAACCACGGCAAGTAATCCGGTGTTGTGTTACTAAAAAAGGCGGCTAATCCCCACTGCTGTCCCACAGTTGACGTAAAAAAGGAGGCCTGAATCCCTGCTGTTGATACAATGTGTT
>JACCDZ011536643.1_pt1 | contig 33967 bp, 44 predicted proteins | sample 7449551 | NCBI WGS metagenome assembly JACCDZ01 (sample SAMN15323452, study PRJNA562643) | freshwater metagenome | isolation source: river surface water | place: USA:Blue River Watershed | collected 2017-08-18 | reverse complement strand
TTAGAAAATGATCTTAGTATTGTATTAGGAAATTACCGTAAGTTTGACCCTGACTATGATCATGATTTTAAGAAATTAGAACAACTTATAGCTGAGGAAGGACGGCAAGCTAGGGAATTTAAGCATTAGTATTACCATGTTTTATAGAGTACACAAATAAAACGACCTAAGATAGCCTAACAAGCTATCTTTTTTTATGGGTACTTGACATTAATATTAAATATAGCTATGCTGCTATACTAATAAATATCATTTGGAACACAAAGGCAAAACCATGAGATTCAGAAGAAATCAGGATTATTCCGAAGCATTTGAATTACCAGCACGAGTAGAAGCAAACCTAAGATATAGGGCAAAATATAAAGATAAGATCAAGATTATGGCTCGAATAGCTAAAAAGTCTAGACCTAGAAAACCGTTAACAGAGGAGCAAAAAGCCAAAGCAAGTATCTGGCATAGGAAAGAAAGTATTAAGAGGAAACCACTCCAAGAAAGACCTTGGTGGGATGCTCTACCAGAAGAGCATAAAAACTTGTTTTTAAGTGAGTTTGATCCTGAAAAACAAACTATACACCAGTTTAGAACTTATTTAAGTAGTATGAACCAACCACAAAAACCACCAACTGAAAACGCTAGTTATGCCTTGACTATTGAACAAGTTAAGGAAATCAGAGAAGCATTTAAAGAAGGTGTTCCCGGTATTGCTAATGGTAGAATAGGTGGCTACCTTGCTAAGAAATATGGAGTTAGCCGGCAAACAATCAACTTGATTAAGAACGGAAAAACTTATAAAAAAGTGTGATAAAAAACCCTGATAACTTCAGGGTTTTTTCTTGTAAGTACAAAATATTAAATTATTTTTTAAGTATGATAAGCACATTTAGTTTAATCTAAATGTGCTTTCTGTTATTCAAATCAACAGCCTTGACCTAACCAATTTTTACCTTCGGCAGCTATACGGTTAATCTGTTCCAAAACTTTTAAATCTTTGAAGTCTATATGCAATGTACCTTTTTTAAAAATCTTAAACTTGAAATGCTCATTCTCAAAAGTATCAGAGTAGTGTTTACCATACTTTTGATAATTATTACAAAAGTCGCTAATTGTGGAATAAGTTGATCCATTGTATCTGTTGTCTTTATCGGACTTTATTCCTGATAAAAAATTCATAACGCGATCTAAATCATTGAGAAAATCACTTTGATAATAGTTAATCCTAAAACTTCCATCATCTGACCATCTACCATCAAAAGTTACACCATTGGGAACAATTATTCTTTTATTAAGTTTCCAAGATTTGTTAGTTTTCCATCCTTCGTTATGTATTTGATTCTTTTCATGATACGCAGTGGCTTTATCAAAAATCTCTATCACACACTCACGCATCATAGATCCCATGTTGGCAATAAAGAGATATAAAACTTCTTTAACGTTCTCTTCAGTAAATGCAATTGTGGATTGTTGTACTGTAAATTCTTCAAATTTCTTCCTAAAGTTAGATGTTGCCTTGTTTCCTATTTCAGTTTTGATAAATACTGTGTTCCAAAATCTTGACTTTAAATAAGCAAGCTGGGTGTTTAAGTCTGTCTCATTGTCTAAACAGGTTGTAGTCTTATCATATCTATCATTACGATCAAATGTACCATAAACTGAATCTGATATACCTTGTAAGTAAAAGTCTAGTTTTGCTTGTGTCTCGTAGCGTTCTATTACTATTTTCCTCACAGCGTTATAACGTGCTACTAAGTCTCTAACTATATCCCGACTAGCTAAGGCATTAGGGTTAAATTGTTGTTGACCTAATTCAGCATCTAGATCAAATTTAATTTCCTCAAAGTTAATGGTTACTAATTTTTTAGGTTTAGAAATTTTGAGCATGACAACTTCAACAGTTGTAGGGCGTTCTGCATTAGTAAAACATCTACCTAACCATTTAATCCTCTTCTGATTTTCAAGGTGTTCTAGGGCATCTGTCAGGTTATTTCCTGAGTAGTTAATACTCCATCCGTTTTTGCTTTGCTCATTGAAAGATTTACAAAGCAGGTGAATCAAGTTTTGCTTATTCTTGGTATGGGGATTCTTAATTGTTTGGGCGTTGAGTAAAGCAACTAATGTGCCACCGTCTTTTAAATGTGTATATGCTTTGAGAACATGATCAACGCCGTTACTAAATGGAGGATTCATAAATATCCAATTAAAAGTCATTGGTTCATCGTATTCTAAGAAGTCGAAACCTAAAACCTTATAACCTTTACCCTGCAACGTGTATTTTAAATCTTGGTTAATTTCTAAAGCATAGAATTTTCTTATATCACTATTATTAAATCTGTTTGTATTAAACTCCTTTAGATAGTCTAGAATTGCACCAGATCCACCATTAGGATCTAATACTGAACCAGCATTACCAGATTTGTAATTAGCAAAGCTGACCATTTCACCTATAGTTGCGTTAGGTGTGGGAAAAAATTCATTTTCTAACATTTGTAGTGTCCTATTAAGATAGTTTGAAACTTGTTAAATCCCCAGATATTTCTGGGGAATGTTACTAAACTAAAGCTAAAACTTCTTTAACTATTGCTTCTTTAAGTTGTACATCTGTGACAGTAGCCAAAAGGTTTTGTAGATGTGTAGTAGCATCCTTCACTTGGCTATCAATAGTTGGTTCTGTGATAACAGGTTCTAAAACAGCAACAGCTTCATGATTAACTTCTGTAGATAACTGTGGTAACTCTTTCCAAGTAATCTCTACTGGACTTTCTACACCTATAGTTTCTACAAACTCATCTAAAGTTATTTGATCATAATCCTTAGATTCCATTGATAATAAACCAATGTTAAAATCATCTACTTCCACGCCTAACAATCCCCAAGAATGGGGTAGTTTGATTTTAATTGTTTTAGTTTTTAAACTATCCACTATCTGTACAAGCTTTTCAGCCTCTATCAAACAGGAAGCAATCACACCAGAAGTATAAGCTTCTAAATAGTCGGAACTATTATCTGTAATAAAGTGAAGATTACCTGCTTGTAAATGCAACCATAATCTTGTAATTTTCTTTTCATTACAAATGATTGCCGCTTTTATTCTTGATAATAAGTGCTTCCTATCAAACTCTACATCAGTGTAAACAGTACCATCTTCTAAATTTGTGTCAGGTAGTGGTTTATAACTGCGAGTGCCTTGTATTAGTTCCCAATTATCAAAGTTAAAGAACAGTAGATCACCATTTGTTAATTCATATTCCTGTACACTAAAAGTAATATCAGTGTTCTCTAAGTCCTTTAATTTTTTGACCAGATTCAATTTATTTAAAACTGGAATTAAATCTGGCGGTATAAAAATACTAGGTGCATCTTTGCTTACTTTCAAATCAGCATAGGCTAATTTATGACCATCACAGGCTGCAAGTTTACCATAAGCTAAATGTACATTATTAAGGTTTTCTGTGTAACTATTTTTGCTGATGTGTTCACACAAGGTTTTAGCTTTATTGAAAAACTGAATACCATCAACAGTCACTTGTTTATCTGTTTTTTCAGGTTTTGGAAACTCTATGAACTCAGAACCATCATAGGCTTTAATAGCTTGTTTTAAGTTGTTGGTTATTATCTTTAATTCCTCACCATTGCCGGATAAAATTAACTCTAATACACCAAAAGCCTTAACCTTAGTGACAATATCAGAAAATAGTTTAGCTGGAATGCAACATTCCCCAGGTTCGACTACATCACAAGCAATAAAAACAGTAAGATATGCCTGTAAATTAGTTGCTCTTAATCTAATACCCTCTTTACCGTTTTCTTTGATAGTTTGGCAATGAATATTTGCTAAAACTGGATGAGTGGGACGTTTAGGAATTACTGCTAATAGTCCAGGTAAAACTTCAGCGATTTCTTTGATTGTAGTTATGATTCTCATGTGTTTAATCCTTAATTTGAAGGGGCATTATTAAATACTTAATTTTCTGAGTGCTTAACGGTGAGAAAACCACAGGTGTTAATTTAGCGTTAAAATTAATCTGCACTTCAGTAGATGTGAGATTTTTTAAAACACTTATTAAGTACGGACAATAAAACGCAGTTTTCAAACTATCACCGGATATTTGTGCAGGTATGGATATCTTTGTGATGCCTACATCTGTTACTTGAGATGTTAGATTTATTTCTTGATTTTCTGGACTTAGATTAAAAATAACACCATTATTTTTTAATGATGATATTACTTGAATTTTCTCAACAGCATCAAGTAAAGCTACCCGATCAATAGTCAGTTTTTTGTCAAACCATCGGGGAAATAATTGATTATATTTTGGGTATTGTCCCTCTAACAATCGGCTAGTAAGTTTGTAATTATCAAACTCAAAAGCAACATCAAAATCCTTAATAGTAATTCTGACATCATCAACTTTTTCTAGAAATTTTTGCAGCAATAGACACGCTTGGTTAGAAATAGTAAACTCTGTATCAGAGTTTGTGTGTTCATTAGTTGATTCTATTGATGAGAGTATATGAGCATTAGTAGTCGCAAATTCTAAATTATGCCCTTGCAACATAGTCAGATGCACACCACAGATACTACCCTTAGTTTCATCTGTACTAGCACTAAATAAAACTGCTTTAATGCCTTCTAAAAGTCTTTTTGCTTCCAGTTGATAAGCATCCCCATCTTGTATTGTGGGTAAGTCTGGAAAGTCTGTAAATGGTGAACTGGGTAATCGGTAATTGCCCGACGAAGTTTGTACTAAGCAAACTTCGTCATTTATAGTCAAAACTACTTCATCCGCAGCTAAAACTTTAATTAGGCTTAATAACTGCTTACATGGGAGTAAACCGTTACCAGACTCTACTACTTGACCTACTACATTTGTTGATAAGCAAACGCTTAAGTCAGTAGTGGTCATTCTGATAATAGAACCTGCTTGTACTAGGGCATAATTTAAAATTGGGGAATACTTAGCATTACAAGCCAATGCTAGTTTTTCCAGTTGATCACGTAGATCAACAACGGAGCATATTATTTTCATTTTCATTTTTGTTTTACTTAATAGTTGGCATTTTAAGCAACTTATTTATTTTATGTTATAATCTAAGTTACTTGTACTAGATCCACACAAACCCCATGACTAAAACACTTCAAGTCATGGGGTTTTTTATTATGCTACTTTTGCTTTACGCAGTTTTGATACACCTGCATAATCAGCATCTTTGATTTGGGGCATTGCTTCAGGGTTAAATTGCACTGCTTCTTGCTCTGTTTCTGCGTCAACTAAGACGTATTCACAAAAGTTGAGAGATTTACAATCTTCATCCCAATCAAAGTCGCCAACTTGGTTACTGGTCATACTTTTAGCAATCTTTATTGCTGACTGCTTAGTAGTTATACTGGGGTGAGATTCTTGATCAATGTAGGCATTGTAATAAATTTTATATGTTGCCATAGGTTATTTTACCTTTGTTTGTTTTTATTAATATAACACCATTTTATTCTAATGTCAAGCAAAATAATCACACGTTTTACAGATTGTCTAAAATATGCCATACTGCTAGATAAAACAGGACTATAGCAATGGCAACTAAAATCAAACCCTCATTCAAGATTGAACCTATACCTAATCATGCTGGTTTCCAAGCATTGGGAACAGTTAAAGGTAAGTTTACTTACTTAGAAGACCAGACTGGGATAAACAAGGGTAGAGGTGTTCTAAAAACTAAATACGGTGAGTTCCCTGCTTTTGTGCATATTAAATGTAGACAAGTAGTAAAGAATTTATACTCAAAATCTCACTATTTCTTAGTATGGTTTAGAAATAGATTGGCTACTGAAGATAACACTGCCACTGTCCAATTTACAATTGTGGGATGCGGTCTGGAAGGTGTGGATAATTGCTTTTTGGTTACGGGTGCATTAGTGGGTGGTAAAAAAGAAGAGAAGGCTTACCAGTTTATTTTAAAGCGGAACTTTAACAGTCCCATACCAACTAAGCATAAGGTCAATTTTGCTACTCGTAGTTTTAAGGTTAAAGTGTTTGCTACAGACGATTTATGGGAACTGTATAAGCATAAATTAGCTGCTTTAGTTTGTAAGCTTGAAAACGGTCAATTGCAGGTAGTCAGTCATCAATTAATTAGTGAAGAAGTGCCGGATAAAAGTCTGCTAAAAAGCCTTAAAAAGAAAATCAAAAAGAAGAAAAATAAGAAAGTAATCACAGTAGAACCAACGGGAGATAAGCCACTGGTTAAGAAAAAAATAACCGTTGGTGTAGTAACTAGTGATCCAGTAGGTACTATTAAGAAAGTATTACCTAGTAAAATAACAGAGCTACCAACGACTGAACCACCTAAGAAAAAAGTATTGGAACTACCAAAAAAATAAGTATAAAAAAACCTCAGACTTGTATAGTTCTGAGGTTTTGTTTTTATGCTTTAGCAACTAACTCTTTAAACGCTTTACCTGGCTTAAACTTAGGAGTTACTTTAGCAGGAATACTAATCTTTTCTTTAGTTTTTGGATTAATACCTTCTCTTTCTTTTAGTTCCACAGAACAAAAAGAACCAAAGCCTACAAAATCTACAGACTCACCTGCTGCTACCTGTTCTTGGATTATTTCTAAAGCTGCATCAATGGCTTCTTTAGCTTGATTCTTTTTGAGTTTTGTTCTTTCAAATATAGCTGATACAAATTCTGTTTTGTTCATTGTTCTGCATAATAACGACTGTTTTCTAGCATACTACAAAAAACAATAAAATATCTCATTCATATAAAAATACTTTATGCTAGTATTTTATTGAATGAGATATCGGTTGGGGCGATGATGTGGATCATCGCTTTTATTTTGTTTATTTTTATAACCCTGCGTTAATTTCTCCCCAATTCCCAGTAGGAAGTAACGCATTTTTGGCTTCTTGGTTAAGCCAGTATTGGCGTGAGTTCCGAAGTCTCTGTAGGTTTTCTTTCAAGACTTCTAACACACCCCGATCTTTGGGGCAATGGGTTTTTGACCGTGCCGTTAGATTATTTGTTATTATAAATACACTGTTGATACAGTGTACTTCACAAAGAAAATAATCTTTGTGGTAGACCTGGATTAACATGGCTTGTTGTCCACCCCAAAACTCACAAATGGTAACTAAACCCTTAAATTTGGCAGTTAAGCCAAGATCGTGAATCATACCACCGATATCTGTAGTGGGGATACCTACTAAATATTCTGTTTTACTTAAAATTTCATACTCAATGTGATCACGAACTGCTTTGGCATGATAGCAGTCCATTCCATTTTGCCCTGCCTTGCAATTACAACAATCCATCAAAGAATCGTATTGGTAGAGATTACCAGTGTCTCCTACTACCTCATAGTAGTGTTTGCTGACTTGGTTTAATGATTGAACTTTACGGGCTTGTTTTTTGAGAATTGGACGTGCTATTGTGGTAGTCATAACTTTTTGCATCGCCACCGGGAATTAAGACGTTCGGTGGCTTTCCTTATATCACTAATATAACCGCCCTTAAAATTAATGTCAAGCGTTTTATGAAAAATAATTTAAAATAATTTTAGGGATAGAACAGAATCCAAATAATTGTGTATATCAAGGTTTATAAAATATTTTTATCGCTTTTGCACTTTGTTTCCAGTTAACACTTAAAAACTCGCCAGGATCACCAGTGTACCTCGGATAATCAGGCACGGTATACCCTCCGTCAAAAGGTCGGTACTCTATATACCAATCCCCAATTTCAGGATGATCCTTAGTCTTCAAATCCATTAAATCTTGTAGATACTGCTGTCTCGTCATGATATCTGCTAGTTGTTAATAAATAAAAAATAAGGCATAACACCTGAAACGCTTGTTATGCCTAGAGGATTTATGAACCTTGATTAACAACCCTATCCTAGCACACTTTTAAGCCATTGCCAGTAAGATAATTTTCTAGTTTGTTCTAATTCCTGTTCTGCTTTGGCTATGTCTTCAGCCGTTGGACATCTGAAAAAATCTATTTCTGCCACTGGTTCAGGATGTAGATCAACTATCTCAGCCTCGTATATTATAGGCTGTGTTGATTGTTGGTTATATTGTGTGATCATGTCTTGTTTTCCTGTTAATAGTTTCATAGGTCTTAATTGTTTAAGGTACGTTAATACTAGCTTAGTTTTCTCAAAAAATAAAGTCTTAACATTTCTTAATAATTTTCTGTTTGATATTATTTTATTTTGTGTTATCTTATTTTTAACCAAAACAATAAAACACAGATGAAACAAACAAGTTTTAGCAGTACAAAATTACTGCTCAATACACTTTTGCTGCTAATAGCGGCAACTGCTTTGATAACAGTCCGACTAGCATTTTTAATGAGGTTAGGCGTATGCTAAAAATTGAAGACGAACGCGGTAGTGATAGATAATAAACAACAAAAGCAAGATGACATACCAAGAACAAGAATTTGAAATGTATTCCGCCTCAAATTTTTTCCAATTAGGAAGCGGCGTAGTAACGTTATGTGGCAGCACTAAGTTCTTTACTGAGTGCTTAGAAATCAACCGTCGTCTTACATTTGACGGATGGATTGTTTTAATGTGTGGTAGCTGGGGGCATAGCTATCATAAAGACCGTGAAGGAAACATCGGGGAAGCCTATGAGAAAATCAAAACTCTACACTACAAGAAAATCTTAATGTCAGATGTAATTGTAGTAGTTACAGACAAATCTGGATACATAGGTAATAGTACAAAAGCAGAAATTGAATTTTGCAAAAAGAAGAATATTCCTATTTTCTATTTTGATGGTGAATATCTAACAGGTGAATCCACGCCTGTAAAGCCACCTTACAAATTAAATAGTTTTGATGTAGAAATCCAAGCTTATGCTGACGCTGGTTATAGTTTGGGATTCTAATAAAAACTAAATAAATAAAAAGACTCATCTAAACAGATGAGTCTTTTTTTATACTCAATTAACTACTTTTTTAAAACTCGTATCTGTTATTAAATGCTCCCTATTATACCCACGCAATACAGCTAAATAGCTTAGATGGTTTGCTTTCCTTCCTGCTTTTCTTTCTTCAGGTGTTATGCCTTCAAAAGCGTTAGGTTGTATAGGGAACTTAGCATCAGGATTAGGATCAAAGTAAAGTCTGCACAATGGATAACTCCTTATTTCGTAATAGTTTAGAGCGCAATCATAAACTACATCGCCAGGAATAAAATAATTTTCTGGTATTGGCTCAACGTGAGGTTTATATCCCATAATCTTGTCTATTGGTAGTAGTTAAATGTTGGTACAAAGTCGAGTATTTCTTTTATTAGTTGTACTCGACTTTTGTAATAGATTAAAGGTAGCTTTAGTCCGTAAAAATCAGCTACCTCTATTAATTGCTCTAGTGTGAAACTAGCGAATAGGACACGCACCTGTAGCACATCCTTGATCTAATTCCTGTTCCTCAAATCCTTTCTCAATCTCAGCTAACTTACTGATAATATCTGTTTGAGAAAGTGCAGGTAATTGTGCTTTTAAAGTTTCATAAGTTTCCTTGTCACAAGTTTCTAATGGCATCAAAGGATAAGCAGATTCACCACCTTCAGCCGGATCAAATCTTGGTAAGAAAGCAATTCCAATAATGTCATCCCAATTATCATTCACCCAATTAGCCGCTGTTTTGTATTCATCTGGCGCAACAGTTACAGTTATTGAAATGTTATGGCCCCTATCAGCATAATTAGTTTGGGCTAATTTATAGCGTTCTAATTGTTCTGTAACTGGTTCATCAATTGCGCGAGTTTTAGCATTAGTTTTGATGGGAAATGTAAATATCCAAGTGTTACAAATATCACTGAATAAATCGTCGCCTTGTCCATTTTGCGGTACAGGTTTAAGACCCAAGTCTAATAATACTTGGGCTAAAGGATCTGATTTACTAAATCTAACGCGACGTAAATAGTAAGGAGCATAAGCGCGATGGATACCACTAGAAACGGTTGGTAGTAGGCTAATTGTTCCTTCTGGTTTCATTAAACAGACTCTAGCACTTCTGTTAATTCCTAAATAGTCATGGTAATCGTCTGCGGCTTTTATCGCTGTTTGCTTACACCATTGGAAGAAATACTTTTGCTGCTCATAATCCCAACCAAGGAGATCAAAAGCATCCATAATACCAGTTTGAGATACTCCGAGTAAGCGATCTCTCTTCTGCATTTTGTCCCATTCTGGATGCCATTGTTTAGCCAGTGTGATCCGAGTCCCTAGTCGGGTAATTAGTTCAATGACTTTCTTTCCTAATTCCCAGTTATATTCCCACTTACCTGTCTTTTTATCAAAATATACACAGGCTCTAACGTTCTTAGTTGTTAAATTGCATGATTGTCTGTCATCTAAAGCCGCTTCAGCGCATGGATTCGTGCCTTTAACGGGTGATGTTGCTAATTTCTGACTATTGCCAATAATCCAAAAACCTGGGTCACCTTGAGTTTCTAAACATTCAAATGTCTTATTAATTGCATCTACTCCAGGATGATCATATTCGCCTGTGGAGTTATTAGACATTGTTCTTAGATCCTTAACTCTTGCTTTAGCTGGATCGCTAAATAGTCCTACTTTTGCGGTCTTAAAAGATTCATCAGAGCTATCACCTAAAGCCAGTTCAGCAGTGTTATGTACTAAATAACCAGTATCAGCAATAAACTCATTTACTGAATCCACACTGATATCATAAGTGTGATCATTTCTTACTGCGTGATTGATACTTAACACTTCTACAGGGACTCTATAAACCTCAATGCCTGTGATTTTCTCAAGTCTAGCTACAGTCATCTGTTTACATTTAGCATCCCATTGACTGCCAAACTTAACTTTATCAGAAGTGACCATCCTGGACGGAAAACCAAAATCATTTTGTGATCTTGCAGATTTTCTATTGTCTCTAAACTTAAGTGAAAATGATGCTACTTGTCTTTCAAATCTATCAATAAACATTTCCCCTTTCAGATTAAGTATGTGAAGTGCTTTCCAATTGCCTTTAGCATCTCTTTTTTTATTTAAAGTAGTTAGGATGCCTAAGCTTGATAAGACTACTTGCAACTGTTTCAAAAATTCAGGATAAACACTTGTGGCAACAGTAATAGGTCTGTTCTTAACTGAACCGTCGGCATCAAATACGCCTGCCGTGTATGCTGCTCTATAAGAATCAAGACCCTGAAGAATTAGATCGGGAATAACTAAAGTTTGATTAGATAACTTAAACTGACTTAAAAAAGTAGCTAGTTGTTTTGACTTAATTACTAGCTTATAGCAGTTATCATTTTCTTGGGGTTCACGTAATTTTGTATGAACACCGAACTGCTTAATAATACTGTCAATTTTTTCTACTATTTGCGGTAAATCAGGAGCTATTGCAAAGCTGATATTTCCTTCTGAAGATGTTAGTCTAACATAACCATTTCCATGTAAGAAACCTAGCAAATAAGCGATATCATCACTCATATCCGGTATGGTTATTGCTTTGCAGGTTGTACTATGTTCAGGATAAATGTAGTTAAATTCTGGAAGTTTAGTTTCTGTACCTGGAATAGTGTTTTTAACAAATACCATCCTGTCACCAATTTGTATATCCTTAGCTTGCTTCCAGATATAGTTACCTTGAGTGTCAGAAATGATCGCTATCTTGTGTTTATCTGTACATTCAAAGATACCCGCTTGCGTTGTAATTTGGGATATTGGTTGAATACCTTGATAAACAAAGTCCGTCACCTGATGATAGCCTTTTGATGTGGCTACTATGTCACCCACTTTGACTTTCTCAATTGGTACTAAACCGTTTTGAAGATGAACTAATGTACCTTTAGGTAAGCAGCGACGTACACCTCCTGCCATTACGTTATAACCTAAAGCATTTATGATATCTAAGCAATCAACAGAGGCTAAAACACCTGAACATCTTTGAATAATATACGAAATATTATCAAACATTTCTAATAATGTTCTATGCCCGCTAGCACGTCCGCCAAAAGTTTTTATAGGCGTTCCCTGTGGGCGTATTGGATCATAATTAATGTAAATTTTCTCTACATTTTTATTAGTTAAGGCTTTTAAGAATATTCTCAAAGCATTACACCAATCTTCTTTACTGTCCCCAATTTGTAATCTAACTATTTTGTGGTTATCGTCTAGATGTCTAACAAACTCATTATCCGGTCTAATTATTTCTGAAGGTTCTACAAAATCGGTGTAAGTTGTTAGGAACTGCGGACTACTTTCTGAATCTGTGATATTAACAAAAGTACCATCAAGTCTCTTCTGATAATTGTAGTCTTCATGAATCACATGGACTCGTGGATTAAATTCTGGTAGTTGAGAAATATATTTTTGCTCAACACTAAAACCTGTTCCAGCACCAATTAACAACCAATAAAAAATCTCACTAAACGCGCTTAAACTGTCTACAGTCCTAAACGTACAGTTCCAATTGCTTGATGAATCTTTCTCAGTTTGTGGCGATCCGGCTGTCCATAGACTTCTACCCGCAGGAAATCCTTGCAAGTTAAACATCATTTCAAACAGTGCTTTAGCTTCTGTACACTTATCTTCTAATGGTGTTACAGTGTCTAAGCTTAGACTGTATTCAATATTTCTTAATATTGTCTCTTGCCAAATTTCCCGTCGTTTCAGTTCATTAATGAAGCGGCTGTAAGTTCTTATGTAGATGATTGCACCTAACTCACCAAATGGCGGTTTTCTATCTATATATTTTTTATAGAAATCCCAGCTAATATATTGAGGCTTAACTAAGTCAAAGTAAGCACGATACTGATTCAGAGAAAATTTAACTACTGGCATACTACGGATAGTTTAAAATATTTTACATTTACTATTAAAACACTTTTTTGTGTTTTATGCCTAGATAGCCTAAACGTCTAATTCTTACATCTACCCTTAGAAATATTGTAATCAGACAATCTATCTATTATTACTTATAGTATATATAATGCTACTACATATTACAAATGTAATTATTGTCATTGCATAAAAAGTAATTTTAGTCATCTACCAAAAGTATAGTTAATATGTGTTAACTTGTTTTTTATTTTGTTGCATGAGCCTAAAATATAAAGTAGAATATACATTAGAAATATTTATTTTTTTGCTGACTATGCCTTCGTCAAAATCAATCACAGAACAACAAACTGAGGTAACACTGGAAGACAAAGAAAAACTCAATGATCCGTTTGAATCATTGAGTCCTGAACTTAAAAAAACATGGCAATATGTTTTAGACAACCACCCCTGGATTATCAGGGATGATAAGTCAAAAACCAGCGTCTAAATTATCAGTATCCTTGGCGAGTCGTTTTACTACTTCGTCTAAGGATAAATCCAATAATAAAGCCAAGCTTTGAAAAGTAGTCATCCGCACATAAGGATTTTCTTCTGTAATGACAGATAGTAATTCTTCTGCGGAGATACCAGATCTTAAAAAATAATCCTTGCCACGCTCAATTAGGGTATTCCACAACAAGCTTCTAAGGTTATTAGCTTTCTTTTCATCGTTGGTCAATTCGCCTCTGTGACTTAAATAAATAGTCTCAGGGTTTGGTGCTTTTGGCGGAGTAAAGTCTAAATTCAGTCTAATAGGCTCGCTAATACTTGGCTTTGTAGCTGAGTGTTTTATTCTGTAATACTCTTTTAAAACTCGCTCGCCTACTTCTTTTAACTCATCAAACGTATATGTTTGAGTAAAACAGCAAATAAACTGCAAGTTATAATCCTGGACTGTGACTGCTGCTTTGGATTTGATCCAAGGATTTCCAGTATGAACTAAATGATTTACAGCTTCCCGTGTTATGGGCATTTCAGGATCACGAACATCCTGACATCCATATAAGTCACGCAGCATTTTCATGAACATATCATAGGATAGTCCGTGAGAATCAGGGTAAAGGTTACGTTCCTTAATTGTTTTAGTCCATTCTTCTCTTACCTTTGCATATACTTCTTGAGGTAAACGACTTGATTGCAGTCGTTGTTTTTGCCCTGGTTTATTTGGTGTGGGATTGGGATGAAACAGATGTTCCCTAAGAACTGGGATAACCGGGTTCTTTATTATTTTGATTAACAGTTCACCAAATTCTGTTTCTCTGTTTGAGTCTGAGGATAACATTCTATAAAGATGGTCTAAGTTAGGTTGTGTGATCGTAGTCATTGTATTTTACCTTATTTTGTCTATTTTGTGTTTTCGTTTCAACGGTTTAGTGTTTTTTATCTTCTGCCTAATTGATTCCAGGGTAGAGTTTAGCAACAATTAGGCATATAATAAAGAACTAACTAAGCAAAGGTGAACGTTATGCAGGACAAGGATTTAAAGTATAGTGTTGGATACTGCCGTGTCTCTACTCAACGGCAACAGTCCGAAGGCCACGGACTAGAAAGATATATTGAGGCTTTACGGAATTATGGACTAACTGATGATCAAATCTATTGGGATATTGATAGTGGCGCATCAGACAGCCGCGTCAATTATCGGAAGGTTTTAACTTTAATCAAGGCAGGGAAGATTAAAAAATTAGTTATCCCCTACTTTTCAAGGTTTACGCGGTCATCGCTACATTTTGAACAAGAACTAGAAGAGTTAAAAAATACTGGAGTTATTCTTGTTTTCCTTGATGGCGGTCAACTTGGGTTAGATAAGCCTGATGACCTGTTTAATCTACGACTCAAATCAGCCTTAGCTGAGAGAGAGCGTGATTTAATTATCCATAATTCTAGAGAAGGTGTCAAATATTTTAGAGCGCAAGAGAAAGTTTTTCAAGCTTTGTTTGGCTATAAAAAAGTAGATGACACATTAATTATAAACCATGATTTATATAAAGAATCTAACAGGACTTATTATCAAGTGGCTCTGGATATGATTGATTATTTCTGTCAGTCTAGGTCATTAAGTGGTACTGTTAAAAAGTTTAATACTCTGTATGGTTTTGAGTTTAGTAAATCAAAATTAATACCCGATCATCCCCATAGTCATGGCGGGTTTAGAAAGTGGTTATTACACCCTATGCTCCGAGGTTTTCTAGTCTATTTTAATCAGGACAATAACAAGCGAGTGCTTATTCCTGATAAGTTTGAACGGATTTTATCAGATGAGAAATATATAGAAATCTGTAATATTCTTGACAAATCACATTTAACTAAGCGCAAAAGATCTACTGTCATAAACCCTTTAATAGGTCTTATATACTGCGCTGGTTGTGGTGGGTTTATGCGTGTTTATAGCAGTAAGTTCACAACTAAGACAGGTGAAACAACTAAGTATAGTTATTTACTTTGCAAAAATGCTTATCCAGAACCAGGCAAGTTAGCAACTTGTGATAGAAAAGCTAGTTATAGCTTAGTTATAGAGGATTGTATTACTCATGTTATCAATGCGCTATGTCAACGTGCTGATGAAATAGCTAATCAAGTTATACAGCATGAAGAAATAAAGGAAACAACGCCAGAAATAGATGAGATTAGGCAACAAATAAAAAAACTGATAGGACTTAATGACCCTGATTTGCAAGAAGCCATTCAGATGAAACAAACTAAATTAGAAAACCTGTTGATGTCTCTAAAACGGAAAAACACATCAACAGGTTTAGATAGTAAGTATGAACTAATGAGACATTATGCCGCTATGCCACAGCTTTGGAGACAGGCAACGGTAGAGGAGCAACGGATTTTATTTCAGGATCTTGTAAAACGAGTTGTGTGTGATCGTGGTCATGTGACTGTTGAGCTTCTAATTTAGACACTAACTGCCATAGGATTTTGACTGATTGGGGAGACATTTTATTATTTTGTGTAGAATGTTTTCCCAGTATCTTTTATTTTATGAAAGTATGTCAAGTAGACTCCACTAACTCAAACGGTATATTTCCAATTATTGTGTTATGTAGTACATCTATACTTATTTGTCTATCAGGATTAATAGTTGATTGACAATAAAATATATTAGCCACGCTTGTATTAAATGCTTTGAGAAACAGCAGCCGATAACCGTCTCTAACTCGGAAGTGAAACTCTATACTTTTAGCTTCAAACTTATTTGTTTCGCCTTGCTGATATTTCCTAGCTAGTCCAACTTTAGGATTAATGTCTAGCAGTATTGTCCAATCTGGTTTTAAGCCTTGACAGGCTAGATCATTTAGATATTCAATATCTTCTAAACTATGACCTGCACCATAACCCTGATAAGCCATTGTTGACCATGTGAATCTATCGCACAACACCCAGTAACCACTGTTTAAGCAGTCTTTAATTAGATTAACATGATTAGCTCTGTCAGCAGCATATAGTAATAGTTCCGATATCTTGTTAATACCTGATTCATACACAAGTATATTTCTAAGATTAGTTCCTAACTGTGTTCCGCCGGGTTCTTTAGTTTTAAAAACAGGAATATTTTTTGATTCTAAATATTTAGCTAAAAGTTCCAATTGTGTTGATTTACCAGAACCTTCGCCACCTTCAAAAACTATAAACTTACCTTTATTCATACATTTGTTCCTGTGTTATAAAGTCTGTACAAAACTTTTTAATTTGCCAACTGATATCTTCTAAAGATGGCGATTGTGTCATCTGAAGAATTAGCAGGATATCAGCTAATCTATGCTTATAATCTTCAGATTGATCATCATGAGGTAAAAGCATTTTACAAGCCGATTGTCCAAACTCAAGTGAGTAAATGTCTATATCAGCTATCGTTTTTTCATGTATCCATCCATTAGCTTTTAGATAAAAACTAATTTGGTGATAAGAAATATTGAGTATATGACTGTTAATATCTGAGGTATGTCTGGTCATTTTCTTCTATGAATTTACGATGTTGTTTAAAACCTCTAAAGTTCCCAAAATATTCAGATTTTGATCTTGCTTGTACTAAAGCTTGATGTTCAAATGGTGATAAGTGTTTAGGATCAGAACTTAGCAATCTATCATGTAGTGCTATATCATCCTCAATGTTTCTTTTACCCTCGTGGTTCAAATAAGAAACTCTAGCACATCTACCCGCAGATATTTTAAGGGATTTGTTAATCCCAATTAAGTCATCATTGTCATCTAGTAATGGTATATGCCAATCACCTACAGATAATTTGTCAGGTTTACTCTCACTGTAAGCAACAAACATTTCATTAGCTAAAATTCTTATTTCAGGTTGTGCATCAGGATGACATCTTTGTTTAAAAAAATTATCCCATTCTGTACCTGAAACTATGACGGTGATAGTGCTAAACGGTTCTAATATTCTGTTTACAACTTGCTTATGTACTCCTAAATCAGCTAATTGTCTCGCAGAATTTATGGCGTTATTCCTTGCTACTTCCCATAATCTTTTAGCTTGCTCAATGTCTGATTCTGATATTTCCTTAAAAGCTTGCATACCTTTCTGATTCTTACCCCAATGCAAGGGGTAAACGTCGTCATCAATTACGTTTTGAATTAGTTTATTAATCGGTATAGCACGACTACTCGAACTGTTACGAGAAAGTGATCTATGTGCCAAAATTTCGCTATGTATAAACCGATGATATTTAATAATCATAGTTGTTAAGCGATCACCCGTTATCACGTTCAACGAGTCACAAATTACTTTAGCTATAGGTTGAAACATTATATTCCTGTACTCCCAAAACCGTTTACACCGCGATCTGTATTTGCTAATTCTTCCACTACTTTTATTTCTGGAATTATCACAGTTTGAATTACTAATTGTGCTATTTTCATTCCGTGAGAAATAACAAATGGCTCAGTCGACCCAATGTTAGTTAGAATGGCTTTTAATTCACCAACATAAGAATTATCACCTGTCCCCCAATGTGCAGCTATTCCTTTGCTTGCTAATCCTGATTTACCTCGGATTTGAGCTTCTTGCACTAAAGTATATTTAGTCCCGTCGGACTCTAAAACGACTGTTCTGGTTTGAGGTAATTCAATAGCGATACCAGTGGGAATAGTGACTGAGAACTGTTGGATTACCCTATCCTCAATATCTACAAATCTACCTTCACCTGGTATGTCTTCTACTGCAATTGTTTTACCCTTGCTGATAACTGGCAATAACTTGATCTCACCATCAGGTAAATAAGCGTATAAATCTAGCCCACTGTCTGTAGGATAAGCACGAGTAGGAATTTTAGAGTCTGGATATAATTTTTTGATTTTCAGCACTGGTTTACATTAGAAACATTTTAAAATACTATACAACATATTTTAGTATTTTACTAGATCATGCTTGACATTAAATCATGAGTGTGTTATAGTTATTATTTGATAGTAAGGTAAAGCAAAATGAGAACTAACATTAACCTTGGAGACATCTATTGGATGCCAGCCAGTAAAAGCATAGATAAAAAATCAGAAAATAAGCAGTTAATTATTTCTAAAGTAGGATCTAAATATGTCTATGCTACTAATGCGGGAAAGGATACAGAGTATCAGTTTACTGTTGAGTCTAAGGGTATACTTAAATTAGTCAATAATATGGTAAGCAACTTTGCGTACTCTGAAGAGAAGTGGGAAAAACAAAAACTTATTATTGAGTTAGATTTATTAACTCAAAAATTTAGACAGGAATTTTTGCAGGTCAATGGTTCTACAGATTTTAAAAGATATCAAATGTTTGTGGACAAGATGAATATTCTTTCACAGCAAATATTAGAAAATTAACAAAGGCAGCATGAGGATAACATTTAAAAAGTGTAAATGGGCAGGTCTAGCGTCTATTGCTAATGCTGATAAGGAAAATCATAATCTATCTATAGACGGCGAAAGAGTAGGATCTATTTGGAAGCAAAAGCAAGAATATTACTGGTCAATGAACTATCAGGGTATTTATAGAAATACTTTCACTGATGGTCTACCATTCCCTACTTTAGACGCTGTAAAAGCCGATTGTAAAAACTGGATAAAGACAACATTCAAATGAAACAGACAACAACACAAGCTAAACCTTTCTTAAAATGGGCAGGCGGTAAGACACAGCTATTAAATGCTCTCACACTAGACCTACCTAAGTTCTATAAATACTGTGAACCCTTTGTTGGTGGCGGTGCTTTATTGTTCCACTTACTTAATAATGAGGATAACATTCAGGAAGTTTTGATCAACGATAATAGTCTGGATTTAATGTTGACCTATAAGGTCATTCAACAGGATGTTACTCGGTTAATTAATATTCTGACTAAAGTTCAAGATGATTACCATCAGAGGTCAGATGACGACCGCAGAAAGTATTTTGAGGCTGTACGGCAAAAGTTTAATGTGGAAGCTAAAACTTTTAATTATGGTTGTTACTCTAACAATCATGTTATCCGTGCAGCTATTGTTATTTTTCTAAACAAGACTTGTTTTAATGGTTTATGGCGTGTGAGGAAATCAGATGGTGGCTTTAATACTTCTTTTGGCAAATATGATAATCCTCTTATATGTGATAGCCACAACCTTGAGTTAGTTTCAGAAAAACTACAAAGTGTGTTTATCAAGTCTGGAGATTATAATACGTGTTCTGCTTTTATTGATAGCAATACTCTGGTTTATTTAGATCCACCATATATACCAGCGAGTAATACAGCTAAGTTTGTAGGCTATGGTAAAGATGGATGGGGACTAGCTGATAACTTAATGCTGGCTGAGTTTATCAGGTTGCAAAATAGCAAGGGAGCTAAAATAATCTTGAGCAGTAGCAACACTAACTACTGGGATGACTTACACTTTCTGCAAAAAACAGAAGTATCAGCAAGTCGGAATATTGCCTGTAAACTAGGCAGTCGGGAAGGTTGTAGAGAATTAATTTTGAGGAATTATTAAGTATGTTAACAGAGACAAAAAACAAGATTGATCATCTTTTTAGTCAAGGCTATGCCGATTTTAATGCTGGCTTACCTGTACCTAAAAATAGAATTAAAGCTATGGGTTGGAGGCAGGCCAGATTAAACAGACACAGTTATGATGTGGGTCTAAAGACAGCTTATGAAATTTTTGAAGAATTAGACAGTAAAAGTTTTGAATTTTCAGAATGATTAATACAAAGGAGTAAAACAAATGATGTATTCAACTGATTTAAGCGGTGCAGTTGTAGGTGATATTTTAGCAATCAAACCAAAAAGTTCATATTACTCTAATTGGGAGCTATGCAAGGTTGACCACATTACTCAAACACAGATAATCTTAGTGAATGGTAAGAAATTTAACAAAAATGACGGTAAAGAAGTCACAAGCGGATCTTTCAAATATCAAGCGGTTATTGCTAGTCCAGAATTAGTTAAGGACATTATGGAAAAACAGCAATTAAAATTTGAAATTAGAACTAAGGTAGACATAGACAGCTTGCAACTGCAAAAGATTTTAGATATTCTTGGTTAGATCTTAATAAACCAGAATAGAAACGTGGAAAACTAAAAATTGATTTTGAGGAATTATTAGGTATGGCAAAAATAACAACTGACAGATTACCAGTGCCTTTTAAATTAAATCTGTGTTCTTTAGGAACGATTTTAAGTGATAATGATTTTTGGTTTAATGATCATGGTACTTGGTTTCATAATTATAAAGCTGTTGGGATTAGCATAAGTTGGGATACAGAGATGCAGTATGTATTTATCAATATGACAGGTGATGGTGCTAAGGCAATGCCTATTAAGATCAGCATTGACAATATTAATCTTAGCAAAGCTATCCTAGAAAACTTGATATTTGCTATTAATCACGTTGATTAAACAACCATAAAAAACCTAGCATTTTTAAAATATAAATGTGGGAAATTAAAAATTGATTTTGGGGAATTAGGTATGAAATATGCGACTTCGGTAAAGTTTGGTGGCGAATTAATAAACGCTTTTGATTGCGATTATGATGATTACAAAGAATTACAATTACTTTGTCCTGAATGTAAAGAGCCTGTTTATTTACAAAAAGAGTCTTTAAGATTCTTAAAGAAAAACTTAAAAGAAACCAGAATACCAGCACATTTTAAACATTTTTCAATTAGAGATTTAGCGCATTTAATCACTTGTGAGTCTCGTGTTAGCAAGTATGATCAAAAAGAAATAGACAGACGTAAAATACAAGCAAGAAATCAAAGATTAAAAACATTACATTCATACTTTTGGAAATTATTTTTAAATAACTGTGAATGTTTGGGTTTAGGTGCAGGTATGCTTTCTCCTGATGCTATGCAAATAAAAATACAAGAGTTCTTACAGCCGCAAAGAGGAATTGTGTTTGGTAGTTCTTTTGGATTTAATGGACAAAAAGAAGCAGACAAATTTTACAATACTCACATACAAGATGCTACTCTAAATGTAGAGCGTTCAATATTTAAAGATTGCCTATTTGATGATATAAGAGACTACTTCTTAAAGCCTTCTCATACTGTGTGGGTACAGCATAAGCAAGAGAGGAATAGAACGATCAATACAATTCTGACTGAAAACATTTTAGAAGAAATAACACTTTTTCTATCTGCAAAGTCTTCTAACAAATTAAGAGAATACTGTATATCTTTTGGTATTATACGTTCTGTATCCTCAACATCTGAAGTTAGTAATTGGTTTAAGCAATGTCTAATAGTAAACAAAGTACCTTTATGGCGCGTCGGTATTTCTGGTTTTGCAATGGAACTTATAAAAATTGATTGGGCTAATGTCTTGAACAGTAGCAAATTCATGTAAATATTGAGTCTTAAGTTAATTAGAAAACACAATAGCAATAAAAAACCCATCAGCTATATGTTGATGGGTTTTTTTGTAATTATTCAGTTTTAAAAAGATTACAGGTATAATAATATTTATTTAGTAATAGCGTAATTATGACTTTTAGTATTGATATTCCCCATTTTAAATGTTTGATTAATAAATCATTTCTTTATGATTGGGATTCACAACAAACAGGCTTTGTTCCAGTAAGAGTGTTTGGACTGACTTCTATTCCTGGACGATCTGTTGGTTTCAACTTAATGACTAACCAAGGAGCGCAATTTGCTAGAGTCCCCATTCATGCCTTAGCTTGGAAGGAAGATGGTGAGCAATTGCCGTTAGATTGGTTGCAGTTGTGGGATTGCCTAAGTTATGAACCCTGTGCAATAGCTTATTCTTATCTTTCTGAATTACGCTGTAAAACTATTTTGAAAGACGGGAATTGGTACGGTGGCGAATATCTTTTCACAATTGATTGGATCGGTGGCGACTGGGCAGAAGACCCAAGTGAGCATAAATGTGGCCATGTTTTAAAACTTGATAACGGTTGTTTTACCATACAACCAAATAATAGAATTGTTTGGTTTGATCCGAGTTTTATAACTGAACCCCTAGCAGGTAATCCAGGTTACAAAATACATACTCACAAGTACAAGAGCGAATCTTCTGGTAAGTGGGTATCGGAAAACAGTGACAACTTCTTCTATGGCACTAGTCCAATTGAGTAAAAATAAAAGCACTTATAATAAGTGCTTAAATTATCCTATTCTGTTTTGATAGCATCAGCTAATCCCCATTGATGCTTTAGTAATTGTTTGTATGTGACTTCTTGTACTAGCATCTGTTCATACAGTTTAACTAAGAGGTTTTGAGCATCTTCCCTAGACATTTGTGCTACTTGCTGTTTAAAGGATGCTATCTGAAATTGTTGCTCTATTTTTAGGTTATTCATAATCTTTTTCACTTGCTCTTACTTTGTCACTCGCTACCAGTTCCCAACCACACTTAAACAACTTCTGATAGGTCGCCCAGCCTTTGCTGCCACCTTGGATTCTATGATCGGGTATTTTGAGGTGAGTGAATACTGTATAGGGTCTAAAGGGCTGTGTAGGGTCAGGTTGTAGGAATAATATTTTAGTGCTGTCCCCAAATGTGGATGATAGCCACGCCATTTTACCAGGCATAGGTCAAATATTTTAACGTTTCAACCAGTATATGTTTTATTTTCTGTTTTGGCAATTAAAAAGGGTCTTTCAATGTATGACACTCACAAATACCCGTGTTTACTTCTAAAAATATAGACGCGTTGCTGTCCTCTTGAAACAGAGTACAAACAAATCCCAATTGCTGACTGAATTTTCCTTTACCAATTTCTTTATTCCAAGGATGGCAGTACACAGGAATTAAATATTGGCAACTAGCGCAACTTTTTCCTTCTAAAGATTTTGGATAATTACTCATGATTAATGCCTTTAAATTATTTATGATCAAATGTTAAGTTGTCATTTCCTGTTTTAACAAATAAAAAAACTCCTTAGTAAATAAGGAGTCTTTTAAGTTTATACACTCACTTTACTTCTATTTTTAGTTCTTTGTTTCCGTATGGGTTTTGATTTTACAGAGGTATCTTGGTAAATAGCTACATCACTACAGTTAAGCGCATTAGCCTTGATCACTCTAACTATTTCATTAGTTCTTGGAGATGGACTATATCGCTTCTTAATTAATCCCGCAAAATCTAACCAGGTTAAGGTGTGTGGATATCTCTCAATAAGAAAGCTATAAGAATGAATAGCGAGTTCTAAAACGCTTCGATCATAATCTGTCAGATTGCTTGGCATTTTAAATTGAATACCCATGTGAGTTACTGTGATCATTTGTGTTACCTGTCATGTGAGGGTTGTAAGTATGTGTAAAAAAATGTTTTAAGGTTCACATTACTTGGCTCATCATTCAAAAGCTTGAGCCAAGTTTTAGCCGCCCAAGACATTCTCTTAAATCCTAAAAGAAACAATTCAAAGTTAGTCATACCTTACCGTTAAATGGTTTTAAATTGTTGAAAAAATCTTCTTTGCTTAATTCATCATTTAGGTTTCAATCCAACTCCTGGTTAAGGGAGTATTTATATCACTATTTTAACCCTCTAAGAAATCTGTTATCAGGATATTTGTCTATTCTGGATACAGCCACATACTTCACACTAGGGTGATTTACACCTTCTAGCAAACAGATAATGTCATCTTCCGAAAGATCATTATCAGTTTCCATTTTGACCTCTATTTTCCAGATTTTCATTTTATTACCTTTGTGATCTTGCTAACTCTACCATACCCGCAGCAAATGACCATCCGTCTAACCTTGCATCTATATTGGTGTAAGCAAATAGGTTATCCTTCTCTAAGTCCATAAAGGATTTACCATGTTTGTCCTCAGAATAATCCTCAACAAAAATGCCATCTAGTCCATTAGGTGACGGACAAAAGAATATAAACGGCGGTGATACAACTATTGCAAGTTTAAATCGGTCAGGAACACCGGAGCATCTATAAGCAATTGCACCATACTCAGCAAGTATGTTAATAGCTGCTTTGCCTTTGATTGGATTTCTGTTCTCATCACTAGCATACTTATCTAAAGTTGCTACTGCGGTCAAAGCGTAGTCCCAGTCAACAAATACAAGGTCTTTACCATTGCTAAACGGATCTAATTGAAAAATTTTAGATATCTTATCCATGTGATCTTAACCCTTTGTTCAGAACAGTCTCTATCTAGAGACTTCATTCGTCGCCAGCCGTCAACGTCTTTAAAATAGCTGCCAACAATTTTAATTGGGACTAATGTGCTTGTGATCACTTTGCTTACCATTTATTTCAGCTAACGTCATTTTAAACAATTCGTATGTTGTTAGACTAGCAGTAAGTCTATCAGCAATCTTTTCTGAATTTAGTAGGGACTCTATGGCTTTTTCTGGTTGAGTAGCTGTTGCTGCTGCAATTTCGTAGCCACCGTCGTGTGAGCCATCACTAAGGACTAAATAATTGTAAATGGCTGCCGACCATTGCTTTTCTTGAGAATCATAACTAAGGGAAAAATCATAAATCCATTTGCGCTTGCTTTTTGCTGCTTTAGCTTCTGTTGTATTTAATTCAGCACATAGGTTTTCTATTGATAGTAAAAGATTGTTTATTTTTGTCATTTTGCTTACCTTTGTTTATGCTGTACCGTTCAAATGCTAACTGTGGGCTTTTGAATGCTTCGTTTCAATCCAACTTCCAATTAAGGGAGTATTTATACTTCTGGTTGGGGTTTTGGTTGTGTGTTTCAATCCAACTCCCAATTAATGGAGTATTTATACTTAGCAAGTTTAGGCATCCTGACTACTTTAAATAGTTACTAAAGCCATTTTGTTTTACTTACTTAAGATACTCCCATTTTACCCTGTTTTTATTTTAATGTCAAACACTATTTTAAAGGATTCATTTACTAAAATTACTGGTATCACGTTTCTAAGTACAACAGCTAGAAACCTTAGTAAATACAAGCTAAAGGGTGATCCAAGATTCGTAATAGATATAGAATATTACGAACTTTGGATCACCTCTAAAAGTATTGCTATATAAGGCTTTCAGCAATTTACTATTTTTACTCCTATATTTTATAATTTATATACTATTTGCTTGATATTTACTATTTATTATCAAGTTAATAGCATTTTTAGCGCAAAGTATTTTATGAGGAATGCACGACTGTATTCTAGAGTCGAGGGCAAAAAGTGGCTGTTTTAGTTAGTTGAGGCAGAATTACCACTAAAATATCTAGTTTAAATAAAAATTCGCAGCATAAGTGTCTGGACATACAGGCATAAAAAGAAATCTGAGAGCCTGTAGCCCTGGTAAAAATATTTTGTAAGCTTACGTGACCCTCTCAACTAACGTCACGCAATTAGCATGAGAGGAAGCTCTTGTTTTTGATCATGAGATTTTAGGGATTGCTCCCTGAGAAAAAAGAAACAACGTTTTTTGGGATTACTCCCGCGAATCTTTATACAGATTCTTTGTTTTATAGTTTCAATCCAACTCCTTGCTAAGGGAGTATTTAAGTCTTAGCTACTGCTTTTTTCATCCTTGCCAGTCTAGCGTGGAGTAGTGCTAAATTTTTGCTTTTTTATCCTAGATTCACGTAAAAATTACATACCTTATAGAATCAAGATTGTTGATAATCCCTAGTGAACGACCTAGCTGTGTGGTTTTTTTGGTTCGGGAGGCTCATTAAAGAACACGTAGAACGTATGATCTCCTTACTTTCACCCTTATGCTTTAAATCTAGTCCTACTGCGCTTTCCAAAGGCGGTTCGTTTTTGACTAACTAACCGGATTTAAAGTTTATCTTTCCTCAATGTAGGAAATCAGCTTTTATAACCATCAACTGACTTTAATAGCTCCTATCCCTCGTGGCTAATTCCGACACCTCACTCCGTTCTTTCAGTGGCGGCTTGACCTGTTCAATCATTGCTGATTTACTTAGTTCGGTCGGGGGTCACTACTTCTTCTAAGGTTCTATGCCATCAACCTCGCAAGGCCTTGCTTTCAATTCCCAATAGGTATTAAAGCGGATGGGTACTTCCTTAAATTTCTTTTTGTCAGGCTAGATACATAAGTATCGGCTCGGTCGCTTGTGTCTGTTATCCCTCTTGTCCATACCCTCAGCTATCCTTTTCAAGCATCTATAGGCAGTAGTGAGTAATTATTACACTAGCGTTGGTTTCCCCAGTACGTCACCGTAAAGGTTTCACCAATAAATATAATATATCAAATTATTTTAGGTGTGTCAAGGGGTGGTTAAAATATTTTTTTGTTTTATTTTGTGTTTAAATTAGTTTTAATTTGTTTTAATCAGTATCAATCCAACTCCCAATTAAGGGAGTATTTATAGGTAAGTCATCGGAAGTTAATAGCGGTCGTTTCAATCCAACTCCCTATTAAGGGAGTATTTATACTCTATGGGTAGTTCAGATCCTAGTGATCTGGCAAATTCGTTTCAATCCAACTCCCTATTAAGGGAGTATTTATACGCTGCTTTTGCGGCAATTTCTGAGGGTATTCCCGTTTCAATCCAACTCCCTATTAAGGGAGTATTTATACTTAAAGTAAGCTTGTCTTAACAGTTCGTTAGACAGTTTCAATCCAACTCCCTATTAAGGGAGTATTTATACTATGCCATCAACCTTGCAAGGTCTTGAATTAAATCAGTTTCAATCCAACTCCCTATCAAGGGAGTATTTATACCTTCAACCTCGTCCAGAACGAGAATAAACCCCTTGTTTCAATCCAACTCCCTATTAAGGGAGTATTTATACAATTCAGCCAAAGATAATATCTCAATTAGGTTTCAATCCAACTCCCTATCAAGGGAGTATTTATACGTTTAACCAAGTGGCAGACACAGTGATCACTAATGTTTCAATCCAACTCCCTATCAAGGGAGTATTTATACATGATTTATTTTGTGAAATTGATTTGGACTGTGATGTTCTGTTTCAATCCAACTCCCTATCAAGGGAGTATTTATACTTGCTACTTCTGTGGCCATCTCTCTTGCAGCCACGTTTCAATCCAACTCCCTATCAAGGGAGTATTTATACTAGAGAGGATGTTAAACATAGACGGCAAAAGGAAGTTTCAATCCAACTCCCTATCAAGGGAGTATTTATACATTAAAGTAGCGAGGGTTAAGCTTCCTTAGATTGTTTCAATCCAACTCCCTATCAAGGGAGTATTTATACTATTAGCAGTGTAGCACACCATCGGGGAATACGTTTCAATCCAACTCCCTATCAAGGGAGTATTTATACAATGGGGAAAATCCCCTTCCTAGAGTATGTATTAGTTTCAATCCAACTCCCTATCAAGGGAGTATTTATACAGAAAACATTAACCATAGAAGACATACGACGGTTAATAGGTTTCAATCCAACTCCCTATCAAGGGAGTATTTATAGGCTAAGAATAATAAGCCGCTATCTATCCTTTTTCGGTTTCAATCCAACTCCCTATCAAGGGAGTATTTATACCAAGCCGATATAAGCCACTTTTCAAAATTGCTACAAGTTTCAATCCAACTCCCTATCAAGGGAGTATTTATAGCAGCATCAAATGCTGCATTTTTTTGTTTTCGATTTTCAATGTGTTTCAATCCAACTCCCTATCAAGGGAGTATTTATAGCATACTCCTCTTCATACGCAGCCAACCATCTATCTATAAATACTCCCTTAATAGGGAGTTGGATTGAAACATCGCTTCGACTTCTTCAATTCTTAAATTAGATGTTTGCCCTATAAATACTCCCTTAATAGGGAGTTGGATTGAAACAACACGAGAATACTGAAGTAAGGGAGCATCATTATCTATAAATACTCCCTTAATAGGGAGTTGGATTGAAACTATTATGAATTTTGAGATTAGTTGATATAGATCGGCTATAAATACTCCCTTAATAAGGAGTTGGATTGAAACGATTTTTGGCGCGGAGGTGTCCAGTGGAGGGGAGTAAGGATCTATAAATACTCCCTTAATAGGGAGTTGGATTGAAACGTACTTGACCATTGTTTATTTTGCTTGCTTACAATGCTATAAATACTCCCTTAATAGGGAGTTGGATTGAAACCTCAGTTCCATAGAGTTTGAAAAGTCTGCCGATCAGTATAAATACTCCCTTAATAGGGAGTTGGATTGAAACGAATCGGCCAGGCTCAAAGCTTTACTGGGTAAGGTTTTGAGCTAAAAAATAAGGCTGGGGCGGCCAGCCTTATTGAAGACATCCCTTGGTCTTACTTAAAATTCTTAAAATCCATATACTGTAAGGCTTTCGAGGCATCCACACAATCAAATTAAAAGGAAAGCATAACATGAATTACCCTACTGTTCCACAATTAAAAAGTCCGGATCAACAATCTTACACTAAATCTAATTTAGGTATAAATACTCCCTTAATAGGGAGTTGGATTGAAACTTTGACACCTCACTAACGCTAATTCCTCTTCTAAGGTATAAATACTCCCTTAATAGGGAGTTGGATTGAAACAAGCGTGGCAAGCATTTCAGCCGCTATAATACATAGCGTATAAATACTCCCTTAATAGGGAGTTGGATTGAAACCTGATGTTCAATGGGGATGCTTCAAGCCTAACAAGTATAAATACTCCCTTAATAGGGAGTTGGATTGAAACCACACGATACTGCATTTTTATCCCAGTGCATCCATTTGGTATAAATACTCCCTTAATAGGGAGTTGGATTGAAACCTTCTCTAATTTCCTTAAATTCCTCATCTATCTTGCGTATAAATACTCCCTTAATAGGGAGTTGGATTGAAACCAGGAACCCCATACTTTTTGCAGATTTGAAGAATAAAAGGTATAAATACTCCCTTAATAGGGAGTTGGATTGAAACATAACATTTCACCTTATCAGCCATCAACCGATGATAAAGTATAAATACTCCCTTAATAGGGAGTTGGATTGAAACGGATTGAAACGTATTAGTCAGTCGTTGAACACTCATTACAGATTACGTATAAATACTCCCTTAATAGGGAGTTGGATTGAAACAAACAATAGCAGATTGTGATCAAGAGTCTGTATTTGTATAAATACTCCCTTAATAGGGAGTTGGATTGAAACTGACTTTAAAGAATAACGTCTGATCAACCATAAACCCTGATTATGTTATGTAATCAGGGTTTCACTATTCAATATTTTGTTAATTAAAACTATGGCATACAGAGAAAAACAAGTACAAACAAGATTGCATAGTATTTTAGGTGGTACACTTGAAGCGCGTACACCCGTTGGTAGGATTGACTTATTGACTAACACGGAATTAATAGAAATAAAAGCTGCTATTCATTGGAAAGAAGCGATTGGACAACTTTTAACTTACTCACATTATCATCCTAAACATAAAAAGCGACTACATTTGTTTAGTGCTACAGATAAAAATTTAGTTAACACAATAAAGGAACATTGCACACGACTCGGTATTTTACTAAGTATTGAACCTGAAAGTTTAAGTAGTGAATCTAAGAATTTAAGCAGTAATATAATACTAAAAAAGAGCAAGCCTAAAAAACATAATTGGCAAATTCATTCTAAACTAATTCCTTCTGTTATTTATCATTGGTGTACTTGGGGTGCAGAACCAGATCCCATATTACCTAACTGGCACGTAGATATAGATACTGACCCCTATTGTATTTACATTAAGTCCTTTAATTTATCTAAAAAAACAGTGAAAGAATGGGAAAATTGGTTAAAGTTAGAGTGCAATCTAAATTAATCAACCATAAACCCTGATTACATTGCATGATCAAAGTATTAAAAGAATTACTAACCGCAACATGAATCAAACTCAACTATCAGAACGCTTTAGTGCTATATCTAACAGCCTAACTCATGATGGATGGAGTCATGAGTTTATATCACCATTCTGTATCAAGGTCTGGATTGACACAGGAACTCATGCTGATATTTCTTGGGATAAATATTATGGCATCTAAACAAACTGTAATATACTTAAAGAATATTTATTAACATCTAACACATAAGAGACAAAACAAGATTATGCAACTAGAAAGAACCCCACAACCCGGACAGATATGGCAACACTTCAAAGGTAATAATTACAAAATATTATTTGTTACTGGACAGACAATTTCAGGAACAAATTTAGATGATTTTGATATAACAACCGACGGTATTAAACATCATGAAACAGGTTATGATTGTATTGTAGCTTACGAAAACAATAAGACTGCTTTGATCTATGAGCATGATGTATATAATGGTGATTGCTTAGAAGGTGATTATGTAATTTATCAGCGAGTAGATCCTGACTATCCACAAATGTGGGCGCGACCATTAGATGAATTTTTAGGAATAATTAGCTCACCTTATATTGAGGGTGTTGTTTGTAGCAATTACTCAAGATTTAATAGGGTTAGTTAGTTTTATAGGGGACTAATAGATTATTAATTAATCCCCTATTTATTTTTACTTATTAATAATGATAGTTAGCGTTGGAATACTTGTACCACTAGCTTTAAAGACTCCAGGCTCATTAGTGATTACTTGATGATCTAAAGACTCTAACCAAGATCGGAACTCTTTTGGTTTACTATCATCAGCAAAACTCCAATGTTTTGAGGAAACAGTAACTAGTTTACCACCAGGTTTTAAGCAATCATACATTTTTCTTATGTGCGTAATATCCTGATTTTTAGTAAACGGTGGATTAGCTATGATTCGATCATATTGTTGTTCAATATCAGCTAATAGAAAGTCATCATCTAATATATTAGCTTTTGGTATTTTTGACAGTATTTGTCTGTTTAAATCCATTAATTCAAAGCAATCAACTTTTGCTATATTACTATTAAATCGGCTGATTGCTTGTATTATTGCACCTTGACCCGCGCTAGGTTCTAATATTGAATGTTGCTCCTGAATGTCTGCTAAAGCGACTAATTCATCTGCTAATTGAGATGGAGTAGCAAAGAATTGAAACTCTTTTTTTAAGTTTCTTTTATCACCGGATGCTATTGCTTCTAATAGTTCTGTGGGATCTTGTTGAAACACAAAACCATAGACTTTGCCACCTTTCCACTTACCACCAATTAATTCTAAAGATTTTTTGACTTCTAAATATGTGTCACGCTCTAACTGTATGTCAGGTAATTTGACAACATTACCTTCTACTGTGCATTTATTTAAGATAGCAAGCTTATCCATGTTATTTGCTATTATACTTATTTTACTATAATATAATAACACACTTATAAAACAAAACAATGACACGGCGTAAAATAGATAGTAAAATTAAAATTCTTTATCATCAGATCAAACCTGATGTTTATAAAGATGGGAAGAGAGTCCGCGCTGGGTTAGATTGTCCCGACGGTATTGCGGCTGCATGGGTAGCTCTGAGGAAATACCCTACTGCGGATCTAGTTGGCTGTACCTATCAGTCAGATTTACCAAGAGTGAATGATGGTGACTTACTGATTATTGTTGATTTTAGTTTTGAGTTAGAAGTCCTAAACCAGTGGCGTAATCGCGGTTGCCAAATCATCCTGATTGATCATCATAAAACTTTGGTTGATAAAGTACATGAGCATACTATAGTCACGCTTAAACAATTGTTAATTGATTATTTAGAATCCTATCAAGAATCGTTAATAGTTGCTACGGATGCGCCTATACTAAGAGACTTTATAGCATTTGCTAAGTTAACAAATATCTGGACTAATATTTTAAATAATCGGGATATTGATAACTATCTTGAAAGGTTTTGCAGTGTGACCAGTGTTAACCAACTGTTTAAATACTTCTCAGATGGTGATCTAAACTTTGATATTTCTAAATGTGGTGCAGTCCTAACTTGGGAATATTTCTTTCCTGATGAGCCAGTGCCAGCGTTTTTATTATATGTCCAAGATAGGGATTTATGGCAGTGGTTACAACCTAAATCTAAGGAAATAAACGAAGCTTTTGGGCATATTCGGCATGGACTAACTAGGAATCAAATTATTAGTGAGATGACAAGATTATCTGGTTTTTCTCAAAAAGATTTGATGTACCATTTTGAGACTCTAGGTCAAATGTTGTTAGCACCTAAGAGAGAACGATCACAGTTATTAGCAAATAATGCTCACTGGGTTAATGCTTGGGGATATAGGTTTTTAGCCGCTCCGTTAGATTCTCATGATGCTTTTTACTATAATGAAGTGATGGAAATTCTATATACTGAAAATCCAGAATCTCCGTTTGTTTGTACTTACATTAATTTGGGAAATGAGTATAAATTAAGCTTTCGATCTCGACAGAAATACGACAGTTTCGATGTTAGCAAATTAGCACGTAGTTTAGACGGTGGCGGACATGAAAATGCTGCTGGTGCAAAATTAAAAATGTTACCTTGGATAAAAGAAAAAGCCGTGATATAATTAAAGTATCAACTTGCTATACCTTAACCAGAAAAAAAAACCCACTACCAAAACTCTACAGGTAGCGGGTTATTTTTTAATGTTCCCAACTAGCACTAATTAATTTTCTAGGATTTTTCATCATATCAGGATAGGGTATTTTACCATTACCCGTAAAATGTTCCAAACCTTGTCTCATTGAATCTTGAGTTAAAGTTGCTACTTCAATATCCTGGTATTTTCGGCAGAATAAAACAACCTCATCATGACAAATAGAAGATAATCTTAAATCAAACTTTTCAGTAAATACTCCTTGCTGATATATAGTAGCTATACCCACTTTGACGCTACTAGATTCACTTGCAAGCCAACAGTTAGCAATATCTCCTTTAGGGACATATTGTTGATCTGCTTTGTTTGTTTTACAAAATGAATAAATACGTCGTCTATAACCTGGTGTGGAATACTTTCCGTAGTCATCTTGAAATGTACCATACCAATGACCATCAACACAGATTCTAGTATCGTTTGCTTTTTTCCATAAGGTGTCCCTAAGTTCAGCTATTCTTGGGAAAATATTAGGAAATGCGTTAACCATAGCTTCACAAATATCTATTTCTACTTCTTCACCCTGCATTACTTTAATAGTATTTTGTAGCGTTGGTGCTGATTGATTATTTAGTCCACCATAAACTACACATTTAGCGCATGAGCGTATATTATCAAAGTCCTTATGTAGCTGTTCTGTTTTAGTCTTGTTAATTTTGGTGATTTCTTTAATGTCTAAATGTCTGTATTGCTTGTACTTATCAACAGAACCAAAGACTGAGTGCATAGTAATAGCGTGAAGATCAATTTTGTTCTTAGCACAATCTTCTATTGCTGTCTCACCCGACATATAAGTAGCAATTGCTAAATGTGCAGCAGGTAAATCTACATCCACAATTCTAAAGTCCATCAACCAAACTAAAGCGTGTGATTCATGTTGAGCTATGAGCCTCAGTTCTGTCTTTGCAATTAGTTCAATCTGTTTTGCCTTAAATATATCCCTTACGCTAGGACATCCAGACGTTTTTAAACGTTTATTAATACTCTTTTGGGCGGGAGGGTTCTGGATATTAACACCTTGACACTTAACAGGTGCGTTCTTATTCCCTGAACAAGTTCTTCCTTGACCTTTACGTGTTAGCTGTCTAATACTCCCACTTACACGTGGTACTCCCTCAATCCATACTATTTCTTGCTTCACTTGTTGGCAGTAGTTGAGGTAGATTG
>JACCDZ011827347.1_pt1 | contig 33999 bp, 43 predicted proteins | sample 7449551 | NCBI WGS metagenome assembly JACCDZ01 (sample SAMN15323452, study PRJNA562643) | freshwater metagenome | isolation source: river surface water | place: USA:Blue River Watershed | collected 2017-08-18 | reverse complement strand
ACTGTCACCAACTATTTGAACTATAGCCAAATTGTCTTTTTTTACCCTAAAATCAGTTAAAAACACCTCGTCTAAACGGTGGTATTTTTTTACGTTATCTGGGTTAATGACTTCTTCACCATGTCCTGCCGAAAGTTTTACATTGTATTCTGGTATGCGAAATGTACCAGATTCTAGCTCTTCGTCTTTTTCTGAAAAAATCCGTACACCTGTTTTCTCACAAATTTTATCTTCGATGGTCTTTGCGGCAGCAATCTCAAGTACTCTACTACCTTTAAGGGCACTGTGCAATGATCCATAATTTAATTCATATTCTTTGCAAAATTGATTGAGGTTTTTATGATTGCTGTCTATATAGGCAGCGAGAATTTTTTTATAATCCATGTTTTTTGCAATAAAAATATATTGCATAATGCAATATTTATTGTATAATCACGTTATCGACCTCATAAACCTATCCCATGCTGGATAGTAGAGGTTGATAACCAAAGTTAATAGCCGCAGCTATTTTTTATTAATCAAATCTAATATCAATTTTTGATGTTTTAATTCGTTTAATTTTAAATAATTTGTAAATTAGTACAAGTACTAACTTGTAAATTACCACATAAAACATAGGAGTTTCCTTATGATTGGTTTATAAAACCCTCATAAATCGATTCCATGTAGAGCGGTTGAGGTGACTTTTAAAATAAAAATCGCACTAGTTGCCACCTCAAATAAATCTAGGTGTCTAAAATGCGAAATTTTAAATTAGTTAATGATCTAAATAAGATCTAGCTACTTTTAGTAAGCGGTGTAATTAGTGAGTTTTGGTCGACGATCTAATTACACCATACACAAATAACCAAGTAGGTTAGTGATGTTATATTATATCACATTTTTTACAAAATTGTTAAAACAACGCAATTTATGGATTCAATTAATCAATCTAGTAAATATAATTGTCATTTCCTGCTTGGTTTTGCTCATATGAGTAAATACCAAACACACTGCTAATCTAAATAATTAGTAGTATACCGTGTCTATTCCTAGACGAGTTGGGTGGAGCTTGAGTAGCTACTTGCAGAAGCCCAGCGTGTATCTATTAGACATGGCTATTATAGGAATATGACGATGCAAATACTTCTTTATCTTATTCTTAAGATTAATGCTATTAAACCACCTAATAAATTACTTAATGTGATTTTTAGGAGATATTTAAAATGCCAATAATCATCCTCAAAAAATCAGACACCACCAGAAAAGCTATTGAACTTGGTTTAAGTAGAGATGGTGGACTACACCTAAAATCATCAATAGTTACTCAGAAGCCACGTAAAGAGCTATACAAGCTTGTATTTAGGTTTAACACTACACAATTTTCACATCCACGAGATCAATTAATTGAGCGTTTGGAGTGGTTATCTTGGATAAATTCAAAAACTAAAGAGCAAGCGGAGTCCATTGGTTGGGTAGAAGATGAAAAGAAATTACCTGCCTTTGATAACACTCGAATTTATCTCCCACATGCACTTTATTACGATAAATCTGTAGATCAAGAATTTATGCGTGTTTATTGTTCACATATTAGCGCTATAGCACCAGAAGCTCATGATGGAATCTCATCTTCTAGCACCACGTATCGGAGGGTTAGATGATGGATCACATTGTCATAAAGAAATCAGTTGCTAAAGAATATGGTATTAACATCGCAATCATTTTAAGTAATTTTGCGTTTTGGGATAGCATTAATAAAGCAAATAAGTCTGAGTATCATTTTAGAGATGGTAAATATTGGATTTATTATAGCCATAAATCATTAGCAGAACATCTTGATATTTTGTCTGAGAGACAGGTTCAAATTGCTATTACAAAAATGCTAGAAGAAGATTTAATTGAACTTAGTGCAGTAAACTACAACCAATCAAAATTTGATAAAACTGCTTGGTATTCTCTAACCAAAAAAGGGTTATCTTTTTTTGTTGATACGACGCAACATAATGTTGCATCGAAGAATACGCCCGAGGTAACACCGACGCAACATAATGTTACGCCTATACCTAATGGTAACCACAGAGAAAACACTAATAGTAACCATTTTAGCCCAGCGCCAGCGCATGGAAACATAAACGCAGTTCCAGCTTCGCCAAATATTAAACCAAATTTCAAATCTAGAACTTCTGACGACATGCGAGAAATAGCATGGGAAGCTTGGCAAGAAATGATCAAGCAGAAAAGAATCCCGTTTACTGAGTTTGAGTTAGATGCAATTAAAACCTATGCTTATTCAAAACCAACGATGCCAGCTTTTGAAATTGAATCAAATTTGAAGCTGCTAGATAAGTGGGCTCTTGAGGGTTTAGACATTGAAAATTCAATACGTCAATCATTATCCACAAAGGCTCTGATTCGACCAACGATGCGTAAAGAGCATGATTCAAAGGGTAATCGCATATACCACATTGAACAATTAAACAATATTCGTAACCATCAAATTAATATTGAACAAACTATGATTGGAGCAAAAAATGAAATGGAGTAATTTTATTGATTTTGGTGATTGGGCAAAAAAACATTGGGTTATTGATGGAACATTATCTAAACATCAGCATAAATCAGTGACTAAACATGGAATGAGTAAAAGAGAGACTGAGCGAATGATGCGAGAAAATACAGGTGTTTCTTTTTTAGGAAACCATTCTAGCTAGGAAACTTTGAGATTTGAAATCTCGAAGTCTTGTAATAACTACTTTATTAACGATTTCTAACTATTTTAATGCCTTTCGGTGTGTGGCAAGTTTATTAACAACATAATAACTTTCTCGAAGGGTAACAAAATGAAGGAATTAATTAATAAGATTCATTTAGCAAATTGCTTTGATATTTTAAAACAAATACCAGATGCAAGCATTGATTTAATTTTAACAGATCCGCCGTATTTATCAACTGATCTTAACTACGATAAAAAGGCATCTAAAGAATTAGATTTTAAATTATGGAGAGATGAAATACTAAGAGTGGCCAAACATAATACGCCAATCTTAATTTTTAGCAGTGGGAAATTTACCTACTTTGTGGTGAATTTATTTAAAGAGTATTTTAGGTATGAGCTGATTTGGGACAAAGTAAATAAAACGACTGGCTTCGTAAATGCAAGTTTACGACCAATTTTAAATCATGAATTTGTTTTATATTTTAGTAAGTCGTTTATGCACCCTGGTCGGATGTCAAAGAATGGCTTACGAGCAAATACTTATAACCACGGAGTTGAGCGAATACAGGGACAAATTCAGCAAAGTAAAGCGCAATCTAAATCTACTTTGTATTCAGGAATTAAGGCTAAATTGGTATATCAGCGAGCTAATGATGTGAAATATCCTAAGTCAATACTGAGGTTTAATAAGTCATCGGCTAAAGGAATTCACCCATCTGCGAAACCTGAGCCTTTGATTAAATATTTGATAGAGCTGTATAGCAATCAAAATGATTTAGTTCTGGATACGTTTAGCGGTAGCGGAGTAGTAGCCAAAGTTTGCAAGTCTTCAAATCGTAGGTTTATAGCTACTGAATTAGACGAGACTTTTTATACTGATTCAATAGGGAGTTTACAGAATGATTTATTTACTAATGAGATTTAGGAGTCAACTTTATGAAAGATACTAAAATCTCAATTGCATTAACAAGATTGTGTAATTTTTCGCGTTGTTATGCAGTTGGTGCCACTAATTATGAGGATGTTTTGGGTATAAGCTCTACCAATGACCCAAAGTCATTGTTGGAGCAACTTTCTATCGCTCATTTGGTATTAAGTAAGATTGAGAAATTATGCTCTGTACATCATTTAGCTATGCTTAAATTTAGATATGGATTCAGTGATCATTTTGGAGACGATGTTTCATTAGGTATTTTAGCTGAATTGGTCTATTCAACTAATAGTGACATTGGCAGGTATATAGTAATTAATTGGCGTTCTGGAACTCGAGCTGGGGTAACATTAGCTGCGACATATGGTATTCATGAACGAACATCTCGACGTTTAGTTAGTAAATCAAAAGAAAAGCTTGACAACCAATTGTTAAAATTTCATTCTGATTTAGATTTACAGATTAAAGCATTATTGATTGAATATGGTTTATACAATAACTTGGCAAAACCATTCTCACTTGATTAATTTATAATTTGTTAATGTCAAACCATAACCAATTATTACCAATTGGCTGATTTTGTTGTTCTAACAGCGAATTAATATAATCTGCCCAATCTTGTAATAATTTTCTACGTTCCTCCAATAAATTAGATTTTTGATAGTGTTTTTTTAGCCCTGTTTGTACGTGGGCTAAAGCACTATCTATTACTTCATGTCTATAACCTTGTTCAGCTAAGATTGTCATACCGGTACGCCTAAAATCATGTGGTGTGAATTTAGTCATTTTGTAATTATCAATCATCCAGTTTAAATCACGGCGTAAGCTAAGGCTGTTGTAATGACTTTTCTTAGTTGCAAAAACATATTCAGATATCGGATTAAGTTGTTTTAACTTACTCCATAGTGTAATGACTTGCTGAGGTATTATTAACGTAAAGTTATTAATACTCTTGGTCTCACGTAGCACAACTCTTCCCGTTTCTAAATCTACATCTTGCCATTTTAGGCGCAGTAATTCTTCTTTACGAGTCAATAAGACAACCAAACTATAAACTACAGTTTTTTCTAAAGCAAGTGTATGATTATCATTAGCCATTGAGTTGAATAGATGCTTAAGTTCGCTTGGTGATAAATAACGTTCTACAGGTTTAATTTTATAACTTCGCTCTAAATCACGCACTGGGTCATGAGGAATATAACCTTCTTTTTTAGCCCATTTAAATATCATTTTTGTACGCTGTAATAATCCTGCGGCAATAGATTTTGCACCGCTATTATCTGCTTTTGCCATGATATCTGTAATATCAGATTCAATTATTTTTTCCATTACAACATCATTTAGTATTTGTACACGGCTCATAACTGTACGCCATTGGGTGATACTCGATTGCTTAATATTGGCGAAATGCTGTTTAGTAAACAAACTACTTATTTCACCAAATGTTTTACCAAGCTTTTCAACCGTACTTTTATAGTCTTTAGGATTTATGCCACGTTGAATTAATGAACGAATCCCACGAGCTTTATCACGAGCGTGAGCTAAAGATATTTCAGGATATGGACCAATGGAGTGCCATGTGTGTTTTATACCAGCATTTGTTTTTAATCTAACTCGAAATGTGAAATAAGGTTTATACCTGTACATTCTTAGAAATAGATTATCTCCATCAGTAATAGTGGTGCCATTTTTAGGTTGCTGTTTTATGAACTTTTTAATTTCATTGTCAGTTAATTGGTTAAACAAATAATGTGGCATATTAGACCTTATAAAAGAAAGTTACTATATCATAGTACTAATAATAGTATTATGATGTTTTAAATATAATTATCTGTTTTATATTGTTATTAATGTCTGATTGTATGCTGTGGTGATAATTTTATTCTTAATAGTTCTGTATTATTCCGCAATATTCCACGGTCTATTAAATAGAATTCTATTGTCTAAGAAAAGTTTAAAATAAATTTGACATGTGTCCGAAATAATCGTACAATTGTCATACTTAAAACAGTTATAAGTAAATTAAACCCTGCCAAATCGGCGGGGTTTTTGCATTTCTACGAGGTAAATTTGTGGAGTTAATGTTATTTAATCGTAAACGATTAGCAAATTTCTTTGGTGTTTGCACTAAAACAATTGATAATATGATCAAAGATGGTGAATTACCGCCAGCAGATTACAGTATTCGTAAGCGTCAAATCTTATTATGGAAGCAAGAAACAATTCAATCATCATTAGATGATAATAATAAAGTTAGTTAAAGCAGTGTGTTATATTGTGTGTAAGCCTTAGTGGATATCCTCTGAGGTTTTTTATTAGCTATATATACCCGCAAAAAAGCTAAGGTACTCCCAGAGGTATAGAAAACCTTACGAGCGGAACAGCCGCGGCTTTTCGCTAGTCAGTGATTATAAAAAATGGGTTATAAAAGTTATAATTTAAAAGCATAAATATATATAATACAAAATTATAACAATTTGTTGTGATAGTTATAAAAATTATAACCTATAACTATGTTTATTTTGGATCTATTAAAGTTAATCAGGATTATAAAATGTCACAAAGTTTAATGAGTCAAACTAAATTTGCTGAGTTAATCGGAGTTTCTCAAGCCAGAGTAAGTACATTAATTAAAGCTGGACGATTAAGTCATATTGGTACCAAATTAAAAATGCCAGACGCTCATAATGAGTATTTAACGATAAAAAATGTTGATCCTGAAAATAGTGCTCCTAAAAATCCAGACTCGGTGAATTCGCGGTATCAAAAAGCACGCGCCGACGAAAAAACTCATAAAGCAAAGTTAGCTGAGATTGAATTAAAGATTAAAACTGGTGAGTTAGTTTATTTGGATGATACCATTCAAGAAATAGAAACTGCTTCTGCAGTAGTTCGTAGTAAGTTATTGTCACTACCTAATAAGTTAGCAACAGATTTGCAAGGGTTAGATCACTTTGAAATAGAAACGGTACTTGGAGATGCAATTAATGACTGCTTTATTGAGTTAACTGAATTGTCAGAAAAGTATCGGGAGCAGCAATCTCATGTCAAGGCAAAAAACAAAGTTAAAGAAACAATACAAGAGCAATTATTATAGTTTAACTTCTTCGTTTAGACCAAAGCCAAAAATTACTATTTCACAGTGGGCTGACAAGTATCGTTTTATTGCAGAAGGGTTAAGTGCAATACCAGGTAAATGGGAAACGAGCAATACTCCGTATATGCGCGAAGTATTAGATGTATTTAATAATATTAAAGTTAATCAAGTTGTGGTAATGGCATCCTCACAGGTTGGTAAAACTGAAATTGGTTTAAATATGATTGGATATTATAGCCATCAAGAACCATCTGCTATCATGTATTTATTGCCAACGGATGACGTTGCCAAGAAGTTTTCTGAAACTAGGATTAGAACCACAATTGAATCTACGCCAGCGTTAAATGCTTTATTTAGTAATAAGTCTAGAAATGCAGCAAATGCAAATGATTTAAAAAGTTTTCCTGGTGGATTTTTAACCATTGTTGGTGCAAATACACCAAATAATTTAGCATCATTTCCAATTAGGATTTTAATTCAAGATGAAATAGATCGCTTTCCTCACAATTTATCTGGAGAGGGAGATCCAATTCAATTGGCACGTCAACGGACAATTACCTATGATAATGCTAAAGAGTTATTAATTTCAACACCTACAATTAGTAATCGCTCACGAATATGGGAAGCTTATCAAACTACAGACCAGCGCGAGTATTTTGTTAATTGTCCAGATTGTGATCATCTGTTTACGTTTCAATGGGAGCAAGTTAAGTGGGAAGTAGATAGTCATAATAAATTAATACTAAGTTCTGTATTTATTGAATGCCCAGCATGTTTTCATAAAGTAACCGAGCGAGAAAGACGCGATATGGTTAAGCAAGGTAAATGGATCGCAACCAAACCAGAAAAAGATGTACCAGGCTTTCATATCTCAACTTTGTACTCAACCATGATTAGGTTTTTTATTTTAGTTAAAGAGTACATTACTGCAAAAGAGTGGCTTGAAGTAAATAAAGATCCAAGTAAGATGCAGGTATTTTATAACCTAAAGTTAGGTCTGCCTTTTGATGAGGTATATGCTGATTTAGACCCAGAGTTACTTGCTCGAAGACGTGAGTTTTATGATGCAGAATTACCAGAAGGTGTTTTATATCTTACAGCTGGTGTTGATACCCAAGGCGATAGGCTAGAGTATCAAGTTATCGGCTGGGGTGATGGCTACGAATCTTGGGTTATTCAATATGGTGCAATTTATGGTGACTTAAAAACTGATAAGCCGTGGATTATTTTAGATGGCATATTGAATAAACATTATTCATTTGCTGATGGTCGTAAGCTTCCTATTATGACAGTTTTTATTGATTCTGGTGGAAATCATACCAATGAAGTATATCGTTATACAAAACCACGTGAGTATTTGAATATTTATTCAATAGTTGGTCGTAGTGGCGACCGTGGTTTAATTAGTAGTGTATCTAAAAATAACACTTATAAAGCTCAATTAGTAATTGTTGGTGTTGATACTGCTAAGTCAAGGTTAATGCGTAATCTGGCAATTGAATTCAATGGTCCAGCGTATATTCATTTTCCGCGCAAAGAAGAATCAAATTGTGATCAAAACTATTTTGAGATGTTGACTGCTGAGAAATGCGAGATAGTGACTAAAAATGGCTTTCCGAAGCGAGTTTGGAAAAAAATCCGAGATCGTAACGAAGCGTTGGATACATTTGTATATGCCATGGCGGCTTTAGAAATGCTGAGTCCTAATTTTGAGCTCCAACGTAAAAGAGTTGCTGAGTTGCCAACTTTGCAACAAGTACAAATTATAAGTAAACCTCAAGAGAGGCGTATACATTCAAGTTTTAGAAGGTGAACCAATGATAAATAAACTCGAAGAAGCTCAAGAGATGTTAGAGACTTTTCGCGAAGCTTTAAAGGCGGCTGCGGCTGGAAACAAAGGTTATTCAGTTAATGGTCGCTCAATTACCAGATATTCAATGGTTGAACTTAGAAATGAGTTTAATTATTGGCAGGCTGAGGTTGATAGAATTAATCTTGGGATGACATCACAAACAAGAATTGGTCGCTTTATTCCAGGGGGATAATTGATGAAAGAAACTTTTTTTAATCGAGTTTTACACGCAATTGCTCCTCAATACTTAGCCAAAAAGAAGTTATCACAAGCAACGGCTAATTTTTTGGCTATGTATGGGCAAAACTCTGGCTCTGGATACGGTAATCATGGAGCTGGAAATACAGGAGTAACTAGATTATGGGGTTCTTATTCATCTAGCTCAGATAGTGATTTAATTGTAAATCGGGATATTCTTGTTCAAAGAAGCCGTGATTTATTCATGAGTTCACCTTTGCCAAATGGTGTATTAAAAGATATAGCACAAAATGTGTCTGGTGGTGGGTTAACACTTAAAAGTAGTATTAATTATGAATATCTAGGTATTAGTAACGAAGCTGCAAAGAAATTAGAAAAGAAGATTGAGTTTGAATTCAGTCTCTGGTCACAAAGATCTTATTGTTGCGATGTTGAAGCGACCAAATCATTTGATGATATGCAAACTTTAGTAATGTTGTCGGTTCTGCTTTCTGGTGATGTGTTTGTTTCAATGCCAATACAAAAACATAAAAACTCAATTTATGATTTGAAATTAAAAATCATTGAAGCGGATCGAGTAATGGACCCACTTGAGAAAGATCCTAAAAAAAATATTTTAGGTGGCATTGAATTAGATGATTTAGGTAGGCCAGTAGCTTATTATTTATGGAATCAGCTACCTTATGCTCAGAATTTTGCCAAAATACAAATGCCAAAATCTGAAAAAATTCCTGTTTTTGGTGAGAAAACTGGCAGACGAAATATGCTGCATTTGTTTACAGCTGAGCGTCCAGAGCAACGCCGTGGAATACCGATATTGTCACCAGTATTAGAAATGTTCAAGCAGTTGACTCGTTATAGCGAGGCTGAAATTATGTCTGCAGTTGTAGCTAGTTCGTTTAGTGTTTTTATTAAAAAAATTAATCCTACCCAAGAAACTTTTGATTCAGTAACCAATAATTTATCCAATAAAATGGGTGGTACTCAGAATACTGAAATGCCTGCTCAAACTGGTGGATATGCTAATTATCGAATTGAGCCTGGTATGGTTATGGAGATGAATCCTAACGAAAGTATAGAAATTGCTAATCCAACACGACCTAATACAGGATATGGTGATTTTGTTGATTCTATTTTGAAACAAGTTGCAGTTGGGTTGGGGTTACCTCAGGAATATATGCTTAAAAATATGACTTCCAGTTATTCGGCATCACGTGCTGCTATTATGCTTGCTTGGGAAATGTTCACCTCTCGTCGTAAGTGGTTAGTTCGTGAGTTTTGTCAACCAGTATATGAAGAATGGCTATCAGAAGCAGTTGCAAAAGGTCGGGTAAATTTACCCGGCTTTTTTGATGACTTAGCAGTTAAGGCTGCGTGGTGTAAATCAAACTGGATTGGCACTAACCCTATTCAGATTGACCCAGAAAAAGATGCTAAGGCCGCGAAGTTAAGGATTGATGAGTTTCTTTCTACTCGCGAGCATGAGGCAATATCTCAAAGCAATAAATCATTTGACGAAATTGTTGCTGCTCAGGAAGTAGAAATACAGTTAATAGATCCACTTCGGCGTACTGAAAAGCCAGTTTATACTGGTACCGTTTCTAGTGAGGATGCATTTAATAAGAAAAGGATGGAGTAGTAATGGATTTACAAATTAAAGCACAGGCTAATAAAGAAGCTGAGTTATTAATTTATGGTTATATCGGTGGTTGGGATAATGATTCAGGTGAGTTTGCTCGGCAGCTTAAAAACTTGTCTGCAGATATTCTTAAAATTCGTATTAATTCTGGTGGCGGTAGTCTAATTGACGGTGTAGCTATTCACAATTCGCTTAAACAGTACAAAGGGCGAATTATGGTTTACATCGATGGTTATGCAGCAAGTGCAGCATCAATCATTGCGATGGCTGGTCATGAAATTATTATGCCAAGTAATACGTGGATGATGATACATAACAGCTGGGTATATACCAGCGGTAATGCTGAAAATTTAACTCAAGAAGCTGCATTATTATCTGAACTAGATAGTGCAATGGCAAAAACCTATGTTGCAAAAACTGGCTTGGATATTGAAGTGGTTAAGCAGATGATGAGTGAAGAGACATGGTTGAGTGCTGATAAGGCATTAGAGCTGGGTTTTGCAACTAGTATTGCTGAAGAAACTAAGATAGCGGCATCCATTAATGATAAAAAAGCAATTATTAATGGTGTCGAATTTAGAAACTTACCCGAAAAAATGTTGGCTGGATTTAAACCACAGCAAGAATCAACGTGTAATCAAGATTTACCTATTGCGGTAGTAGTACAACAGCCTTTACTTTTAACTAATAACAAGGAGTTTAAACCAATGGATTTGGAAACATTAAAAGCATCACATAATGAATTATATAAGCAAATTATGGCAAGTAGCTTTGAAGATGGTAAAAAAGCTGGTACCACTGCCGAGTGTGGTAGATTTAAGGCTATTGAAGACATGGGCATTGTTGGTCATGAAAGTTTGGTCACTGAGGCTAAATTTATTAGTGGAATTTCAGCTGAGGCATTAGCAATGCAAGTCTTAGCAGCAGAAAAGAATCAACGTAGTAAGTTCTTGAATGACCGCAAGTTGGATGCAGAGCCTTTAAATAATGTTAAGCCACAGGCTGTACAAAATAAAGACGATGTTCCAGCTGAGGTTTTAGAGGGTTTTATTGCAAGTGCTAATCGAGGGAGAGTTAAAAATGGATAAAGGTTATTTTGAATATCAGAATTTATATGCTGGTAATGCTGAGGTTATTCGTAAATCAGTAATTTTGGCAAAAGGAACTAAGATTGTAGTCGGTGCGGTGCTTGGAATGATCTCAAGCACTCGAGAGGTTGTATGGGCAGATATAAAAAGAACTGATTCAGCTAAAACTGCTTATGCAATTTCCGTAACTGAATGTGATGCAACTGATGCAGCTAAAGAAATTGTTGTTGATTTAACAGGTGAATTCAACGAACGCATGCTTAAATTTGCTCCAGATAATACAGCTGCAGATCATGAATTTGCTGCACGACAAGTTGGTCTTATTTTTAAAAAAACAGTTTCTAAGTAGGTAAAAGATGAATACATATAATATATTTGATACACGTGTCATGATTCGTATGCTTGAGCAAATGTACACTCCGCGTACATTTTTACGTGATACTTTTTTTGCTAATCGAGTAAATTCCGAATCAGAATATGTAGACATTGATATTCGTAAAGGTAAACGTCGTGTTGCTCCTTTTGTCTCCCGTAAACTTGGACACACTGTTGTTGAACGTCTTGGTTTTACTACTCAATCAATTAAACCAGAACTAATTGCTCCAATGATGATAACTACTGCCGAGGATGTTATGAAACGTTCCGCAGGTGAATCAATTTATGGTGCTAAATCTCCGAATGCTCGTATGGGAGAAATCCTTGGTCGCGATATGCGTGACATGAACGATATGATTACTCGCTCGGAAGAGTGGATGTGTTCTCAAGTATTGTATAACGGTAAAATCGTTATGAAGATTGAGGGTGAGGGTACACGTGAGATTGATTTCAGTAATGAGTGGCATTTCGACACAGTTGACTGGGAAGATGTTAAAACATCTTGTCCAAATCGCAATTTTAGAAATTGGAAAAGTTTAATCTCAAGATGGTCAGGACTAAATCCAGATTTGGCCATAGTTGGTGCAAATGCGATGGAGTGGTTGTATTTGAGTGAAGAGTGGCGTGAAGAGCAAAAATTCTTTCAAACTAGCTTTGCTAATTATCAGCCTAAACTAATTCAAGATGGAGTTACATTTGTTGGTTATATTCCATCTATAGGTTTAGAGCTATACAAATACGATGAGTGGTCTATTGATCCAGCCGATGATATTGAGAAGCCATTAGCAGATCCAAATAAGATTGTGATTGGTTGTACTCAAGCATATACCTCTTTGATATATGGAATGATTTATGATGTTGCGATTGGTTCCTTTGCTGCACCACGAGTACCTAAATCATTTATTCAGCAAGAGCCAAGTGCTCGGCTTTTGAAATTATCTTCTGCTCCAATTGCAGTACCTCATCAAATTGATGCATTTTTAACGATTACTGCGTGTACAAGGGCTCCAACCGAGCAAGAGAGGGTTGCAATACTTGCTGCGCAAAAAGAACCAGTTTCTGCATCTAAGAAAGGCGCATAAAGAGACGGTACATTAGTACCGTTTTTTTATTATGTAAATTAATATGAGAACATTTAAAGAACAGCTTAGTAATGATATCAAACAAGTTTTTATAAATACTAATGAATTTGCTGAAATGCATTTTTTAAATGATGTTGAAATAGCTTGTATTTTGGATAAAAACACAATTGAAACTAGAAAATATAATCGTGTAAGTTCGTTTTCTGATGGTTTGTATGAGTGTGATGCTATTTTGATTTATTCCAAAGCTGATTATTTTAAAGAACTAGTTAGTGGTGAAATTTGTTATGTAGACGATATTAATTATAAAGTTAAAAATTACAGTTGCGATGATGGTGTAGTTACGCTTAGTTTGGCGATGGGGTAAGTATGTCTAAAAATCAATTAATTGCTATTGATGCAAAGAAATTAGAGTATGTGTATCTTGCTTTACAAGGTGTAAATCGAGGATTGCCAAGAGCAATTCAAGGCGCAATTAATACATCTTTGACTGCAACCAAGAATGTATTTTATGCTGAGATTTTAAAAACTTATACATTAAGCAAGAAATCCACCAGAAATAAAGAAGTTTTATCTGTGAAACGCGCCAAGCCAAGTGATTTAAGCGGTAATTTACGTTTTAGGTCAGTTAATTTACTATTAATTAATTTTAAAGTATCACCAAGAACTCCACCGCGGCGTAGAAAAACAGTTGTATCTGAGGTTTTGAAAGGTAACTTAAAAGAGTGGCCTAATGCTTTCGTTGTAAAAATGAGAAATGGGCATATTGGAGTTTTTACCCGTGAGACAAGTAATAGGTTTCCGATTCAGCAACGCTACAGTACTTCAGTGCCGCAGATGATTGAGCAAGTTTACCTTAATAATCCTAATCTTCAGAATCAAATTCAGCAAGTAGTTGAAATTAAAATTGATGAGCAAGTTAATAAAATTCTAGCAAAGGCATTTAAGTGACAAAAGTTAAAACTTCGTTAGTAGCAGAGCTGAGTGAAATTGATTTAATCAATAAGTTGGCGGTTTTAATAGTTGATTGGGTTCATAACGTCCGATTCACAGTTGAAAAAGACACCGATAGAGATTTATCAGATAATGATTTATCCGCGCATTTAAAAATTTATAAATATTATTTACCACCGCGCGAAGAAAAACCAACTCCACCAATAAATCAAAGGTCACAATCTGGTCAGGTAAGACCAAATATTGAACCACAATTACCTGCAGTCATTATTCGACCGATTGATGGAGTGAGTAATCAAGAAGATGGGCTTGATTATCAAGAGTTTAGTATTGATATTATTTTGCTTGTAAAAGAATATTCTTTGATGAATCGTTATGAGTTTTTATTATTAGCTAAAAAGATTGTTATTGATAATTTAAGGATGTTGCCATCAGGGATATTGGCTAATTCATATACGTTACAAAAAAATATCATTTGGAAGCATTACGATGATACACAAAGCCCAAATGGTGGCTTGGCTATTTCGACTACATGGAGATGTGCTGCTCCTCAATTTGGTGCGATTGATTTAACTCAAACTCTTTAGATTTAAATAACTTTTTATATAGCCTCTACTTTAGAGGTTATTTTTTTAAGGACTAAATATGCCAGAATATAAACATGGGAGTTATGCCAAAGAGTCTCCTACTTCCATATTTACGGTGGTGAATGCGGAGGCAAACATATCTTTTGTGGTTGGTACAGCTCCAATTAACTTGACTGATGAAAAAAATGTAAATGAATTACATCGTTTAGCAACTTATGCTGATGCGGTTAATGCTTTTGGTTTTGATCCAGATTATGATAAATACAGCCTATCTGAAGCGATTGATGTATTTTTTACTAAATATAAAGTAGCTCCAGTTTACTTTGTTAATGTGCTGGATCCAGCTAAACACAAGAAAGCAGCCACACCAGAAACAAATCCACAAATTAACTCACAAGTACTTTTATCGCAAAAAGGAGCGATTAAATCAAGTGTGATTGTTGCAGTTGGTAAGGATAGTAAAAAACTTGATAGTGATTATACACTAGCTTTTAATGCTGATAATTTAATGGTTGTTACTTCTTTAGATGGTGGAACAATTAAACCAACTGATGAATTAACCGTTACTTATGACGTGCTGGACTCTAGCAAAGTTAAAGTTGCTGATATTATTGGTGGTGTTGATGTAGCTGGTAAATATTCTGGTATTGAATTGGCTCAACAGGTTTACCCTCAATTTAATGAAGTGTTAGGAAGCTTGATTGCACCAGGCTGGTCAAAAGATATTACGGTTGATGCGGCGTTATTGGCAAATGCTAAAAGTTTAAATACTGTATTTAAGGCAAATGTAATTATTGATTTAGATACTAGCAAAGCTAAGACGTATGCTGATGCGGTGAGTATTAAGCAAAAAGCTGGTTTAACTAATGAGTTAATTAACTTGTGCTTTGGCGATTTATACTTAGGTGATCAGAAATATAATCAATCAACGGTTGTTGCTGCCTTAAAGCAGTTAATAGCTGCAAATAATGATGGTATTCCTAATCAAAACCCATCAAATAAAGCCTATTTTACTAATGGATTTAAGCTAAATGGAATTGATTTATTCCTTGATTCCAAGCAGGCAGAGTACTTAAATAAAAATGGGATTATAGTTGCTCGGAAGCTTTCTAGTGGTTGGCGTTGTTGGGGTAACAGAACCGCTTGCTTTCCTGCAGATACGGATGTTAAAAATTATGACATAGCTGTTAGAGATATGTTTAATTTCTTAATGAATACTTGTGTGTTAAATACTGAGCAAATGGTTGATGGACAAATAGATCGAGCGTTAGTGCTAAGAATTCAAACAACGATTCAAGGTTGGCTGGATGGTTTAAAAGGAACTGGCAAAATCATTAGCGGTTCAATCAGCTTTACTCAAGAAAAAAATCCATTATCTGAGTTGTTGATGGGTAATGTTTATTTTCAATTACAGTTTACTACGGCAACAACAGCAAGTTCGATTACAACCGAAATTACTTTCAATGCGAATGATCTTAAACTAATTTTTAATGAGTAGATAATATGGGACCAAGAATAGGTGGGCAAACTGGGATTTTTATGATTTATCTTGATGGTAAAGATTTAATCGGCTCTGCTGAAGTAAAGTTACCTGAAGTGAAACAAAAAACTTCCACAATTGGTGGTGCTGGAATTATGGGCGAGATTGAATTTACCAATCCATTTTCTATTGAGTCGATGGAAGTTGAATTTAAATTTAATACAATTACTGACCGTACATTTGATTTAATCGGGATGTCTGGTAAGCTTATTGAGATGAAAAGCAAGGTAATTGAGCGTGATCCAATAACACATGCGCAAGTTACATCAGATTTGCGTGTAAATATGAAAGGTAATCATAAAAGCGTAGATCTTGGAACTATTAAGATTGATGAGGTCTTAAATACTTCTTTTAAAATGGAAGCAACGTATTTAGAAGTCTTTAGAAATGGTAAGCAGATATTTAAAGTTGATAAGCTAAATGCTATTTTTGAGTTATTGGGTAAGTCTATAATTAGTAAATTGTCTGACATGTTGTAGTAGTTAGATGAAGTATATTTTATAGGCTAATATGAGTATTGGTTTATTTTTTAAAAGGTAATAAGAATGATACATGTTTTATCAAAAACAATTCATTATGGTGGTGCAGAAATTAAAGAGTTAAACATTGATCTAGAAAGTTTAAGCACGGTTGATTATCAACGAGCTGAAAAAGAACATAAAACTTTGAATCCTGGTACTAACTCCGTATTAATTGAGGCGGAAACTGACTTTATTAAAAGCATTTTGATTAAAGCAACTAACTTGCCAATTAGTGTAATTGATGAATTACCGATTGTTGATTTTGCAAGGGTAAAGGTTAAGATTCAGAATTTTTTGCTAGCTGGGAGCAAGGAATAGTTTTTCAGTTACGTAAAACTTGCGTTGTCTTATCTAAAGCAACTAAAACAGGTATAGATCATTGGGAACAACAACCGCTTTATGTTTTATATGATTATGTTAGCATCTTAAAAGATATGGCAAATTAGAAGAGTATCCAACGTTTACGACTTGTGTTTAGACGTAGGTATTCTTTTAAATCTTGCCTTTCTTGACGTTTTTGATTAACTCGTTCACGGTATTCGCTCATGTGAGTAATATCATAAAAAGCTTGAGAAATATGTCCAAACATGAAGTAAATAAAGATGTATAGCAAACATCCAGCTGCTATTTGAAAGTGACCAAGATAGCAAAATACAATGGTTAGCAGTATCGCCAATAAAAGCAGATTAGTTGCTATGTTGTTAAATAGTAATTGTGTGAATTTATTTGCTAAGTTTTTCAATATCTACCTGTTAAACATATTAATTTATATCAATATTATATTGTAGCATAAAGGTGTTGAAATGGCAAAAATACATGACATAATGTTTGAGTTTGGGGCAAAGCTGTCTGGTAGTTTGCCGCAAGCATTTAATACTGTAAATAAAGCAGTGCTAGAAACACGGAATAAAATCTCTCAATTGAGTAATCAAAACCCATTTAGTAAATTGAATAACTTGGATGAGTTAAAACATTCTTTTGATACGGCAAAAGCCAAAGAAGAAGCACTAGCTGCAGGTTTTAACAAGTTATCTGAGCGTACACAAAATATGCAGTATAAGTTTGCTAATGCCATAGGTAAAGTTAAATTATTAAATGGAGAGATAACTAAGTCTGGACCACCAACAGCTGAACAAGCTAGAAAATTTGGTAAAGCTAAGTCACAGGCAGAATATTTTCAGAAACAGTTAATTGATTTACGAGGTGAAGTGAGCTTATCAAGTGGTAAACTTAAAGAACAAGCACACATTGTTAAAGATCTGGGTGATCAATATGCAAGACAATCCTCCAGAGCAAAAAACGCACAAATTATTAAGAGTCATAAAGAAAAAATTAGTCAGTCATTGCTTGATGCGAATAATTCTATTGTTGTAGCAAAGACTGCAGCATCTAGCATGAACTTTATGGTTGAACCAATTCGGCAAGCTATGAAATTTGAATCAGTTATGGCCGATATTCGTAAGTTGGTTCATTTTGACACGCCACAAGAATTTGCTCAAATGGGTGAACAATTAAAACAGCTTTCTACTCGTGTACCGATGGCTGTTGATGGTTTAGGCCATATTGCAGCTGCGGCGGCTCAAGCTGGGATCGCAAAACAAGATATCATGCAGTTTACAGAAAATGCAGCGCAAATGGGTATTGCCTATAACATTAGTGCGGAACAGGCTGGTGATATGATGGCTAAATGGCGTTCTGCATTTAAGTTAAATCAGGATCAGGTTGTTAAGCTTGCGGATCAAGTGAATATATTATCGGATAATTCGGCGGCAACAGGTTCGCAAATTGGTGATGTAGTTAGTAGGATTGGTGCCTTAGGTAAAATTGCAGGTGTTGCAGAGTCTGAGATTGCTGCTTTGGCTGCAACTTCAATTGGAGCTGGTGTTGCTCCTGAAATTGCGGCAACTGGTATTAAAAAGATGATGACGGTTCTTACTTCTGGAGAAAGCGTCACTAAAAATCAGGCTATAGCATTTGATAAGCTTGGCATTAATACAGTGAAGCTTTCTAAAGATTTACAAACCAGAGGTGTACCGGCAATTTTAGAGGTTCTTGATAAAATCAAGAAATTACCAAAAGATGCTCAATCTTCAATGTTGAAGCAAATCTTTGGTGAAGAGTCAATCGCTCCAATCGCAGGTTTAATGTATGGGTTAGATGAAGTTCGTAAAAACTTGGGATTGGTTGGTGATAAAACTCAGTATGCAGGTAGTATGCTGCGAGAGTTTAATGCACGTAGTGCCACTACGGAAAATAGCTTGCAGTTGTTTAAGAATAATCTGGCTGCGATAGCTATTACGATGGGTGAAACATTTCTGCCACCAATTAATCAAGCTATACAAAGCATTAATAATTTATTACAAAACTCAATTGCTCCATTCATTGTAGCTCATAAAGATGCTATTTTTGTGATTGGTGAATTTGCAGCAGGATTAGCTGCAGCTGTAGCTGGAATAGCAATTGCTAAAGCTGCATTTGCCGGTTTGAATGCTGTTTGGGTTGTTGGCTCTGGTGCTTTAAAAGTTTTAGGTAGTACTTTGCTATGGTTTATCCCAACTCAAACAAGAGCATGGATGGCAACTAAATTAATGGCCTATTGGCAAGGTATCGTTAATGTGGTAATGAATGCTAATCCAATTCTTCGGATTGTTACTGCTGTTATTGCATTAGGAAGCGCAGTTTATTGGGTTTGTACTCATTGGGATACGTTCACTGGGTGGCTAAGAAAAGCTTGGGAAATGGTAAAAGAGGTATTTGGCTGGGTTAATAAGTTATCTACCGCAATTGCATCTTTGTTTGATGGCAATGATGGAAAGCATAAACTTGAGATTGATTATGAACTTAAGAATAGCTCAAAGTTTGCAGGTAATTTAGATACGTTAACTGCACAGCAGCAAAAAATGAGTATGCTTAAAAGTGGTACCATGACATATAACTCTAATCCTACAGTTGTTATTCAAGGCAATGCGGATCAGAACGATATTAAAGTTGCAATGTCACAAGCGCAGAATAAACAGCAACGTGAATTTAGTAACTTCTTGGAAAATGGAAGATTTGCAAATTAATAACCGCCTTTGGGCGGTTTTTTATTGAGTATTATCATGAATAAAACATATGTAACTCAAGCTGGAGATATGTGGGATAGCATTGCATTATCGCAATTAGGTAGTGAATTTTATGCAAATCAGCTAATTGATGCAAATAGCGGTTATTCTGATGAAGTTAAATTTAATGCTGGAATTAAATTAATTATACCAACGCTGGTAATTGATGATTCTAAGGTTAATTTACCACCATGGGCGAGAAAATGACGAGCAACAAAGCAAGAAAAACTAAAGTTGAAATTACTATTGAAGGTAAAAACGTATCTGGAGATTTGGCACCTTACTTAAAATCGGTCTCGTTTAATGATAAGACCAGTGCCGAAGTTGATGATATGACAATTACGCTAGATGATAAAGACGAATTATTTTGTGGTGACTGGATGCCAATGATTGGCGATAGTCTTGAAGTTGAAATTAAATGTACTAATTGGAGCTATGACACAAGTGAAGAATCTCTCTATTGTGGGTGCTTTGAAATTGATTTGGTTAAAGAGTCTGGTCCACCAAATACAATCGAGATTAAAGCAGTGAGTATGTTTAATTCAAATATTCGTAGGCAGCTTCGGAGCGTAAAATATCAAAAGACAACGTTTAGAACTATTTGTAAAGAAATTGCACAAAGGCATAATTTAAAGTTGAACTTTATCGCTGCATCTATAAAAAACTCAAGTGGACAAGTAGTTGCAGATGATGACGATATTGAAATTACAGCTATTGACCAGACAGATCAAAGTGATTTGGTATTTTTATCTAAATTAGCTGCAGATAATGATTACATGCTTAAACTTGATTCAGAAATATTAACTGTATGCTCTCAGGAATATTTGGAAACTCAAGCTGCAAAATTTGTAATTAGTAAAGATGACATTAAAGATCGTCAAAGTGGTAGAGAAGGTTTCAATTTATATAAAGAAGCAAAAGCCACCTATTTTGATCCGAATAAAAAGAAAAGTATCTCGGCAACTGTTTCACATAAAAAAGCACAATATCAATTTCAAAATAATTCAGAACTAGCCAAGAAGTTTAATAAGACTAAACAGACCAAACAAAGTAAAAAGAAAGCTGTACCAACTACAAGCAAAAGCTATTTTGATCAGGCTAATATTTATGGTGGAGGTAAAACATTAATTATTCGGCAAAAATTCAGTAATGAAAAAGAAGCTGAAAGAGTAGCAAAGGCACGACTGGCTCAAGCTAATCGCGGTGAGTGGAAAATTAGTGGCAATGTGATGGGTAATCCTTTCTTAATGGCTGGAATTGTTATTGAGATAACGGATTATGGTCAATTCAATGGATTTTACTATGTTGAAAAAACAACTCATAGCGTAACCAAGGGCTATCGTACTCATTTTGAGGCGCACAAGGTATTTGTAGGAAATAAAGATGATTGATAACAATATAATCAAACAAGGCATTGTTAAAACAATAAACCCTCAAAATATGACGTGTACTGTTTATTTTGAAGAGCAAGAATATATGAGTTCTGAACTTAAAATAGCTAACAAAGGAACTAGATTTAAAACACGAGATATGCCAAATATTGGTGATTTAGCTTTGTGTGCTTTGATAGCGCCAAGCCTAACTGATGGATTTGTTCTGGCATTTTATTATAACGATGTTGATCTACCACCTGATGGTGATGAGAATATTCATTCTACTACTTATCCAGACGGTTCAGTTATTAAATTTGATAATAAATCTGGTAAGTTTACAATCAATTGTAAGTCTGCTGTAGAGATTACGGCTCCAGACATTATGCTAAATGGCAAAGTAATTATTAACGACAAACTTTGGTTAGAGCATCAGCATTTAGCTGGCAAATTAGAGGCTCCAAATGGTCCAGTAACTGGAAATACAGGAGATGGTACAACAATATGAATTCTATTATCGATAAATTAAAAAATATTGGCTCGCTTGGAGGTTTTGGTGAGATTGTTTTTACAGTTAATCCATTTCAAACGATAACATTTAATAATGCAGAGCATACTTCATCAGTTGAATATGCAGAACATCAAATTATTGGTAATAAACCGAAGCTTGAACAAACTTATCTTAATGCAGACGAGGTGTCAGTTGATATTAAATTATCTAGTTTGTTAGGTGTGAATCCTAAGAAGCAGTTAAAGATTTTTGATGAGTATATGAATGATGGTGATGTGTACGATTTAATTTTAGGTAATGGAATGCAGGAATCAAACGTCTTAGGAGAGTTTGTAATTACTTCATTATCAAAAAAGTACAAAGAGGTGAACTTTTTAGGTGATGTGACTGAAATTGATTTGACTGTTCATTTTAAAGAGTACCACTGATGATTCTTACTATAAATATAGATCAGGATACTAAGCCTACAATAAATTTTGCTCCAGAATCAACGTTAGATGAAATCATTCAGAATGTTCAAAATATCTTTAAACAAGTTAAAGGAACAATACCTTATCAAAGAGATATGGGCTTCGATGAGGATATTATTGATTTACCTGTTCAAAGCGCAATCATGTTGTATCAGATATCAATGCTGAAACAAGTTAAGCGTTACGAGCCACGCGTTAAAATTAAAGGATTTGATTGGAGTGGTAGCAATTTAGTTAACGGTAATTTGAATCTTAAGATAATAATTTATATTAATGAAGGTGATTTATGAGTGAAAGTAGATTTGGTCTGCCTGATGTCATTTTTGCAGATAAAGATCCAGAAGTTATTAAAGCACAATTAGCTGCAAGATTTACAGAATTATCAGAAAGAGAATTAGCGGATGCAGATCCGATTATGACGCTATTTAATACTATTACCGCGCAATTGGTTGGGGTTCGCGCATTGATAAATTTTACTGGTCGACAAAATTTGCTTGCATATTCAAAAGATAAATATCTGGATCAGAAAAATTTAGACTTTGATTTAAGGCGTTTTGAATCGGTAAAGGCGGCTGTAACGATTAGATTTACATTTAATCAATTACAAGACAAAGACGAAGTCATCCTTAAAGGTACCAAAGTAAATGCGGATACTAAAGTTTATTTTGAGGTACCAGAGGACATAATTATAAAAGTTGGTGAGAAATCTAAAGATGTTACTTGTCTTGCTACTGTTGGTGGAACTATTGGTAATGGTTATTTACCTGGTACAATTATTTCACAGTTTAGTCCACTGCCATTCATTGCAGGAGTTGTTAATATTGATATTTCTGCTGGTGGTGTAGAGAGTGAGTCTGATCAAGCATTTGCTGAACGTAGGCTTGTTGCTCCACATGCATTATCTACTGCTGGACCTGATAAAGGTTATGAGTATTGGGCACGAACTGCAAGCTCATCTATTATTGATGTTGAGCCATATTCGCCAACGCCTGGTGTAGTGCAAATTATCCCATTAATGATAGATGGTAGATTTCCTACTCAGGCTGAATTAGATTTAATTACTCAAGCTTGTCGACCTAGTGATAGACGCCCATTAACCGATAAAGTAGAAGCAATTACACCTTTGTCCGTTGATTATGAAATAAAGCTTACTTATTGGATTAGTTCAAAAGCAGAAATGGACACTAATCAAATACAAGAAAACATTAAGAAATCTGTAGAGAACTTTATTTACTTAACTAAAACTAAGCTTGGTCGACCGATTAATCCATCCGTATTAGAGAACATGATTATGGCAGCAGGAGCACGCCGAGTTAGCATAGAAAGCCCATTACAAGCTGAACTTACGAGTTTACAGGTCGGTAATAATATAGTTTCAAATGTTATTTTTGGTGGTATTGAGAGAGATTACTAAAATGGCAAATATTTTTGATACTAAGTTAACTGATTTATTGCCCGTGGCGTTTAAGTCTATTGATGAAATTAACTGGATATGTGAAGCAATTCAACCTGAAATTGACGAAATATTAGTTGAGATAAACAAGTTGTTTTTTGCTGATTTCAATAACCTAGACGATTTAGTGCTGGATTATCTTTTAATTGAAGCTGGCATTGGCGGCTCTATTGAAAATTCATTTATTCAGAACCGCGATGACAAGATTAAGTTTTTAAAAAACTATGTCAAGTTAAATCAGCTGCGTGGTACTAAAGACGGTATTTTACATGCAATTGAAATGCTTGGTATCAATGCCGAGGTTACTGAGTGGTTTGATATTCCAGAAGAATTACAACCTTATTGGTTTAAATTAAAAATATTTAGTGATAAAGCTTTTACAGATGAATCTTTAAGATTAATTAGGGCATATGTTAAAGAATATAAAAATACTAGAAGCTGGTTTAAAACTGAAATTAAACAAAATTATTTATCAGATATTTATCCAGTAGCTGTGATGCAAAGACGAATAATTTATTCTAGCAAGGCTGAATTTACAACGTCTATTCCTTCAAGTATTTATCCATTAATTGTGAATAAGCAGAGGCTAGGTTTAAAAGGAAGATTTGATGTCAAGTAAAACAATTGTGACAGATATTGGTAAAGCACTGATTGCCAAAGCAACTGCTGAAGGCACTACAGTAAAAATGAAATATTTTGCTGTTGGTGATGGTGCTGGTCAAGAATACACACCAACTGGTCATGAAAGCAAATTAGTTAAAGAGAATTGGCGCGCTAATATTGGAAGTATCTTAGTTAATCCTAAAGACAGTAAAGAACTATTTATTGATACTCCAATTCCAGAAGATGTTGGTGGTTGGTGGATTCGTGAATATGGGGTTTTTGATGATCAAGATAATTTAATTTTAATTGGTACACCTAATCCATTTTATAAATCAAAAGCAGAAGAAGGTGACATCCTTGTCGTAGATTTTAATTTATCTTTAACTTTACAGAATATTGCTAGTATTGAATTTAGCATTGATCCTAAAGCTTACGTCACACATGAATATTTAGAAAATGCGGACTATCCAGTTAATGGAAAAATTTCTTATAAACAGCGGCCACAGTTATTAGATAGTGAGGTTGCTACTTTAAAAGATATTGACGGAATAAAAGTTTTTCCAGACATTCAAGATGATGGCAAAGGAACTGTTACTGTTCAACAACCGAATGGAAAGGGGGCTGTGATGCGCTTTCTTAATGTTGATGCACCAGAGATTTATACTGAAATAGATGGTGAGCTTGGTGAGGTGCGAATTCATGGTGGCAAATTAACGGGTTATAAATCTTAATTTTATTTTAAAGGTATTCAAATGTATCAAGTTAACAAAAAGACAGGTGATCTAAAACAATCAGCGACACTATCAAAGGGCTATACCGAAGTCAGTAGTGAGTATTATGAAGATTTAAAAGAATTAAATCTTGAAAGTAGGCGCAATCATTTAAATGAGGATGGTAATTTTGATAATCTTACAGCCAAGAATATGAAGATTAGTAAAGAAGGTAGCGATAAGTCTTTTACCAGTGATGGTGAGACAAATGCGACTAATTCAAGTTACTTAGGCGTTCATAATGACGGTGTAACGGCTACAAAAACTTTTGAACTTAACGCAGAAAAAGGTAGTGGTTCGTTTTCTGGTCAATTAGATTCAGATACGCTGGTTGTTAAAAATAAAGCTAGCGGTAAATCACAAAAAGGTAATGTATCGGAATTTGCCACTCTTGAAGACCTGGCAGGATCTACAGCTGATATTAAATCACCTAAAGATACGATAGCTGTTACATATGATGGTAAAACTATTAACCTTGATGCGAAACTTGCAACGGCTGTGAAAGCTGGGATTGCTTTATTTCCAATTGGCAGCGGGTTAACCATCAACGAGAAAGGTGAAGTCTACCTTGATGGTGCTATTGCTCCATTTAAGTATATTGATTTGTGGAATGCGGCAACCAATACTCCTACATTAAGTGACGTGACTGGTAAACCTGAAACATTCTATATCGTACACGTACGCGGTTCACAAAATTTAGGTTCTGGTAGCATTACCTTTGAAGTTGGTGACTGGGTCTTATGTCAAGAAGATATTGGTGGTAAACCTAAATACGCTAAAGTACCAATGTCAGAAGTGCTAGGTGCTATTACTGCAAGTATGATCAAAGCTGGTACTCTTGGTAAAGGTATTGCGATGGATACGGACCAACCAATTAAAACTTCTGCTGGTATGGAGGCTGATACTATTAAAGCTAACACAGTAACGTTTAATACCGTAATTATTACAGGTTCTTTGATAGGGCAAAAATAATATGTATGCAGTTAATAATTTAGATAAACATGATGTGATAGTGTGTGTTGATATTCCTGATGGTTACACGGAAATATCAGAAGAACTATACCTTGAATTGGCTAATGAAGTGGCTGCAATTAGCGATAAAGGTGTGGAGAACTTTAACGTAAAAGGTTTTAATGCTACTGATCCTGAACCATCTTTTAGCCTAGATGCTCAAGAAGGTAAAATTGTTGGTGAAATAATTCAAGCTAAGACCACAATGTTAGCTCCAACCGCTGTTGAAACTAAGGGTCTTAATGTAGTTAATATTGACTACTTAAAAAATACTTTAACAGCATATATTACCAAAGTTGTTGCAGATGCGACTTACCAAGCTAAACTGGGATTTGTTCCTGTGCAGCAAGGGACTGGAATTGGTCAATCTGCGAATTTGGTTAAGATTGGCTACGACGGTAAAGGTCGAACAAAAATAACTATTGATGTTACTGATTTTGGGAATATTGTTACAGATACTTACTTGAATGCTGGAACTTTACCTGCTTCTTTCTCAAGTTTATCATCCGTTGGAAGTCTTGTAGCTAATGGTGGTATATCAGCTAATAATACAATAGGCATTACAAAAGGTATTTTAGCTGTATCTGGTAGCGGTGATGCAAATGGGTATGGTATATCTATTAGCACTCCAAATGGTATCTATGCTCCAAATGGAACTTCTCAATTTGGCACTATAACTATGGGGCAACGTGCTACTGCTAACTTGGGAATTATTTATCCTAATGTACCTAATTGTACGACTCATTTTACAATGGGATTCGGTTGGGATGGTTCTCGTGTCAGATATTTGGTTGACAATAATCCAGCAGCTTCTGGTGCTTTAGCACTTCTTAGTGATCTAGCTAACTATATGCCAGTCATTACCCATACCAATCTTTATGCTGATCATGGTAGCACCAGAGATTGGAGTTTTACAAGAAGCATACCAGCTCCAGCATCAAATCGTTTAATTCGAGTCTATCCATCTACCTTTAGTGGTGGCGGTGGTGGTGATCAACGCAGTGCTTTTTGGGCTAATGTTACTGATGGTACAGATTTTGTGATATCTGGTGCGAATACAGCCAATACATTGGGTAATGGTATTCAGTATTCATACATTACCAGTGCTATCGGTGGCGTGTTAAATGAACCAGCTTACTTTATTGAACGTAAAGATGATGGCATTATCTGTGCAACTATCACGACTTATTCAATTGATGAGTGGTTAGAGTTTTTACAAAGGGATAATTTGCTTGAAGTTACACAACAACTTGCAAATGATGTTACCAACTTGTCGTTTGCAAAGTGCAATGTTGCTACTTATGACGGTACACAGCTAAAGTTTAAATACACAGATCAAGAACTAAAAATAATAATTGATAATTTGGAGTTAAACAACAAAGTTAGGTCTTTGCTAAGTCGGAGTGATAAGCTTGAATTGCCACCTTATATAAATATCATGACAGAGATAGAACAGCTCGCATTTAAAGAATGGCGAGCTTTTTTATTAGATGTTGCAATGGGTAAGCTTAAAACATTGCCTGAGACACCAGAGTTTATTAAGAAATTACTCGAGTTATGATGTGTATCAATTCAATTTTAATAGCCGATAAAGCAACTACAAACGTGGTTGCTTTTTTTATTGAAGGATGATGGCATGAAAGTAATGCTACAGGTAACTGATTTGAACCGCGAGATTGATTTCCATCAACTACAAGATGCAGGAACTTACGGTTTACCAGCAGACGCAGTTTATTTAAATGCACCTGACTTTAAAGGTGACTCAACGTTGATTGTTGTACCTTCATACCGCACGGATGGCACTAAAGACGTTCACCATACCTTGTTTACGCAAGATTCACAGATTTATTCTGAGTTTTATTCTGGTACAGATAAGAAATGGTCGGAATGGGTAAAAGAAGCTGGCGGAGTTGATGGAGCTAAACGTATTAATGTTACAAGTGATGGTAGTGTTAAACAAGTTAGTGAATCAACCTTTGATCCAGATACTAAAACCATTACCGTCAACCTAATTTCAACAGGTGGTGGCCAAAAAGGCGACAAGGGAGATAAAGGCGATAAAGGTGACCAAGGAGACACTGGGCCACAAGGTGAAATAGGTCCAGAAGGTAAGCAAGGTAAAACTGGGGATACTGGAACTCCTGGTAAAGATGGCGCAACTGGTCCAGCTGGTAAGGATGGTGCTCAGGGAGCTGAGGGTAAAAAAGGGGACAAAGGAGATCCTGGAGCCGCATATACTTCTGAGACTCTAGATATTAACAATACCAAAGCTACTGCTGAACTATTAACTGATGAAACTTTAGAGTTCCATGATAAGAAACTAGGTTTAAGTGATGAATTAATCGATGATTTAAATTGTGCTTTTGATGAGTTAGAAGAAAAAGCTGATAATGCTATCGAGGTGGCTAAAGAAGCTGATTTGGATGCACGCAATGCAGATAAAAAAGCAACTCAAGCTCAAACAGATGCTGCAGCTGCTTTAGTCTTAGCTAAGAAATCAATTAATAAACTTGAAACTGTTGAGACAGAGACCTTAAAGCTTGAGGTTAAAGCGGCTGGCGATAATATTGTTAGTATAAGCGGAATAGTTAAGAATAATCCACCTGTAAATACAGTTATAAAAACTTATAATTTTGATGGTGTTGGTTATGATCTTGAGTTTGATAAAGAATTAATTCCCAGTATTAAATCTGTGAACGTTAAAAAAGCATTTCCATCTAAGCAGGTAGTTATAAGTATGCCAATGCTGGTTAATACTTTTTACAAAACTAATGGAGCTTTAATTCTTTGCACTAACCTTACTAAGCAAAGTATTAATGGTGTTGTTGTTAGCATGGATTGTTTAACAATTGACAGAGTATATAACGATAATGCCGTGACCTTATCAGAGTTACTAGCGACTGATGAATTAACCAATGCAGTGCCTGAATCTGAAATACTGGGTAGTCCAGTTGCTACTATGCGGCTTGATAATGAGTGGGTTGGTATAACGTTTGATGCATCCATTTTAGTAACTAAGCCAGACTTGTTTAATAAAAATCAGGCCTTAATAACTATCACTTCAAAGGGTGCTAAATATTCGGATGGTCCACCATTAAATAATTACCCTCAACAACTTGACTATACTGGAACAACTAAGTGGAAAAAAGATAATACATTAGGACTTGGTGGTTTTATTACTCTAAGCCCTAGTATTGTTTTTGAATATGATAGTGTTGATTACCATAACTATGGCAATGGCGAGATTGTGCTAAATATTAATTTAGGCATTAATCAGTTTAGTAATAATGTTGATTGGGTTAAAAATATTTTATTCAAAGACATGACGCAATTCGACACTATTAAGTCAGACCACGTTATCATAGTTAACGTTATTGGTAAAGATGACAAGGTTATTACATCTCCTTATCAGGTTAATGCTGGTGATAAGATGGTTTTAAAAATTCCAGTAAGTAAAACTGAAAATACTAAAGTGTTACGGTTTAGTTGTTATGGTAACAATGTAATAATTGGTTAATCGAAAGGTGGTAAGTATTCCACCTTTTTATTTTATAGGGGGTACGTTATGGGTTTTCTTGATGGTATGACTTCTCACGATAAGTTGATACTTGCTGGGATGGTTATATCTGGTTTTGCGGTAGTGCTTGCAATGGTATTATTTAGTAATGCATCCGTTAACATAATGGGCAAAGTTAAAATTAATTATAAAGGTGAAGATTCAAATGGATAAAGTTAAAAATGTTATGGCTCTTAAACTTAGAATTTTAATGAGGAAATATTGGATTGTTAATACTACACTTGAGATTATCTTGGCTTTTTGTTTCTTGGTTGGTGGTGTATTCGACATCGATCGTGGCACTACAATGATTCAAATTATTGCAAAACAACAAACAGAAGATAATTATATTCTAGTGGCATTTGGTCTGTTCTTTATTATTTGCTTCATTGTTGAAGCTTGTCTAGGGTTACTGCGTTCAAATAGTAAATGGATTATGGGGTGGAGATTATTTGTATCATTTTTTATACCAGCACACATTATTTATAACGTGGTTTATATGCATGTAGAGTTATTTAGTGCTGATAGTTTATTGTTTGTAATTATTCCGATCGGAGAATTTGCATTATTAACGGTTGCTAGAATTAATGCTGACCAATTTAATTATGATTCATACTCAGATTATGACCGAAAAAATGATTATGAGTAGGATCTTAATTTTCATTACCATAACTATAATTTTAACCAGTTGTGCATCAACTGGTTTTTTTAATCCTCATGCAGTAGCTAGTTACTGTCATCGTGAGGGGTTTTCTTGTCAACTTAAATTTAACTAACTTAAAAAGGAAATTATTATGTGTACACGTGTATCTTATTTTAACGGTAAAAAGAAAATTGCTGTGGTAGTCCGTACTATGGACTTTGCAAGCCCAACAGGTATGCAGGATGGTTTATTTAACGCTGGTGAGTCAATCACCAATCCAGTAGAAAATTTAACCTCTGGGGTAACCAAATACGCTTTCATTGGTAAATACTCAGATATTGGCTTTACCGTTCTTGGTAAACACTTTGGTGCTCGTACTGTGTCGGATGGTGCTAATAGTCAAGGTTTAAACCTTGGTATATTGTGGAATGCAGGCAGTCGCTTTGATACCTCAGTTAAACAGCCAGCCGATTGCTTTTCAGGAATTAGCTTACCACAATTAATTTTAGGTACATGCGGCACTGTTGATGAAGTGATCAAGTTGTTTGAAGCTGATAAAGTAACTTACTACGACTTTAGCGGTAAAGAAAAAGTTAAATATGTATCTAAAAGACGTGTGAACGTACCGAACAAAGAAGTAGCAAGTTTTGCAACTATCCATTTAGCATTATCTGATAAAACAGGTAATGACATGGTTGTTGAGTTTGAGAATGTAAACGGCAAAGATGGTGTAGCTGTGTTCTATCCAAATCCAGTAGGTGTTTTAACTAATGCGCCACATTTTACTTGGCACATGGAAAATCTACGTAATTATGTTGGTTTGACTGATAAATTCAATGTCACTAGTGGTAACTTCATGGATTTAGAAGTAGCGACCACTGGTTTTGGCAATAACTTACGTTCTTTACCAGCTGACAACACTCCACCTAGCCGCTTTGTGCGTTGTGTAGTTAACAAAAATTTAATGCTTAAAAATGGTAGCTTTGATACTGTTGATACAGCAATGGCGGCATTAGACCAGATTATTGGTACTGTGGTGTTGTCAGAGGGTACTAGTGCTAATCATGGCACGTTAAGCCCAGATGTTGATTCTACATTATGGATTAGTATGTATGACCTTGAGAACTTTAAGCTTTATAAGAAAACACCAGCATCATTTAATTATGTTGAGGTTAGTTGTAAAGCGTTGAAACTTGAAATGTCTCCAGTTGAATTACAAGCTTGTTTAGAACAAGTAGCTTAAACCCAGCAAGCTAGAGTGTAAAACTCTAGCTTTTATTTTATAGTAGATACATCATGACAGAAACAGAATTAAAACTAATTGAATTAGCCAATAAACATGGCATCACTAATAAATTGGAACTAGCACATTTATTGGCACAGTGTAGCCATGAAAGTGCTAACTTTACACGAATGGTAGAGAATCTTAATTACTCAGTTAATGGACTGCTAACGACATTTCCTAAATACTTCACAACAACCACAGCCAACAAGTACGGACGTACGCCAAATCAAGCGGCTAACCAATCTGAAATTGCAAACATTGCCTATGGTGGGCGCATGGGTAATCGTCCAGGAACAAATGACGGCTCAGACTTCCGAGGGCGTGGAGCAATTCAATTAACTGGGCGTGATAACTATATATTATTTAACCAGTGGCTTAAAGCTAATGGTTATAACTTTGATGTTGTCACTAGACCAGATGAAGTTGGTACCAATCAGGAACTTCAGCTTTTATCCGCTATTTGGTTCTGGCAGTCTCGTAAGTTAAGCATGCCAGCTCAGAAAGATGATGTTGCTATTGTTACTAAGTTAATTAATGGCGGTAGTAATGGACTAGCTGAGCGCATTAAATTAACCAATTATTATAAAGAGGTCTTAAGTTAATAAAATAAGTACAAATGTACACTTGGTATTTATTATCATACAAAATATAATCGTCGGTGAAATTGCGGCGGTTTTTATTTTAGCTTTTGATATAGTTTTACCTAATCGGTGAAACAAAATGCAAAACCCTGACGAGTTGGAAGCTCATATGTCAGGGTTTTTAATAAAGAATTACGAAGAGGATTATATATTATGTTCGGGTTTTTTGTCAATAAAGGAGCTAACGAAATGGCAGATAAAATAGAAGATAAACCAAAACTTAGGCATTTAGCTTGGGGAGTATTAATAGTATTAGGTATTGTAATGCCTATTGCTTGGCAAATAAAAGACATTTTAAAAATATTAGTTTTACATCAAGGATAGCCCGTTGCTGGGCTATTTTTTAATGATTATGTGATTGCTCATATTGATTAACAAATTCCATTAAAACATCATTGATTTTTACTTGATATTTTTTACTATGCTGTTTAAAAAACTCTATAATTCTCGGGTCTAATTTAATCGTTACGGCGATCTTATCTGGGTTTTCTGATTTTAATACTTTGAATAAATTATTAGCTAAGTCATTCGACATAGTTAATTCTTGATTTAAATTACTCACAGTATAACCTTTCCAAATTCTAATATTTGATGGATGTGCATATCGTGCATATCATCCCAATAAATCATATCATCTTCAAACTTAACATTATTGAAAAAGTTTCTATCATGTAACCTAGAATATCCTGGGTATTTCATTAAATCAAGCATCTCCAATTCTACAGTGGCGTGATTATTTAACTTTATATTTAAGGCGTGATCATTAATGATTTTGACGCTTATGATTTTAGGGTCGTTTATAAGAGACATTTTATTTACCTTTTTTATTTTAATGGGTCAATTTTAAACGGTAATTCACCATTGACAGCTAATTCCCAATCTGCCATTAATTCATCATAATGTAAATCAATCCATACCTCAACCATTTTAGCCTTCTTAGGTGGTAATTGACCATCAATTAATTCTCCATCTAATGAATAAACCGCATTATATTCCTGATATTTTATATGAATATGTGGAAGATTGTGCTGAGTGTTATCTTTTAAAAACATTCTGATTAAAATACCATAAAACATTGAAATAGTTGGCATGTGTTTATCCTTATTAAGCTGACGTTATTATACTATTAAATATGTATAATTATCAATATATTTGTACATATATTAGTAGAAAACCCAGCTAAAAAGCTGGGCTATTTTTACCTAATTAATCGTACCATTACCTGCACACTCAATCATCGTTAGATCACATGCTTCGCGCAAATCTTGTACACAAACATAATCTAATCCAGACTCATCCCGTAAATAGCGCACTGGATTATTCCCAAAATATTCAATTCGTTTTTTCATGTTGCTGTTTCTCCTCTAAAGTTTGTTTGATTAATTGAACTGCTTGCTCGGTATAAAAATATTGCACAACTTCTTTGCTGCCATTTTTGGCTTTACTTAAACGACCCTCACAATAATCATCTTTACCACGAAAGCCCAATAAAGAGATTATTTTGCCAATCTTTTGTGGACTAACTTTTAATCGCTCTGCAATTTGGCTTGGTGATAATTTTTGCTCTGTGGTAACTGGCAACATTAACTCCAAAGATAATCCAGCATGATCATGTAGTAACTGTGCTTTTAATACTTGCTTGCTGTCAGGGCTTAATTTCATAGCGTCGATTTGTTTTACTGCTAATTTCAAAAACGAAGCATTTACCTTGGTTGATGCAGTCATTAATGCTGGAGTTGCAACAATCTGCGTTGCTGCAATTTGTGGTTGAATATTGGCTAATTGATTTTCGAGTTCCTGCCAGCGTTTGATGATTTTATGGCGAAGTTTAACATTATAGCCAGTGACTAGAGTTAATGACATTTCTTTGTCTAAATTAAAGCATGGATTCATTTTTCCGTTACTTGCTTTATATTCACCCCAAAATTGGGGGCTACTAATATTTAACTGTTCTAACATGTCTTTTATATCACGCATTACATGATCGTGGCGTTTTTCGCACATCTCTGCAATTTCTAAGCTT
>JACCDZ011171917.1_pt1 | contig 34006 bp, 48 predicted proteins | sample 7449551 | NCBI WGS metagenome assembly JACCDZ01 (sample SAMN15323452, study PRJNA562643) | freshwater metagenome | isolation source: river surface water | place: USA:Blue River Watershed | collected 2017-08-18 | reverse complement strand
GTTGAGAGTGCGTTAGACCACGCGGCCGAGGCCCTGCGTGACCACCTGAGTCTTGTCAAGGGTGGTGACCAACCGGCTGATGGGGCGCATTGTCCGGCCGGTTTGTGCGGCCCGGAGGGCCATGTCGCGGTCACGGTCCTTGCGGGTTTGGTACCGGTATTCGGCGGGCATCACGACCCGCCACCGGCCGTTCCGCTTCGTCACCCGGGCGCGCCGGCCCATGGTCCCCAACCGCCTGCGGGCGTTCAAGGCGAATGCCTTGGTGCGCCACGAGCCGGGTGCCAACACCGCACCCTTCGGGTCCACGAACCCGTAGATGCGGGTCGGTTCCGGGGGTGCGACGGCACCCTGCCGGATGGCTTTGGGGGCGACGATGACGGCCCCATAGGTGCTGCGGGTGTTGCGGCGAACCGCGTCGGATTCGTTCCCGCCGATGGTGCCGACGGTCGTCCGGTTGTAGACCCGCTCGATGAGGGCGATGTGCTTCCCGGGCCAGCAGATCATCCCGCCGACCACCGGGTACGACACGACTGCGCCCTGCTGGTACGCGCGTTGTGCGGTGATCGCCGTGGCGGGGGAGTTCAGCCCGTCGTCGGTGACGCCCGCCGCCTTGTACACCCATTCGGTGAAGGCGTTGCACCACGGCCAACCCGTCCCACCGAGTTCCGTGGATGCCTGGTACTGGCGGACCCGCTGCCCACTGTTGGATCCCCACGGTGACTCGTGGACCCCGAGTTCACGGCGGGCAGCGTCCATCACACGTTCACCAACACCCATTCACTCCACCCCCTTGCACGTTGCGTTGACGTGATCTATCGCTGCGATCAGGCGGGACCGGGACGAGTGCTGCAACTCCCACACATCCCGCTCATTCCGAGTCAGGGACGCTAATCCGTCCCGGTCGATGATCTCCTGCAACTGGTTCAGGCGTTGCGTGTTCGACTCCAACTGGGTACAGAGCACGACCCCTGCGGCGTGCTTCGCGGCCCGGTCCGACTTCCCGAACGGGTCTGTCGCGGCCGTCGATAGGAACGTGATCCCGGACGCAAGGAGCCCGGCGAACAGCGCCATGCGGGCTTGATCAACCCAACTGAACCGTGTGGTTCTCACAGCCACCTCGACAGGAGATCAGCGGCGAGGATCACGGTTCCCGCTCCCCATCCGACAGCGCAGACCCAACGCGCCCGGCGGCTAACCCCAGCACCTGGATCCCTTCCTTCCCGGCGATCAGGAACAATCCGATCGCGAGTAGGGTCAGGTTCGTTGACAACCCGAAGATGTGTCCGGCGGATTGTTCGAGGAGCATCACGGAACCAACGATCCGCGAGAACCATGTCGCTGCGCTGCCTGGCGTGGGCGGTTTGACGGTCATCCATGGCCCTTCGCCTCCGCCACACACATGGCGAGCTTCATGCTGCGAGTGATGTGGCGTGTCACCGGGGCCGCCTGACGGCGATGTAGCTGGAGCGTGCCGGGACGATCTGGACACGGCCTCCGGTGCGGGGAGCTTCAATGACCTTGCCGTTGCCGATGTACATCTGGACGTGCCCCGTGGATGGGAACATCAAGTCCCCTGGTAGCCACTGGTCACGGGCGTTCGCGCTGACGGCACGGCCCGTCTTGATCTGCGAATACGTGGTGCGCGGGAGTTTCACGCCGGCCTTCGCCCACGCGTACTGCACGAGGCTGGAGCAGTCGAACCCGACGGTGTTCGCCCCGCGTCCGAAGCCCTTAGTGGGGCCGGATGGGGTGCCGCCACCCCACGAGTACGGGGTGCCCAACACGCCCTGGGCGGCTGCGACCGGTCCCGTGGCGCCGTCCATAGCGCCTTGCTGTTCGCCACCTGGGAACGCCGTCCCACCCACGGCTGCGATGGCCGTATCGGCTACCGTCTTGCGCCTAGCGATGACGCGTTGGGCGAGGGGCATGACGTCCGGGACCTCGCCACCAGACAGGACGGCTTGCTCTGATTCGCGGGCGTACCGTGCGATCTCGTTGGCGGTGGACCGGTCCAAGCCCCCCAACTGCGGCGTCCCGGATGCAGGTCCGGGGATGGTCGCCCCGACACCCGGCACGGCAGCAGCGGCGGGTGCGGACCCCGGTCCTTGGTAGCCGTTCAGGATCCGGGTGACGTAGTTCCTCGTCTCACCAAAGGACTGCGACGTCTTCCACGGCCTGCCAGAGTTGTAGACGGCGAGGGCGTCACGGGGGTTCCCGTACTTCCGCAGCAGCGACCCGAAGTGCTTCGCCCCATAGTCCAACTGGCCCTCAGGCGTGGAGATGTTCGCGTTCGGGTGCCACTTCGGAACAACCTGAGTCAGGCCCCGAGCCCCGGCTGAGCTGCCCGCGTTGGGGTTCCATGCGGACTCCTGGGTGATGAGCCGGCGGAACAGCCCGGGGTCCACCCCGTACTTCCGGGCAGCAGCATCAGCCTTGGAGCCCCACACAGCTTCACCAGTAGCAAAGGCCATCAGTCACCACCGAACTTCTCGATTTCCCACTGGCGCTTCGCGCGGTCCAGGGGCGTGATCGGCAGGCCACCCAACGTCCGGAACGCAGGGAGGCGCGCTGACGTGTTCGTGCCCTGCGCACCCGGGACGATGGTTGCGACAGCGGCAGCCTGGTTCACCTGCGGCAGGAGACGCAGCAGGTAGGAGAGGCGGGCGTTCACGCCCAACACCTTGTCCCCGGTGTACGCGTCCTTCTTGTCCGGGTTGAACCCACGGCCACCCGTCGCACGGGCAAGCAACGCTTCGACGGCGTTTGCCTTCACCCCGGACTTCGCGAAGTCCCGGCCGAAGTACATGGACCGGCCGGGAATGAACTCCATTGCGAACTTCGGGGCGGGGCCAAGGAAGCTACTCGCGAACTTCTCCGTCCCCCGATACCCACGGATGCTCGCGATGTCGTTGAGCATTGAGTACCCCATGACGCCCTTCGGGTTCAGCAGGAGGACGGGGTCCTCACCATCAGCCGTCTTCGCCCCAGTGAGGTTCAGCAGGGCACGAGACACGGCCGGGGGAAGTGGAAGTGACAGGCGATCCTCAGTGGCCAACGTGCTCATGTCCGGCTGCCCGGCCTCCTCCCACGCCGTCCGCTGCGCCGCGTAAATGTGGCTGAGGCGACCGGGCCGGCGGGCGAACTCACCCGCGACGAGCGGCACGCTCTTGGATGCGTACGTGATGAATGGCGTCCAGTACCGGCGTGCCGTCGAGACGAATGCGCCGACGTCGCCGTAGTCGAACATGTACTTCCGGACGGTTTCCGCAGCCTGGACGGGGTTGTCACCGGCCTTCAGACGTTCAATGAACAGCCCCATCCGGTTCCAGTCCTCACGGAACGCCCCGACATCCTCACTGGCTTTCAGGACGTTCGCGTACCGGCCCCGGCCGTGGCGCATCGCGTCCACACGGATACGGTGACGGGCCTCCGACGACGCTGCCTCTTGGGCGACGAACCCGACATCCACCACACCATGCGTCCGGGCCAGGTCGAACAGCTCATCACCCGAGTACGTCCCGGACTTCGTCTTGATCGACAGGTTCCCGCCGCGCAGGACGCGGGCGGACTGGACGTAGGACTGCGGGTTCCGCGCCCCAGCCCACCACGCCCGCAACGCGTCATCGAACTGGTTCCGGACATGGAACCCCGGCGTTGCCAGGGCCAGCCGCTTCCACGTTCCACCTGTCGCCCGGAGGAACTTCAAGGGGGCAACAGGGTCCTTCATGCTGTCCGCAATCGCCTTGTGAACAGCCTTCAGGTCCCTGGCGGCCTGCGGTGGAAGAAGGGCGTCCTTGAACCTGGGGGCTGATGCGATCTCCTGCCAGCCCTGCTGTAGCTTCCGCCACTCGGCGGGACTCGCGATCCGGGATGCCCCCATCTCACGGATCCGGTCGTTCTCCCGTCCCGCCGCCGCGTACTTCTTCTCCCACCCCGACACATCAGCGGCGTCCTTTGCCGCTGCTTCCTTGACGCCCTGCCGGTACATCCGGTCGGTTTCCATCAACCGTTGACGGGCAACCTGCATCTGCGTGTGGAGAGCCCCACGGTTCGGTGTGCCGGCGGCCTCAGCAGTCCGCCACGCTGCCAGTTTCTCCGCGAAGTCGTTGCGTGCGCCTTCCAGGTAGTCGCGGCTGACGGCCTCCCACTTCTCCCCCAAGTCAGCCGGTGGCTTGTCCGGAATGTCGTTCAGGGGGCGGGCGACACCGAACCGTTCGTACGTCGCCTTGTCGATCGCGAGCTTCACCCGCGCCCTGGTGGATGCCGCCGACCGGGCCTCAATCAGGCGTTCAATGTTCGTCTCGTACTTGACGCCCTTGAAGTCCAGCTCATCGAAGTTCTTGGCAGCACGGTGCTTGGTGAACGCAGGGTTCTCCTGCGTCACCATGGGGTCGCTGTAGACGGCCCCGAGGTCCTTCGCGTCCCGGTCTTTGATGATCAGGTGCGGAATGTAGTTCTCGACGTGGTCACGCCGAATACCATCGGCAAGTTCCCGTTGGCTGATCCGCTCGAAGATCGCGCGGGTGTCCGCCACAAGGTCCTGGGCGAACATGGGGGCGTCGTACTTGGCTGGGTTGTCGATGTGCCGTGCGATCAGGCGGTTCAGGTCCGCCGGCTTCACGCCTTCCTTACGGGCCCGCTCATAGATCCGCCTGCCGAGGTCCTGGGCTTCCTTCTGCCACGCCCGGGCCTCCACCTCAGCCGCGCGACGCGTCGTCTGGTGGATGTACCGCATCCCCTTACCCGCGCCACGGGACGGCAGGAACGACTCACGAGTGGACCGGTTCAGTGCAGTGCCACCGGGGATCCTGCCTCCGGCGGAGTCCAGGGCGCGCTTCGCTTTGCCGAGGTTCAGGCCCGCGACGTTCAGGGCCTTCTCACGGATGAACGGGATGCGGAGCCCCACCTGGAGTGCGGGGTCCAGGCCCTTCCGTTCCAGTGCGGTGAGGGCCGCTGCGCTCGCAGCGTCCTGGAGGAGGGGGAGGGATTCCGGGGCACCCCGTGCAGCCTTCGATGCGGCGATGCGCTTCCCCGCGAGGACCGTGGCCTCACGGCCACCCACCTTCGCAGCGACCCGGCCCGACGCACCACGCGCGACACCAGCGGTACCGAACGTCACGTACGTGAGGGGGTCACCGACGACATCCAGCGTGAAGTTCGTGGGGGCCCGGATGTACCACGGCAACTTGTCGGTCCCGCGCTTGATCAGCGGTATGTCCGACAGGCCAATGGTCCGGACCTTTTCCTTCTGCCGGACGATGTCAGCGATCGACCCGGCCGCTTCCTTCGGCTTCCCCTGAGCGAGATAGGCGATCGCAGAGGCGGGTTCCCCCGTCCTGCGGAGTGCATCGGCGACGGCCCCGGCGAGGCCGATGGCGTTCCCACCCCTGGCAGCCTTATACGCAGGCCCGTTCTTCGACGCTCCGAAGTCGAACGGGGCCTTCTTCTTCTCGTCCTTGCCGGTGGTTGTGGGGACGAACGTCGGCACTAGAAGCTGCCGCCCCCAGCGCCGCCGCCCCCAGCGCCGCCACCCCCGGGACCGGCGTTCACCGACCCGCCAGCCGACCCAGTCTGGAGACGGGACGGAGGCGTCGCCCCCGCACCAACCGCGATCTTTTTCGCCTGCTCAGGTGTCGCCCCGGCAGCAACCAGCCACGCCACGACTTCCTTGTAGCTGTACTGGAGGACGCCCTTCGTGCCGTCCGGCTGGGTGACCGGCACCCCGGAAACCATCTTCAGGGCCTTGTCCGCCAGGGTTCGTTGCGTTGCCGGGGTCATCCCACCGGCCTTCAGTTTCGCCGCTTCCTTGTCCCGGGCAGCCTTGATCCTGGCGGCTGTGCGGCGATCCTGACCGGCCTCACGCGTCTGCGTGTTCTGGATGCTCGTGTCCGCCGAGAGCTGCGCCCGGTCATTGGAAGCAGCCTGCCCGGCGAGCTGCACCTGACCGGACAGGAGGGCACGCTGGGTGCTCGCGTCCTGCCCGGACAGTGAGGCGAGGAGCTGAAGGTTCTGGCCCCGCAGATCAGCGGCGGCCTTCTGCCGATCCGCCTCCGCCTGCGCAATCGAGTTCCGGATGTTGGTGAGCATCCCCGCACGGTCCGTCGCCCGCTGCGCCCGGTACCGCTCCACGTTCGACGCCCCGGCAGCCCTGAGGACGGTGGGCATGTCCAAGCCCCGGACGACCTCAGGTCCGCCGGCCGCAGCGTTGGACTGGCCCATCGCACGCGCGACAGCGGCAGCCGTCGGATCCGACGGGTTCACCACCACGCCCGTGTTCCGGGCGTAGTCAGCGAGGGCCTGACGGTCACGGGCTGCGCTCGCGGCAGCGGCATCGGCCTGCGCGTTCCCGACGTCACCGATGCGGGTCGCCTGCCCGGCGGTGGTCGTGTCGAAGTCCTTGACGAGCCGCTTGGAGTCCGGGTCCAGCCCGGTCAGCTCCGTGCGGCGCACGGCGTAGTACCGGCCGTCGCGGCCCTGCTGCGTCACGTAATCATCCGGGTTCAACGCGGGGGGTTTCTTGTACGACCCGGCAAGTGTCGGGTCACCAAGGAACTCCAGCGGCGGCAACTTCTTCTTCGCGGCAGGCTTGCTGGGCTTCGCCTTCTTCGGCTTCGGCGTCGCGTAGAACCAGCCGCCGCGCTGCTCCACATTCCACTTGTCCGCCGGGAGACCCGGGTCCTGACGCCACCTACGGGCAGCCATCAAACGGCCCTCGGGTTCTGGAACAGCGCCCCGTTGGGGTTCTGGTCGTACAGGTACCGGGCCATCAGGGCTTCCTGCGCCGGGGTGAGTTCGGCCTTGTGGGTACGGCGGTAGTTCATCCGGAACGCGGCGAGAGCCTGCGCCCCCACATCTGCATGGTCAGGTGTGGACGGCAGGGCACGGTACCGTTGCGCCCGCTGAAGGACCGTCATCGGCAACGGGTCGGGGCCACCCATCCGCTGCCCCGGTCCCCTGAGCGGCGGCGGTTCAGCAGGCAGCGACGCCGGAGGGATCACCCCGGACGTCGGGCGCCTACGCGATGGGCCAATGGTGATCGGGGCGCTCCGGCGCGGTGGTGCACCCGCGACGGGGGCACCGTCATACGGCTGCCCGACAACACCCGTCCGGTCGTTCTCCATCGCCATCGCGGCGGGGGTGCCGGGGCGCGGCATGTCCGGCCCACCCATACGAGACTTGCGAGCCATCATCTAGCCTTTCACCGCGACCCAACGGGTCTTTGCCGAGGGGCCACGACGGGACACCGTCCACCCCGCCTGCCGGAGCTTCACCGGATCCGCGTTACCAGTCCACACCCTGCGCTTCGGGGCCGACGACGCGGCCTCACCGGGGGCGGGGACCTCAGGGTTCGGGGCCGCAACCGGCTGGTCCGCCTGCCACGACGAGTAGTCACCCTGCGTCGTCGCCTCCTCCCCCGACAGACCGGCGCGGGCCTGCTCCTGCGAGTTGAACAGACCCGTCTGGTCCTGCTGGAAGCGGCGGAGCATGGCGTCCCGGGCGTTCGTGACCTGCTGGGTACCCAACCGGTCGGCACGGTTCCGGGCGGTGCTGAAGTACCCGCCCCGGGCGTTGAACGACCCGGCGTTCCCCTGAATCATGTTCCGCTGGACCTGGCCCTCACCCCTAAGGTTCAGGCCGTAGGCGACGTTCCCGGAGGAGTCCGGCGTCATCGGCGTGTAGTCCGCCTGATCCGCGTACAGGGAATCCGTCAAACCCCGGGCGGACGTCGCGGCAAGGGCTTCGCGCTGCGGGTTGTAGGTGCCGGGAAGGGCGGCCATCCGGTTCTGGATGTACCGAAGGCGAGCCTCATACCCCGGGTCCGTAGGGAGCGCCACTAGTCCACCACCCGACCAATTGCCCCCCGGCGATCACAGGGTAACACGCTAAATCTCCTTCACCGACACGAACAACCGGGCATCCGCATCCACCTGAACACCGCCACCAACACCGCCAGACACCCGGTACACGATGGTGACGGTGTGCTCACCCCCGGTCACCGGGTCAAGGACGAACCCACCGGACCGATGCTGGTAGGTGGTCACGTCATACGCGATGAGCATCCCGTTCGTGGTGCCGGTGACCTCCACCCCATCCCACGCGACACTCAACCCAACGGTCTTCAACGACCCGGAAACAATGCTCCCCGTCAACGAGAACTCGATGGGGCGGCGCCCCGACACCCACAGTCGCCACGCCAGGTTCGTGGAGTCCAATGCCGTCCAGGACGTCGCCCCGAGGGACGTGTAGTTCGACGCCCCGGTCCGTTGGTGCCACAGGTGGGCGCGTTCCACATTCTCAATCGCCAGTCCGTAGGCGGTGCGTGCGGGGGCGCGGGCATCCACCCCGATCCGACCCAACCCGGCTTGCTGCCGTAACCAGCCGGGGACACGGAAGTAACCGGACGTGTCGTCAGGCACGCTTCCGCCGCTCACGCGTCACCCATGAGAACTCGTTGATCTCCAACCGGGTTGGGGTCCCGGAGGACTCCGCGAACTCCACTTGCATGTCGCGGCCGGCGGTCCCAAGGTTCGTGGAACCGGGCTTCACACGGGTCGTCGCGTACGCCGTGCCGCTCGTCGTGGTGGTGACGGTGGCCGCCGTGTTCAGGCTCGTGGAGCCGTACTTCACCGTGAACTGGGGGCTGCTACCGGTCATCCGGTATGTGACCCGGGAGTCAATGACACGGCCGAGGTCACCGGCGGAGCCCATGAGCATCCGGCCGGACCGGGCGAGAAACGTCCCGTTCACGCCGTTCGCCTGACCCGCCAGTGTCGGATCCAACGCGCCCGACAGGGTGATCAGGCGGTTCGTGGAGTAGTCGGTGGCAATCACCTCACGCGGCTTATCGCCGTAGAACATGGTGGTCATGCTGTTGACGTTCGGGCCCGTCCACGTCCCCCACGCCCCACGGTCAATGTCGTAGGCGTACTGGGTGGCGGGGAACGTCCCCGGTGGGATCGGGGCCGAGGCGCTGTACCGGTCGTTCCCGTACTGGGAGGAGATCACCAGTGTGGAGTCCACGACCTCCATGTTCACGTCCCACGCCGCGTACCCAGTGATCGACTTCACGTGGGCCCGCCACTCCCGGTTGACCTTCCCCTCCGTCAAATCACGGACGCCGCCACCCGGCCGGTACTGGTAGATCCCATCGGACCCAGCCCAAAAGAACCCGTCCTCACTTCGGCAGGATGCGCCCCTGGCGAGACATCCAATGTTGTCCCCGAGCTTCGTGACCTGAATGCTCGGCCACTCGCCGTACACGATGTACGCATCCGTGTCCCGCAGAACAAGCAGTGGGCCGGGGTCGTTACCCGCCTCTAGTGCGACGATCCGGCCGGGAGCGAACGGCGACGGGATCTCCACTGACTCCACGACAGTCGCCAACCCCGGGGCCGTCGTCGAGGAATCCACCCCGTTGAAATGGTCACCGAGGTTGAACCCAGCGGGGGTGACCTGAAGGCGGTTCGGTGCCCACGGCAACCCAGTAACCCAAAGGCGGTTCTGGTGCAACGTCACCATCGAACCGGACAACGTGCGCCCAACCCGGAACCGGGCGTTCGTCAAGGACAGCGACCCGGACGACATCGACGTGTCACTCGACACGACACTGATGAACGCCCGGACAGCGCCGGCCTCATCACTGATCCAGTCGTTCTGGCCACGGACGGCATCCAACCCACTGTTCCACGTCGTGGCCTGCCCCGTCGCCGTCCCCGCTGACGTCGTGGCCCGCCCCTTCGTCGTCACCAGCGACGCGATGTTGAACACCCCGACGTTGGTGAACACGTAGTCAGCCGTCGTGTACGCCACCGGGATGGGGGACGCGACCCGCAGGCGCGTGTCCGATCCGATCTCCACGACACGGTAGTAGTTGAAGATCCCGACGGACTCTTCGATCGCGATGTACCGGTTCAACGCCCCATCCGTGGTGAACGCTGTCCCCGTCCCCGTGACGACATCATCACCGGAGGTGACGGTCACCGTCCCGGCAGGGGAGGCGGTGAGTGACCCCGTGGCCCCAGCCCACCGGAACAACTGGCTTGACGCCCTGTTGCTGGACGACACCATGTCGTGACCAATCGCGGCGATGATCACTTCACCCTGATACGCGAGGAGAGGGAACGGGGAACCGAAGTTCCCGCCGTTCAGCAACGTCACTGGGTTTGTGGACGTCACCGCAGCGTTCGCGGAACCCGGCGTGTACTGGTAGCTCACGAGGCCGGCGACCCGCCCGAAGTACTCACCGAACACGAGGGTGTACGTCTGCGGCGACGTGTTCTCATCCGGCAACAGGACAGCGGAGGTGAGTTTCGCGGTGCGGCCGTCCATCGGGTTCGCCCCAGACGCGTACAGGAACCTGCCGCGCTTAGCGAGGTCACCGTTCGCCGTCCACACCACATCCCGCAGCGCCTCAGCCTGATCCGGCGTGAGGTCCGCCGTATCAGTGTCCGTGACCTGACCCTTCGCGAACAACTGGCGGCTAGTGGTCACCCGGGGTGGCATCTAGTTCAGGGACTCCCCAACGCTCACGGACGCCGTGCTGGTGGCGGCCTTGGTTCCCGTGGTCAGGCTCGCCATTAGCGTCGGCCTCCATACACGTTGAGGTTGATGCGCCGGTCCCCCACGCCCCCACGGCGATTCATGAACTCCCGGAACTGCATCTCCAACTGGTCCGCCCGGATCGCCGCGGCCTGCGCAAGGCCCGGCTCTTCCTCTGAGAGAGCAACGTGCGCGATGGCGCGTTCCGGCAACAGGTCATGGAACTCGGCGGGGAACTCGGCCGGCGTGTCGCCATCCGCCGTAAGGGCGGTGGGGCGCTGCACGTAGTAGATGACCGCACCAGTTGAGTCCGTCTCGGACGGGACGGGGTACACCCGGATGTTCGCGACACCATCCCTAGCGTAGTAGATCGGGCCATCCGCAACCACCGCGGCGTCCATCACAAGCTGGCTGAAGCGTTCCATCGTCACGGGCTGCAACGTTGTGTTCACGCGCTGGATCGACAGGATCTCCGTGCAGTCCGTGGGGAGTGCGACGTACTGCTGGTCATCGACGAACGCGAGGTCCGCCGTGGTCTGCTTCAGGCGGTACCTCGCGGCAAGCCGGTACCGTTCCTGGTTGATCAACGTCTTGATCTGAGTGACGAACCCGGATTCAGACGACGACACCGACAAGCGGTGAAGTGCGTAGGTCTGCATCTCCAGGAACGTCACCCGATCAACCCTCCCCTAAGCCCAGTGACCTACGGCTGGACGTAGACGCACTCAATGAACAGGACGTCCGCCGACACGTCGGTGGCGGCACCCTCCTGCGTGTTCACCGCGTCAAACGCCAGCAGCTTCGGGGTGCTGGTGTTCTGATCCCAACGCCACTCCCGGACGAACGTCGCCGGCTGGCTAGTGATCCGCACCTCGTACAGCGTGTAACCGCTCGGGGCGGGGACCGACAGGGTGTCGCCACCCGTCGCGTACGACGAAGAACCAGTGACCTTCGCCTTCAGCACCAGTTCCCGCTTCCCACCACCACGCGACAGCGCGGGCGGGGTGGAAACCGGGGTGAACTGCGTGGTGTTCGTAAACGTGCCCATGTGCCCGTTCTCCTTACTGCTTCAGGATTGCGAGGCAGGTGAGCGTCACGGCGGACAGGTTCGTCGCGTTACCTTCCTCGGTCTTATAGGCGTCCATCGCGACGATCTTCGCTCCGGACCCAGTGCTGCCATTCCAGATGTACGTCCGGTTCGCAAAGTCGCTGCCGGAGCTGATGATGTCGAGGGCGACGATCTCACCCTTGATGTCCGACGGGAGGGTGACGGTGTCACCCCCAGTTGCGTACGACGCCGACATCTTCGTGGTGAACACGGCAATCGACGGGTTCAGGGGCAGGCCCTGCGCCTCAATGTCGCCGCCCACCGGGCCAATCGAAGTGCTCGTACCAGTAGAACCCATCAGGCGGCCTCCGCCTCAAAGGACTCCGCAATCGGCTCCGCAGGCACCTCATCCTCCACCCCGTCAGCGAGGCGGGCAGCGAGTGCCTGAAGGACCGTCTTGCGCTTCTTGTTCGCGGACTCCCAAGCAACCGCCGCAAGGAGGTCCTTGACCTCCCCAGCAGCGATCCGCTCCGAAAGGACGCGAGCCCCGAGGTCATCCCAATCCGGTGACGGCGGGTTATCCGCCCGCCGCACCGGGGCCGTCACCGCCCCACGCACCGCCCGAGGCCCAAGGTCACCGTCAATGCTCAGGGCGTCGTCCTCCAGGAAAACGACCTTCGGGGACCTCGCGCCACCCACGAAACACGGAGCCACCTCCAGCAGGGGCATCCAGTCAGCGGGCATCTCAAACCGGTAGTTGTGGAACTTCAACTGCTTCGCCTTCTGCACCACCCGGGTACCCGTCTGCGGATTGAAATCCAGCAGGGACGGTTCCAGGGTCACCGTGTGGAACGGCTTCGTGCAGGTCAACGTGATGGTGTCAGCCACTTGGGATCAGCCCCCTGTTAGTACGTGACCCCAAAAATGAGGCCGTTTGCCTTCTCGGTGGTGAACTCGAACGAGGTCTCCGTGAGGTACTCGTGCTTCCGGCCGTCCTCAGACGGCTCCTGAATGTTCCGGCGAAGCTGGGTGGAACGGCCCCTGAGCGGCCGGCGCACCACACTCGCGGGGTCAATGACGTACCCGTAGCCGCTGTAGCCCTGCTCCAGGAGCGGGTGGTACACGACGTTCAGGTCACCGAACCCGGACACGTACTGGGTGATCTTCATCCCGTACTTGCGGGTCGCGTCATCGTTCAGCTGGAGCTTCGCGAGGCCCCACGAGTTGATCGTGTTGATCAGGTCCGCACTGGCGAACAGCCACTTCTTCCCGCCGGGCCCACCGTTCGGGCTGTAGCGGAACACCTGCCACAGCCAGTCAAGGAACTCCGGCTCCGTCAGCGCGCCACCCGCATCGAGGCTGTTGGTGGACAGGTACTCGTCGATGCCACCCATCAGGCGAATCGGCTTGCTGCCGGTCGAGGTGTCTTCCTTCTTGCGGCCGTGGAAGAACGCCTCCTCCATCGCCCGGGTGTGGGCGGCAGCGGCCTTCCGCAGGAGGTACTTCTCCTCATCCCCGCTGTAGTGCTCCACCGACATCGCCGTACCGGTGATGTGGACGGGGGTCCGGAAAATCTGCATGAAGTTCGTCTTGCTGGCCTTCTGCGTCGCGATCGCCTCGGGGCTGACGTCACCCTCCATCCGGGCGGCCCGGAGGTTCAGGATGTACGCACCCGACGCGATCGTCGCGGCACTCGCCCCGGCGTAACCACGGGTCACAGCGACCGTCGTGGAGGAGGCGGGGTCAGCGACCGCGCGCATGATCTCCCCAGTGCTAACGACCTTCAGGAGGTCGCCGGCCTGGATGAACGTCGCGTCCGCGACGGCGAGGAGCGTCACACCGGACGCCTGCGAACCGGTACCCGTCGTCCACATGGGGACGGGCTCGTCCTCCATCCAGTTGATGGTGGTGGCCGTCGCCTCCTTCGACCGGGACTCCCGGGAAAGGATGGTGAGTGCAGGGGCTGCCTGCGGGTCGATCTGGTAGACGGTCTTGTCCATGTCGACAACGAGCTGTGCCGAGAGCACATCCGAAGTCGCGATCTGACCGCGCTTGATCGTGGGCATTACAGGGGACCTCCAAGTGAGGAGCGGTTGCTCTTTGCTCGACTCGCTTGGCCTAGTCCCAGCCCTAATGCACTACCCGAGTGGGGGCCACAGAGGGCTAGTCCCGGTGGGTACGTCGTGCTGCGTGGGGGGCGCTGCTTACCTCGGAGGGTAGCAGCCACCCCTGACCACGCAACAATGGCTACTGGTTAGGTGGGGTCACAAGCCAGTTCGCCAGGGCGGACTCCATCCGCTGCGTCTGCTGACGCTGCCTGGAGGAGTGATCCACCGTCTCCATCCCGGGGGCACGCTGCGCCCGCTGATTCGCCTGGATCGCCTGCTGCCCGTACGCCGCGTGGAACGCCTGACGGATCCCATCCGGCGTCGAGAAGTACGGGTTGTTGCGGAGCATCGGCATCACCTGCCGCGCCAGCTCCCGGGCCTTCCCCGGACCGTACGTCGCTTCCATCTCACCCAGGGCGCGGTCTAGCTCGATCTTCTCCAGACCCGAGGCGACCGGGGCAACCTGCTGACCGATGATCTCCTGCGCCTGCTGCTGCACCAGCGCGGGGACGACGTTCTGCATGAGGTACGCCATACCCCTGCCCGCCTCCAACTCACCGGAGTCAATGGCCTGGGCAATCAAGTCCGCCTGCTGGAGAAGGTCGTTACCCGGGGCCTGCGCCGGCTGCTGGGCGTACCCGTAGTCCGGGGCCTCCTCGGAGGCACGCAGGGCATCCAGGGTACGGGCGTACTCCTGCTGCACCCGCGTCAACTCAGCCTTCGTCTCCCGGAACGACCGGGCCGCATCCTCCGGACCCTTCCACCCCTGATTCCGGAACCACTCCGAGTCAGGTCCCTCCACTTCCTCCGCCACGCGGTGCGCCCACGGAATGTCAGCGTCGGGGACGTCCTCCACCACATCCATGAACTCGCCAGCGCCCTCATCCCCGAACGGGTCGCTGCGGTCCTCCGGAAGGGAATCATCCGGGATGAAGTCAGTGCTCACGCGACATCCTCCGGCTTGTCGTCCTCACCGATCTCCTCATAGATCAACGAGAACTCGTCAGCGGCGATCGGGTACGGGTAACCACGGGCATCACGGGCAAGGAACCCGTCCTCACACCGAAGCGGCCCCTCACTTGTCTCCACCACAAACGGACCGTCAATACGCACAGCCCAAGTCGTTGCCTGCTTCCGGTACGCCTTCCAATCCCAGTCATCACCAGGAATCGTCTCCCGGCTGAACACGTGCGTCAGTTCACTCACTCAGGGTCCCCCAATCGCTTGATCAGAACGTCCGGGAGGTCCCGGACCCACTCCAACTCCCGCACCAACGCCGCAGACACGTCACGCGACACGTTGGGCTTCTCGTGCTTCAAGTCCGCCATGACGTTGTTCAACCGCGGCCCGACCTGCGTCTCCATCAGCAGCCCCCACCCCGGACTGTTCCGCAGGGCGTACAGGGCCTCGCGTTGCTCCTCCGGCCTCACGGAGCCACCAACAGGACGGACTGCCCACGGCCACGCCACTCCGACACCCGCGGCAACGGCGACCACCCAAACCACCTCGGGTCGCCCCGGTGATGCACCCGGAACAAGACACGGTGAAACCCGTTCGGCAACTGCCCGCCCTCCGGAATCACGACGACACGTGCACCCGGAACCTCCGGCAACTCATCCGCGCCACGGACAATCACACCGATCATCGGGTCGGTCATAGGAGCACCAGTGCAGCGACGTAGGCGGCAGCCAGTTCTTCCTCCTGGGCGGCGTCACGGAGCATGAACTGCAACGCCGCGATGTCACCGACACCCGGCGTAGAGATCGCAGGGGACCACCGGGGCGGACCATCAACATCCAGGCCCGTCGTCGCGGACACACCCGACCCGGCCGACGTCCCAGTGAGTGCCAGTGTCCGGGCAAGGCCGGCGTCCGACACGCTTCCACCAACAGACACCCCGGACAGGTCATCAACCCCGGTCAACGCACCCGAGGATGCACTCGTCCCAACCGACGTCCCGGACAGTGCCTTAGTGCGCGTCACCTGGCCGGCGGACGTACCCGCACCAGTTGATGTCCCGGTCAGGCCACGGGCACGCGACACCACGCCATTTGACGTTGCCGTGCCAGCCGACGTGCCTGTCACGGCCCGGGCACGCGTCAACGCGGCGGACTCACCAGACGCCCCAGTAGATGTTCCGGTGACGGCCCGTCCCCGCGTCAGTGCACCGCTACTCGTGGCCGCACCGGCACTCAACGCACCAAGTTCCTCAGTCACCCCACCAGATGGCGGGATGTCTTCAAGGTTCAGCGGCGGGTTCGGGTCATGATCCAGGCCGAGGAACGTCCCCTGACGCTGCACCAGGTTCTTCACCCGCCCATAGCAGATACGGAGTGCCATCAGCCGCTACACAACTCGATGACGCCCTGGTACGTCGTCGCCGTCGTCGCCGTCTTCTGCAACTCGATCCACGCCAGGCACGCACTGTCCATCACCTGCGGGACTGACGGGTACGCATTCACGAGGTCGAGGGGGGCGGGGAAGTTCGCGAGAGGGCAGGGGAACACGGAGATTGGGTGGCCGATGAACATGTTCGCGACACCGGTGTTCGCCCCGGAGGACTGGATGTTCGTGACGTTCCGCAGACCGGTGTCGGAGGCGTTCAACGGGACCGCGTAGCGCGGCGTCGGGAGCGGAATGCGGTTCACCGCTGACGACACCGTCAACGCAACCGCTGCCGCCGCCTCCGCTGCGTTCCCCGCATTGTCCACGTACGTCACCGTCAAGTTCGTCGCGGTCGCGGACATCACCGTCGTGACCTCCAGCGAAAAGAAGTTCCCTGCGGAGGCAGTCGTCAAGTACCTGGTCGGCGTCCCATTCCACGCAACGTTGGTGGCGTTCAGGGACTGGTTGCCGTGCCACAACCGGTCGTACAGCAGCAGCGCCATGTTGTTCACCGTTGCCTGCATCCCCGGCGTCCCGAGAACATGAAGGGTGTCGCCGCCACCAGCGTTCGTAAACGGCTGAGAACCCGTCGTTGCATTCGTCGGGGCGAACCCACCCGGTGCGGCGGCAGCGACACCACCAGCCGGCGGGAACGTCCCGACATTCCACAGGCTGTTCGATGACGCGACGACACCCGCCGTGCCGACCTTCAACATGTTCAACCACTGGCCCTTCCCAGCAGTCTTCTCCGAGATCAGATCCGACACGGACGCAAACCCCGCGCCACCAGCCGCCGGGGCCACCAACACATCCCGATACGACCAATACGGCGACCCCACGATCGGAACGGGCGTACCGAACGGGTTCGCCGTGAACACGTCCAAGAGGCCAGGGCACCAGTCCTCCAACCGGGCCTCCGGGCTCACAGACCCCAGTGCCTTACGATACGCCCCCACCTAATCCTCAGTGAACGTCAAAGTGGATGACGCAAACCGGGCGGTGTCACCGGAATCCACGGCCTTCGACGCCCCAAGGGCAGCCCACCGAAGGAGGTTCCCCCCGGATGACGCATCAAAAAGGCCGAACGCGGTGACGGTCCCCCACCCCGCTGACGCAGTCGCAAACGCAATCTCAGCGTTGTTCGACACGCTGCCAGCCGACGGGGTCGCCCACTTTGCAGCGGATGACACGCGGGCATACGACCCACCAGTGACTTCCGTCCCGCCACCAGCATCCGACGGATTCGCCGTGAACAACGCAATGTACGGGGTTGGTGCCGTCCCCAGGGCGTTCGACTGGCCCGTACACCACTTCAGCAGTTCGACTTCAAGGTAGTCGGACTTACTCACTCGTCATCCTCCGTCGAAGCCCCCACAAGGTTCCCCATACCATCCCGCTCAAAGACAATGCGCTTCGCTTTCCCGTTGTCGATCTGGACGTTCACCACGGGGGTGACGGGTTCCGGCATCCGGCCGGCCTGCGCCCCAGGGAACATCCCGTCCGGGGCGGGCATCGGCATTGGTGCGGGACCCGCAGCGGCCATTGGGGGACCTTCTGGGAGGGGCTCCCCCGGACCCGGGGGCAAGCCCGGGGGAGCCAAGCCAGGCTGCACCGGGGGCTGCTGAACGAGGAAACGCTGCGGGTCATACCCCGCCGCCTCCACCAGTGCCTCCCCAACCGCCTGCCAGTTCGTCAACCCCGCCAACGCCGGATTCCCACTGAGATCCATTGCGAGGGACCGGACCTTGCTGACCTGCTCCGACTGCCCCGGCGGGGCCATCGCCCCCGCATCCACCTCAATGTCATACTCAGCGCCACCCATGTACGCGGCACTGTTGACCTCCGCGTACCCGCCGGCCCCCGACATCGTGATCCCCAACTGCCCGGGTTCAGGCTGGAAGTTCGCGGGGACAGGGAGCCCAAGGATCGGGGAACCCATCAGGCGGTCCAGGTTGTGCCAGTTACACGCCAGCCGCTGGAAGCCGATCGCGACGAGCTTCAGCTTCATCCGGAACCGCATGTTTGCCTCAGAGGCGATGATGCTCATCCCGGTGGCGGTGCTGTTGTCCGCCCCGTACTGCGTCTGCCCTGCCGAGATGTCGGACACCCCGGCGATCATCTGCGCCTCCGACCGGACCACCTCATACATCCGCTCGTGGTCGCCCGACAGGCTGCCCGGGGGAAACCTGGAGATCACCTCAACGGGGTTCGCCCCATGCGTCGGCAGCAGGCCATTCGGCCCCTTGAACGCCTCCTGCACATCCTCAGCGTTGATCCGCGTTTCGTCGTAGGCGATCGGGGCGTTGATGTTCCCCGTCGCGACGTCCACCGACTGCCGGCGCATCGTGCTTGCCTCAGACTGGTGGTCCTCCAACATCTCCGCGTCCGAGATCCCGTACGGGGTGAACAGATCCGGGGTGTTCTGGAGGACCGTAAAGGGCCGGAACGGGATGCCCTTCGGGTTCACGAACGTCGGCTCCCGGACAATGCGAACCAGCTTCGTCGGGTCCTCACCGTCACCACCGATCACGACGCGGGTGCCGTCGCGATACCACGCCTCGATCATGCAGACCTGATCCGCCGTCCCGTACCACGACTCCGTACTGAACCCGGAAGCCTCCCTCCGGGGGGACCATGACGTGTCCTGCGCGTCACGGTTCGCACCCATCTCAGCCAGTTCCTCCAGACAACCGGACTCATAAACCGGTTCGTCCCGCTCACGGTCCCGGCGTGCAAGTTCCTCCAGCGACCGGCGGGTATGCCACGTCCGGTGGAACAAGACCTCCGCGTCATCCCACGTCAAAGCCTCGGACGAGATGAACCAATCGAACCAGGGAATCACGGACATCCCCGGCCCGTTCAGATCAAAGTCCCACGGCGTCTTGATCGGACAATCCCCAAGGACGAGGAACTGCTTGATCGCCCGGATAGCGCGGTCCTGGTACCACAACATCTTCATGTGGCGGTCCATCCGCAACTGCGCGGCCTGCGCAAACGGGCCGGCCTCAGGCGTCCGAGCCGACACGGTGACCTTCGGTGGCTCAACCCCGATGCGGGGGAGCACGGTCTCCGTGATCCAGAACACGAGTGGGACCGTCATACGGCTCCAGCCGTGCTCGCCACGGTCCCCTTCCCGGATGCCGCCACCGGACACGTACTCGTTGAACCGGCGGTACAGGCGGTAGTCCCGGAGTTTGCGTTCCGCTATGTCCCGGCGGGACTCCAGTGCGGACTGAAAGTCGTTCCGCACCATCTCCAGGATCACGTCATCATCGAGGCCATCGAGGTACGACACCCTAAAGCCACCGATCCACGGCAACCGCATCGTCACTCATCACAGGCCAATCACGCGCTTCGCAGCCACGCTCATACCCGGAATGCAAACGCGAATGCCACGCTGGAACCCATGCTGTGGACCGGAAGTCCAGTACGCGACTCCACCCACATTGAGCACGTCTGCAACGAAGGACGCTTAGAAGCCCGGACATCGCCACGGTTACGCGCCGTACTCCATCGGCATCTCACCCACCGGCTCACCCATGGGCTCCTCACCCGCCATGTCGTCCTCCACACCCGGCATCGCCTCAGGACCCACCGGGCCGTCCGCCGTCATCATCCCCGGGTCCCCAGCCATCTCCATAAGCATCTGCATCGCCGCCGACGCGACCTGCTCCACCGTTGCCTGGCGCTGCGCCTCCATCCCAAGGAACTCCGCCAGGGCCTGAATCGCACTCGTCGGCTGCTCGACGGGGGCCGGCCCCATCGGGCCATCAGCGGTCTGCATCATCGCCGGGTCAATCACGGGTGACTCCTCAACGGGGGACTGCCCCGCAGGGTAGCACCAGACCTGTACGCGCAAACCTGGGGGCTGCTACAATCCACACCGCGTCACCAGTGGTCCTCCTTTCCCACTGGTCGGGGCGGTAGCGGGTGGTAGTAGTCTGGGGTGGGTTGAGCGCATGTGGCGTGACGCTCCCCACCCCAACTACTCAGACAGACGCTCCCAACGATCCCGCTTAGGCGACAAACGCCTGTACGGGCGATGCGTCACACCAGACCTTCGCAAACAGATTGGGCACCCCGGATCACAGAACCGGATGAGTCCAACGCGACGTGACCAAGAAGGCCACCGCTCATTTAGGAACCGACGCCCCATCTAGTAGCCCGTAGTGGCGTCCACCACATCCCGGTAACGACGCGGCCCGCCACTGCTCGTCCGAGGAGAAGCCAAGGGCGAGTGACGGAGGATCGCGGCTGCGATACCGAACGCCATGATCGCGTCATCATGCTTCCCCTCCGGCGCACTGAACCGGCTATTACCGGAGTCCGTCGTCAGTTGCTCGTACAACTCCATCTCCGTCACCGCCCGACTGTCACGGATGGTGAGGTCCCCGGACACCAGGCAATCCGCCAACGTGGCGATAGCCAGGGCCTTCGTCTTCACAGACGTCATCCACCCAAGCTGCGACGCAGTAGCCAACCGCCGCTTATCAAACGACTCCGGCTGATAGATCGCCGGATACCCCTGCTCCCGCAACGTAGCCACCACAGCCTGCCCGTGGTTGTTGCTCTCAGGAGCGACGAGCGCCGGCCGACCGTCCGACCCCCGGTACAGCGACCCAGCGGCCCGGAGGTTCTCCGCCAACTCGACAGGCGGGATCCGTCCGTGCAGCGCGGCTACCTGCTCCCACGAACCGCGCTCAATCACCGCCGCATACGCAAAGTCCTTCGCCCCAAGTCCACCACACGCATCCGCCGTAATCAGGTACTGCCCGTCCGGACGAGGCCACTCCCACACCCTCCATACATCATCCCCCTTCCGGGCCCGCGCCTTACCATCCTGGATCGTGATGCGACCCTTCCACGCCGGCCCAAGGACCGCATTCGCCCGCTGCCACGCCAACGCCTGAAGGTCGAACACCACGTTCCCCGAAGAGACAAACGCCTCCTCAGCAGACAACGGGTACTCCTGCGCCCCCAGCTCCCCACCCTTCTCACGCTCACGCTCCACCCACTCCGGCGGCCTATCAGGCCTCGCATCCGCCGCCATAAACAACCGGTCCCACCCATTCCCAGGTGAGTTCGCGAAAATCTCGTAGAACCGGCCACGCATACCATTCGCAGTGGAGGCGAACACCACACGGCCAATGTCAGCAGCCATCGGCAACACCTGCGCCAGGCGCTTCGGACTGTCCTCCCAATGCGCACCCTCATCCAGGTAAAGCATGTGCGCGGTCTCACCACGGCCGGCCGACGACGGGAGGCTGATGAGCTGGGACGTGTACCCAGGGTGCTGCCACGCAAGCTCACGCTTGTTATCCACCACCAAGGGCCTAGCCAACCGGACTTCAAGCGGCAAGGACTTGTACAGGTCCCGCACCTTGTCCAGGAGTGAGATCGCCTCACGGTCACCAATACTGAACATGTACGAACGCCGCGCCGGGTGCGCCAGTGAGAACCACAAGGCATGCGCAGCCATCGTCCACGAAACACCAAGCTGCCGCGCCTTCAACACGATCAAATCCGGCCCCGGCTTCGCCAAGGCGTTCAGCATCTCCTCCTGATGCGACCACAACACCCACGGCTCCGGCCCATCCCGCCCCACAATCCGACACACACTCGCCAGATACGCCGGGTGAGCAAGGACAGCTTCAACCATGCACCCGAGAGTAGCGTGCCCCCACACCTGAAAACCATGTCAGGTGTTCTCTGAAACCTATCCCGGGTGAAGTTCTAGGTACCATCACGCGCGTGGACGTGTGCGTGTTTGGAGGGGGTGGGGGGTGGTGCCCCCGCCGTGGGCGTGCGCGTGGTGGCTTGTGCGCCCCGCCCTAGGTGACGGATCCCCCCCTCTCATGACGCGAGTGGGACGCTGGCCTTGCGCCGTGGGGGGCGGAAGTTTCGGTGGAGTTCCGTAGTGCCCTTCACTCCCCGTTTAACGTCACGCTTCTGCACAACCTTGTGCATCCGTGTCACTAACCCCCACCTAACGTCACGCTTCCAGCCCAAAGCGTGACAAGTCACCCGAACGTCCATTCCAGGGGCGCGTCCATCGCATCTTCCCCCTCGTAGTGGCACGGGTCGCCGTCCTGGCACGGGCAGTGCGGGTCACCGTACGGGCAGAACGCATCCATCACTCCCCCTCGTGGTCGATGACGTCCGGCTCCTGGGCCGGCGCTGGTAGCTCTTTACCATTCCGCGCCCGCTGCGCCCACTGGCCGAGCATCCGCATCAGCTCAGGGTCAGCGTCCGCCGCAACCGTCGTCGCGCTGATGTGCAGGTGGTTGTTCACCGCCTCCGGGGTCTTCAAGTCCAGGCCGAGGAGGGCTGCTTTGCGCTGGGCGACCTTCAGCACACGGTCTACGGCGTCACCACGGCCTTCCTCCACTTGGGGCCAGACGATCTCCACGATGCGTTCCAGGCGTGCCAGCTCTAGGCGGCGGTGGTCCTCTACGGCCTCGGCCGTGTCGGTCCGGAATGCGCGCATGGCGAGCGTGACGAGCTGGTGCGCTGCCTGCGGTGAGATGCCCATCTCTTTGCCGATGGCGTCGAACGTGAGGCCGGCGCGGCGGAGGTCTACGGCTTGGCGTCTGCGTTCGGTGTTCCCGATGGTGCTGGGCTTGGTTTCTTTGGGTCGTCGTCCCATCCGCATCTCTCCTGTTATCAAGACATGGGTACGTTATCGCGGCTTGGGAACACTGGTCTTGTGGACGTGCGTCCGTTTGTAAACATCAACCCTGCATGGTCACGCCTGCTTGACTTTGCCTCAGACCTGTCCGATCATGTCCTTGTCACGCTTTCACCACCCGAAAGGAACACGCCATGCAGACTGTTTCCCTGGTTGACCACCCCGCGTTTGTCGCTGCGGTCCGTGAGGAGCGGACGGGCGCCCTGTTGGACGCCTTTGAGGTGTGCCGGCTCGTGGTTGCGGACGGTGAGGATGGCCCGTTCGCCGAGGTGTTTTGGCGTGCGCAGCGTGCCGTGAACTTCGGCGGGGCGGATGTGTTCATCGTCGCTGGCCGTGTGCGTCGGATTGTGGATCCGGAGGGGCGGATTTGCTGACTCACCGTGAAGAGCAGTTGTTGCTGTTGCAGGATGCATGGTCGTGTTGGGATCAAGAAGTGATCCAAGACATTCTTTTGGAGATTGGTCCTCTTACGCAGTCCGACTATTTGTTTCTGGAGGGTTACCAGACCTGATCGGTCACCCCGGTTGGCGTACTGCGGTTCGATTCCGCAGCGGGGTTTGCAGGACCCTCATAGAGCGGCCCCGCGACGTGTGGAGCGTCCGGGGCCATGTCACCAGGAGTAGCCCCATGGTGCATGCAGAGCCTACCCAGTCCGTGTGTCCGCGGTGCGACGCGGTGTTCGTGTCGATCGACTGCCCGGTGTGTTTCCCGGGCGTGTCCGCGTCCTTCGTGGACAAGCTGTTCGGGTTCCACCGGCCGCTGCCGTTCGTGGCGGCGCTGTTCGCCGGCCTCGCCATCGCTGGGGGCGCGGTGGGTCAGCAGGCGTCGAGCGCGACCTACGTGCCGCCGTCGTCGTTCCAGGTGTCCGAGATCGGTGACCGGAGCGAGTCCCACGGTTGGCCGCACCGGTTCACGGCGGTGGAGGCGCGTGGGATGTCCCGTGAGGTGTCGCGGGCGTTCCGGCGGGAGTATCGGCCGTTCACGACGTACCCCAGCCACAAGCGGGCCGTGCGGGCCGTGTGCTCCACCAGCGGCCGGGTGTTCTCTTGCCGGCTGGTGGACCGCAAGGGCCGTGGCGTCGTCTACGTCGGGGTGGATCGCGTGTGGGAGGACGGTTCGACTCGCGTGGTGTGGCCGCAGGCCCCGGCGATCCGTTAGTCAGTCTCAGGTGTGGCTCGTCTAGCGGCTTCCCGGGTGCGAGCCCCGGGGCGGGCTTTGATGGTTCAACCGGAACGAAAGGAACGCCACATGTCTCCTCAGATGAACCGTGATCAGATCGCAGCGGCCCGGGCGGAGGAGCGCCGCAGGGCTCGGAACGGCCGACATGGTTGCGGCCCGACGTGGCCGTGGGACGCCGGTTACGCGGTGTACCCAGTCCACATCGCTTCAACGTTGTGCGCGCAGATCCCGTTTCCGCTTCACCCGGTGGGGGCGTCGTGACGTCGTTTTTGGTTGGTGTGACGTCGCCTGGTGGGAGGTCCGCTGCGGACCTCCCGGGGTTGCCGGAGTTTTCTGATCGTGGGGAGGCCGTGGATTACGCGGTTCGGCGGATTGGTGTTCTTGCGGCCCGGTTTGGGTTCCCGTTTGACGGTGACGTGGTTCGGGTTGCGTTGGATGCTGGTTGCACCGCGTATGTGGGATTTGAGGACACGTTCCGTGTTTGGTCGGTTGATGTGTTGGAGGTGGAGTCATGAGCAACCTGCGCCCCGGTGGGAATCGGGGGCAGAGCTTCCCGGCTGAGGTGTTGACGCCTGCCGAGGTCAGGTCTCTGATGGATGCGTGTCGGCAGGGGGCGTTGGGGGACCGGAACCGTGCCCTGATTGCCGTGTTGTACCGGGCTGGGCTCCGGGTGTCGGAGGCGTTGGCGCTGAAGCCGCAGGACGTGGACGCGAGCGCCGGCACGATCCGCGTGCTTAGGGGGAAGGGTGGGAAGGCTCGGACCGTGGGTGTGGATGACACGGCCCTGCGGTTCCTGGAGCGCTGGTTGGTGCACCGGGCCGAAAGGTCAGTCTCAGGGGCGGCCCTGTTCTGCTCTCTGAGTGGTGACCCGTTGGAGCCGGCGTCGGTCCGGCAGGTCCTCCGTAGGGCTGCGAGCCGCGCGGGGATCGTGAAGCGTGTTCATCCGCATGGTTTGAGGCATACGATGGCTGCTGAGTTGGCGGCGGAGGGTGTGCCGTTGCCGATCATCCAAGGCCAGCTTGGGCATTCGAATGCGTCGGTGACGTCCCGGTACATCAACCACCTCTCCCCTACCCAGGTGGTGGAGGCGACGCGCGGCAGGGTGTGGGCGGGGTAGTCAGTTTCAGGCGCGGCCATCGTTTGGAGTACCCGGGGGGCCCTTGGTGGCCCCCCTTCCTTTTGGCCGTCTAGGTGGCCCTGAGATTTTCCGGGCTGTGACGGGGCCCACACCCCGGTGGAGCGCGTCTCGCGGGCTCCTAGCCACCTCTCAGGCCAGATTTGACGCGTCAGGTGTGGCGCATCAGAACCGTACGTCGCGTTCCGGCACTTCCTCACCGTTCAACGCGACGATTGCCCGGACCGCTGCATGGGCTCTCTGCGAAGCGTCGAACGGGTTCACCCCGAACGCTGACACCCTGCCTTCAGGGCCGTGGGCGTTCGCAACCCACATCCCGGGCTGCCGGGTTTCGCTGAGGAACCCTGACCAGCCGTTTGGGAGGTCCATGCGGACGGGGTCCATCACGCGCCCCGCTGGTTCAACGGCTGGTTCGGTTGCTCACCCCACTCGCGGCGGACGACGACGAGCTTGTTCCGGGCGTCCTCCACGGCGTGCTGCACCTGACGCTCCGCGTGCTCCCTCGCGGCCTGCACCGTCGCCTCTAGGGCTGCGGTTGCCTCGGCCTCCGTTGAGTAGATGCGGCACCGGTTCCCACTGACCCGCGTGTCCAACAGAGCCCAGTACCCGTGGTTGGTGTCTGCGTTGCTTCCCATTTCCATGCCCTCCCCTTTCGTATCCGCGGAAGGGTGTCTTCCATCCGCGAAAGAAAGTGCTGTTTTACAGGGTGTTCTTACTTTCGTACCTTTAGTTATGCAGATAGAGGTGTGTTGAAAAAAGAGAGATCACGTACGGGGGGCATCGTGTGGGCCACACACCCCCAGACCCAGACACCCCCCCCCTGCGAAAGTCGCGAAAGGTGCGGAAGGGTCAAGAACCCGAAGGCCAAGCCGATCCACACCATCCGCGTAAGTGGCTGCGGAACCCCTTACGCGGATAGCGAAACGTCCTGGCGGGGTCGTCCACTGGTCCCCACCGACTCAATGTGGACGGTCCCATCCAGGTACAGCGACTCCACCACAGACCACTTCTGGGACCTCGACAGGCCGTCTCCGGCGACGGAGTCCAGTAGTTCCTTCCGGCCGCACGGCCCCTTCCCGTTCCTGCGGGCCAGGAAGTCCACGACCTTCACCGCGAACCTGTCCGTGGGTAGACCCTGCCCGGCGGTCGCCAACGACCGGATCTCATCCATCGCGAACTCCGCGAGCATGTTCCCGTACTGGATGTGGCGTTCATCCACGACGACGTCGCTCATCCGGTCGCCCTCCATCATCTCGCTGACGGCGATCACCGCCGCAACCTTCATCGCTGATGACTGCAACCGTCCGAACGCATCAGAGAGCGCCATGTCCACGTCACTGCCGTCGTTCGCGGCACGGTCCAACCGTTCCCCAGTGGACCGGTACCAGTCCTCCCGCAGTTCACGGCCGGCGGGCGTCAACTTCTTGAACACGTCGCCCAGCTCATCCTTGGACTCAGCGATCATCCTCAGGTCCCGCGCAAGGCTCTCTTGGGCGCGGCTGTCCGCCGCCGTCCACTCAGGTGGTGTCGCCAACCAGTCCCTACGACCCTCATTCGGGATCAGCAGGAACCGGCCGAGGAACCCGTCACGCAACAGTCCGTTGCTGACGCGCTGTTCCAACTCGATGCGGGTCATGGTTGCGAGCACGGCGACGGAACACCTGGATGGGTAGACCTTGCAGCCCCCCGTCTGGATGCCGCCCTGGTACCCGCCGTACATCGCCATGAGGGCGGCACGAACCAACCCCAGGTAGTCACTGGACTTGCTGTCACCGGGCCGTCCGAGGACACCACCGAACTCATCCCAGTCGAGGAGCACCCCTGGTGGCGGGGTCTTGTCCCACTCCTTCGCGATCTCCGGGGTCAGTGCCCCGACAAGTTCCAGGAGTCCCTTGTTGCTGGTGTGCTGGATCGACTGGACGCGGACGGGTGGGGCCAACTCATCCTTGAATGCGTGCTTGACCAGTTCCACGGCGGTCTTCGTGACCGTCGTCTTCTTCGCGGTCGCGCTTCGGCCTTCCATGACGACGTACAGGCAACATGGTTCCGAGGCGTTCCCCCAACGGATGAACGCCCGCCACCCGATCGCAGCGGACAGCACCGCGAGCCCAGCAGCAAGGTGCGATGTGGCTGGTGCTTCGCCCTTCGGGGTCCACTGCTCCACGTAGCGGTGCAGCCACCCACGGGTCGGAATCAGGTCGTTGGGGTTCATGCTGCCGCCCTCACTGGTGCGTTCCTCGGCTCCATCGCCCCACTGTCCATCCCGCTCTTGATCGTCTTGGTGATCTCGCGGGGCGTGAGGCCGATCTCCTGGCCTGCGTACGTCAACGCGTCGATGACGTAGTCCTCCAACAGTTCGCCGCCTGCGACCAACTGGCCGAGGGCGAACGCCGCGATGTTCAACGCGTGGTTCCTGCCGCCGTTGCCGGTGCACATCACTGCGGCAACCTGCTTCTTGACGGCTGCCATCCCGTACGGGGTGTTTCCTGCTGCTGCGCGTGGAATGCCGACCGTCTTGAACGGCTTGCGGTCAAGTTCCGACGCAACCCAGTCCGGCAACCACATGACCCCGTTGGACCTAGGGTTCCACTGGTACCGGTTGCCGTTCGGGTGCAGTGACGGCGGGGCGACGATGTACCCGCCGTCCCCTCGGGTGTCGATGCCGTCCGCGAGCTTGCCGGCGGTGTTCGGCATCCCGGTGCCCGCGTAGATGAGGTGCAGGCCACCGCGCCCGGTGTCCACCATCAACGTGTTCAGGTGACCGTGGGTGTTCTCCATCTTCGCCCACCACCCGGCACCATTGATCGTGTCGATGTCGATGACGCACAGGCCGGACGCCCCCGTCGCGATCCCAATGTTCGCGTCGGTGTGCTCGTACCACCACTTCCTGATCGTCGTGATGTTTGTGGTGGCGTCCTTGAACCCGTTGCGGGTGATGGGTTCTTTCCCGCCGGCTTTCAGCGGGAAGACGTGAAACCCGGCTTCCGCGTACCGGATCGCCCACCCGCACATCGATGCTGCGAGCCATTCGACGTAGTCCTCGGCGGGCATGTCGCTCTTGGTGGCGTTGCACCATCGGCAGGCGGACGCCATGTTCTCGGGTTCGTCGTCGCCGCCGTGTGCCCGTGGGACGATGTGGTCCACTTCCAGGCGCGTCGGGTTCGCTCCGCAGTACTCGCACACGCTGTGCCGGCCGTTGCGGAGGCGCTTCAGGTAGCACTCCCAGTCCATCGTCCGCATCGGGACGTGTTCCTGGGCTTTGGTGTGCCACTCCATGACGGGTTCCGCGAGGTACGCGATCTGCCGTCCGTACTTGAACCCGTATCCGCATCCGGCGCATCGCCCCGGGTACTTCGACGCCATCCGTGTGTCCGGGTGCCCCTCGGGGACGCAACCGATGTAGTCGCTTTCCCACAGGTGGGGGCGTAGACCAACCATCCGTGCCTGGTCAGGTTTGGTGCTGGCCTGCACGACGTTCAGGGATGTATGATCCGTCGTGGTCATCCCGGTCACCTCCGGTTGATGGCCCAAAGGCCCCGGACGTTCCACCGTCGCGGGGCCTTCTCTTTGGGCATTGAGTGTCCAGTGATGTTATCGCAGAACTGCATGGTCAACCCTGGCTGGTCCCGCGCCCCATGCTGCTCAGGACCTCGCGTACCGCCTCGGGTTCTGCTCCTGAGACGAGCGCCAGGTCGATGAGCTTCTGGATCACGTCGTGCTGCGCCTGCACGAGATCTGTTGCCAGTTCACCGGCGTTGACGGCCCTCTCCAGCAGGTCAGCCGCCTTCTGGAAGATCTCTTCGATGTCCGCCCCCATCAGAACGGGACCTGATCGTCGTCCTGCTTCTTGCTCATGCCCCGCGTGTCCACGGGGAGGTCGGACGCTGCCGGCCGCTCACCGGCGCTGTCGAGGAAGTACACGTCGTTTGCGACGACCTCAATGCTCTGACGCTTCCCGGCGTCCGACTCCCATTCCCGCCACGACAGACGCCCTGAGACGCCGACACGCCGGCCCTTCGTGCAGTAGGAGAACACCGTTTCGCCGGTGCGGCCGAACGCGACGACGTCGATGAAGTTCGACTTGTCCCCCCATTCGTCGCCTTGCTTCTCCCGCGAGGTGAAGGCGAGGCGGAAACTGGTGACTGCCCCGCCGCCGCGCTGCTCCGGGTCGCGCGTCAGGCGACCCACGAGGTTCACCGTGTTCATGTCTGATCCGGCCATGTGGTTACTGCCCCCTTCGTAGTGTGGTTGGTGCCCATTCCTGGACTTGGGCCATGGCGTCGCGTACACGCGCCATGTCCCTCGCGCGGTGGGCGTCTTGGAGTCGGATGCGTGCTTCCAGGCTCATGCACGCGCAGTAGCCGGGGTTGGGGGTGGCGGGGGTCCGGCCGTCGCTGGTGGCGATCCCTTCGGGGATGTGGCTCACGCCGCTTCCTCCATCCGGTTCATTCGTTCAGCACACCGCTCACACCGCGCAGCGTCGGACTGGAAATCGACAGTTCCCGTGGCACGGTTCACTGGCCCGAGGCACAACGGGATGAGGCCGTGTGTCTCGATTCGCCATGCGTGCTGGATGCGGTGCGGGACAAATCCGATACCTCTCCCCCATTTGATGTCGGTGCTCACGCCTCCACCGCCATCCGTGCGTCCTCGTGGGCGTCCATGGCGGTCATCGCCAGGGCGCACGCGTGGCTCTGGTACACGTTGAACGGTCGAACGCGGCCCTGGACAACGCGGACCACGATGCGCCCTTGCGCGACGAGTGCGTCGAGGGTGCGTTGCTGGTAGCCGGCGCGGTGCACGGCGAACTGGTTCGCCTCCCCCACCGTCTCTAGCCACCGGAGGGCTTCCCGTTGGCGGGGGGTCATGGCCCCACCCAGTCCACGTCGGTGCGGAGTGCGCGGGCACTGACCTCCACCCGCGCGGGCTCATCCGGGTGGGTCGTCCATTTCTTGCAGCTCCCGGCGTACCCGATGACCTGTGAGTCATCGACCCAGGCCAACCCGTTAAGAGCATCCATAAACGCTTTCAGGATGTTGTCCAAATCGGGCCTGCCCGTCATGTACGGGTTCCGGTGGCCGGCCTTGCTCAGTGCACCCTTCGTGGTCCAGTGGCCGGCGGGGCGGGCGAAGTACGCCCGGACCACCAGCACCACCGGTGCGGTGCCAAGGCTCACACCGCCGGTGTCGCGCCACGCCCACCGGATGCGGTCCGCGTACGCCCCGTTGCGGGGGTCATCGAAGGTGGCGACCCGTCCTGCCCGGATGCCGGCGCGGTGGCGGCGCAGCGGCTCGGGTTTCCCGGGGACGGTGAACCAGATGTCACCGGGTTCGTGGTCGGGGAGTGACGTGGTGATGGCTGGTGCGGTTGCCACTCGTTCTCCTTTCTGGCTCCACTTCTGGCTCCATCGAGTGCCATAGCGGGGTGCCATGATTGCATGGTCAGGTCTGGTTGACTACCGTGGATCCCAATCCCCGTGTGCGTTGCCGTGTGTTGATCGGTCACGTTTGGGCATGGGTGGGTCAGCCTTCCAAGCTTTGGGCCTGGTGGCTTGGATCCCGTTTGGGGACTGGGGTTTCACTTGGAGTCCCCGGTGTTGGCTCCGGAGTTGGCTCCATCGCCAGTCAGGACGCCCCGGTGCCGCAGCAGTGGTCGCACGTTTCGTGCTTCCTGACCCACCCCGTCCCTCCACACCACTTGCACTTCGCCATTGCCGGCTCCTTTCGGGTTGACGCGCCGATCATTGCACCTCACCCCTGCACGGTCAAGCCTGCTTGACCCTCAGCGGGTATGGTTCCCACCGCGCGGGCGTGGCGCGGTTCCCACCGCGCGGGCGTGGTCTAGTGGTAAGGCCCGGCCCTTCCAAGGCCGAGACGCGGGTTCGATTCCCGCCGCCCGCTCTTGGCAAGCGTCCGCCACACGCCCGCCGAATCAGCCCGGAACCCATGGAAGGTCTCATGGTGGGAAGACGGAAGAGCCGGCGAAGTTCCTGGTCTTCCTCCGGCGTCCAGTGCTTCTGCGTCTTCACGGTTCGTCTCCTTCCAGCAATTGCACTCCAACGCCAATGCATCTTGGGCAGAGCAAGCGGTCCTTCTGGGGCCACCGGTAGTAGAAGCCTTGTCCGGCGCACCATCCACATGTGACTTCGCGGAGTTGGATGCGGGGGTCGGGGGTGTGGGTGAGGCGGTCAGACCACCCCGTCTGACGGCCATCCACGACTCAGGCTGCCTTCGACCGCATCCGTGCGATCCAGTCCGTCGCCTTCACCGTGGGCTGGAGTCCGCCCCGGTCGTCCCGGGTGACCCACCCGCCCCGGACGTAGCCTTGGATGCTGTTGCGCCAGTCGGATCCGGCCCACAGGTTCGGCCTGAGGTCCGGGCCGAGGTCAGGGCGTGCGCTGAGGAGTTCCCGGACGGTGTGTGGTGAGATGCCGGGTGCGGCGCAGATGACGGCGAGGAAGTGGTGCCGGAGGTTCCCGTTGACCTCCCTGCCCATCACCATCGGCTTGTCCTGGGTGGCTTCCATCACGAAACCTCCCAGCACTCAACGCCGCGCGGGTCACGGCTCGTCGTTTCTTCCCACTGCCATTCGTCCGGGTCGTAGTCGGACGGGTCAGCGATCCGCATCCATGCGAGGCGGACTTGCCACTCGCGGCTGTCGCTCCACTCCATGTCGTCGTCCATGCACTCCAACTCGCACTGGGCCTTGATGGCATCGTCGGCGGTGGGGTACTCACTGCGACGCCACCACATGGGGCCGCGCGTGCTGCAAGCGAGGGGGATGCCGTGATCAGTCGCGATGCTCATCACCGGCTCCAGCAGTGCCGAGACTCGCGCCACGGCTCCATCGTGTGGCGCATCACCAAACCCGCCTGGATGGCGTTCGCGTACGCACTGAACCGGGACAGACCGGCCCGCCCGAACGTCGTGTTGTTCCACGTCGTGCTCAGGTATTGGACGAGTCCACCCGCGTCGGACCGTGGGGATGGGTTCTCGATGAGCGGGTTCCCCCCACTCTCACAGCGGATCACCGTCCACAGGTGGCCTCGGTCCACCCCTGACACCAACGAGGCGATGGTGACGGCCTCCTGCACCGACGGGTCCGTGGCGAGGATCTTTCGCAGGTTACGGTTCGTAACCAAGGCTGCCCGGAGTTCCAGCCGATGGTTGATCCGTTCCCGGCGGAGCTGATCCCTGAGCCGGTCGGCCTCCGTCACCGCGCAGGGTGCGCCTGGGAGGTTGGATTCGACGGGGCGCGGGTCGCACACGGGTGCCTGGTCACCTCTGGCAACCGCGACGACGCACCATGCGAGGGTCATCCCGGCGAGCAGGACATAGGGGCCGGCGCTCCGGCGTGCCTTCCAGTTCACGGTGCCTCCTCCTTGATCATGGTCTTCGTCCCGTTCTGGGATTCCACCCGGAAGTCGAAGCCGTGCGTCATGGTGCGCCACTCAGACCGGTACATCTCGGTCCGACGCGACGAGAACGGGGACCACATGTCTTCCATCCACCATTTCCGGGCGAGGTCCCCTTCGCGTGCCCACAGAGTTTCGTGGCTGTCGGTCATCTCGCGACTTCCTCGTCACGCGCAGAGGCGATCGCCTCTGCGGCGGTGGAAGCGCGGCTGATGACCCGGAAGGGCCGGAAAGCGTGGATTCCCCAGTCGCCGCGCTGGTAGGCAACGAGGGATGCAGCCTTTTCGCCGGGTAAAGCATCGGCGATGGCACGTAGGTGCTTCGGGTCGATCCACTGTGACAGCTCGACGAACTCGTCAGTAATTGCGTTCCATGCCGCGTCGCGGTCCTCCGGGGTGCTTCCTTCCGCAACGCGGTTGAGTAGGACGTTCAGTTCTGCGCCGGTCATGCGGCGACCTCCACGCCCCGGGCAAGGGCCTCCGTGTCAGTCACCATCCACACGTACCGGCGTCCGTGCTGGTACCCCTCATCCCGGATCGCGGTGATCCGCCCTGACCGGTGCAGGAACTGCATGGTGTTGCCCACCGTCGTTCGCGTGAGGCCGTACCGGCGCATCACATCAGCCGTCGTTGTCTCCCGCCCGTCGAGGAGGTCTTCCACGATCCGGTAGGACAGTCCGCCACGGGGCAAGCCTCGGAGTGCGGGGTGTGTGGCGGGTTCGTGGCGCGGATCAATGCGGTGGGCGTCAAGGATTGCCTGGGCCTGGTCACTGAGCTTCGCGGGGATCTCCCCCCGCAACCGCTTCCGGAGCCAGTACGCGTCAACGGGCCTCACCGGACACCACCTGGGCCGGCACCAAGCCACCGGTACCGGTACCTGCCGGTGCCTTCCATCAGTTCCCGGTCAAGGACTCCGGCGTGGTAGAGGGTCGCGAGGATGCGGGCTGCGTAGGCGGCGGTGAGGCTGGGGGTCATGTCTGCGACGTCGCGGCCGGTCATCCATTGGTCGCGCATGTCGCGCATCGTCCAGACGACGAGTTCGGGGGCCGTCATCTCCAGGGGCGCGGCCTCCACCTTGGGGCGGTCTGCCGCCTCCCAAAACCCCCCCTCGGGGCACACGCTGTACTGGCTCATCCCCAGTCCCCCACCATCTCCGCGATCTGACGGGCGATGCTCACGGCGTCCGTCGTGAACGCGCTGCACTGCTCCGGCGTGCGGGCCTCCGTCGCCATCAGGGCGTAGTCGAGGAGCGTCGCGAGCTTCACCTGCACGTCATGCGCCCGGTCCAACAGTGCCTGCGCTTCGCCGTACGCCCGGCAGCCGTCTTCGTGCTGGTCGGCACGTTCGTAGTCCAACGTGGTCATGACTTCACCTCCAGCATCCGGTTGACGAGGTCCACGGCGGAGTCCTGCAACGTGGTGACGGTGGGTGCGAGTGCGGCCCGCGCTGCGGCCCGCGCTGCGTCCCGCGCTGCGGCCCGCGCTGTGGCCCGCGTTGCGTCCCGCGCTGTG
>JACCDZ011298927.1_pt1 | contig 34060 bp, 38 predicted proteins | sample 7449551 | NCBI WGS metagenome assembly JACCDZ01 (sample SAMN15323452, study PRJNA562643) | freshwater metagenome | isolation source: river surface water | place: USA:Blue River Watershed | collected 2017-08-18 | reverse complement strand
TGCGCCGCCTCTAACACTAAGCGAGTTTGATAGGTAAATACCGGCACGCGAAAGACTCAATTAAGCAACAATCGGATAGTAATGATCTGCAACTAGTTGGTCAAGCGGCCTGTTGTAAGTGCTTCAGATTCTTCCGCGAGCGTGAGCCATATAGCCGTGCAGAAAACACGGTCATTAATTCAATCACATCCGCCACTAAGCGAGTTTCCAGGTTAGCTTCAGTGGGCTGATCGACAATCACCACCTGGGTTTGATGTAGCTTGCGCAATTCAAAGACGATGTCTGCACCAAAACGCAGTAAACGATCTTTGTGCAGTAAAACCAGCGTTGATACCTGACCCAGCGCAATCATTCGCAATAGTTTAAGAAACGCTTTCTTTTGATAGTTTAAGCCACTCCCCAAATCACTGAGGACTTCGACATCAGGCCACCCTGCCTGGCTTCAATATTGCTAGAGACTGTCTCGTTGTCGAACCAAATCTTCTTTTTGGTCATGGCTAGAGACTCTGGCATAGGCAACTACTTTACGCTGCTCTGGGGTATGCCTACCCATCAGTGCATGGAGATCATTAACCGCATAGCGACGATGTAGACCACAGGTGCGAAAAGAGGGCCGCAAGCGACCCTCTTTTTCCCAACGCCTAAGTGTTGAAATAGATACACCTAGTAACACGCTGGCTTCACCGATGGATAAATGCTGCATAACCATGACTCACTTGTTATTATTTTGAGAGAATTGTAACAAATGAGTAGGTTTGGTTAGCTATTTATCTTGCAGCAGAAGCCCCTATGATACAGTTCGGCCAGCAACCAGGAGTTCGTGAGCATGAAATACCCCTCTATCCGCGAAACCGTCACCGCCCTGGCCGCGCTTCAAGGGCAAGTGCTGAACATGCCACTGCCCAAGCGCTTGCGGCTGCCTGAGGTCGTCGATTTCAAGCGTGCTGTGCTGGAAGACGTCTATGGCCTGCTACTGGAGAAAGGCACCAAGCAGTTGAGCTCCAGTCAGGCACTGGAGCAGCTCTATCGAGAGCCGGTGTTTGCAGACAAAGCCACCAAGTTTGACCATGTCACTCTGGTTTCCATGTACATGAGTGCCCGGCATTTAGCCGCTCATGGCCCCATCTTCACCGTCAATCCAGCGCTGAACCTGCTGCTCGATGACACCGGGATCAAAAACGACGTCCCGGCGCAATTCTTTGCCCCGCCCTATCCCACCTGCTTTCTGGAGTTTGATCCGGCTGAACGCCGCGAGCAGTCCAATCATCAACTGTATTCAGGCGGCTTTCTATCGATCTGCGAGGGCGCTTTCATTCAGGAAACGCGGATGGAGAACCTGCTCAAGCTGCGCACCGAGACGCGTGAGGCGCTGGAGCTGGATCCGCTGGCGCCGGCCCGCGTCCTGGAAATTGGTTTTAGCGCCTCCCCTGTACGTAACGAACAGGCGCTTTCCACCGGCTTGCCTGCCGCCTTCGATAACCTCGATTTAATGAGCATCTATATTCAGGATGAGCAGGAGCCCATCAAAGACATTCTCGCTCGCCATCTGCGTTTCTACGGCGAGCGACAACAGCAGCCTATGCCACCGACAGCCAGTGGCAAAACCTTTACCCAGCTGTTTGAGGATAACTTCTCCTACCTGACAAAAGTGCTGTTCTACCTGAACGTGGAAAAGCAAAGCCTGCGCAAAGAGAACGAGGCCAGCGATCTGGAGAAGCGTATCGATCAGGTGGCGGAGAAAAAACGGGACAAGCTAAAACGCCAATTGCAGCGCGTGTATGACCGCATTGTGGTGGGGCCTGATCACTACACGCCGATCAAGGATCTGCTCCCGCATTCGGAGCTGCCCAAGGGCACCAAAGCCCCACATTATCGGCGAGGCTACTTTGGCATACGCTGGAAAGGCCACGGACAAAGCAAAACCGCCGAACTTATTCGCGTGTCACATGCCCTGGTGAACATGCACCTGCTCAAAGAAGGCGCAACGGCGCCCAAGGCGCCGAAGGACTACGAAATTCGCTGATCAGAGTGCCAGGTCATGAATGAGCACATCACGCTTATGGCGTGGCGACTCCATTTCCTGAACGACCTCCTCCACGCCAAGTTTGAACGCCATCAGGCGTAAATCGTCATCAATCAGTTCCGCCTGACGGGTGGCATCATCCATGCCATTGAGGTGCTCCAGCAAAACGGCACCCACGGCACGGTAGCGGGCCAACACCGTTTCGCTGTCGTAATTATCCGCACCGAGACTCGTGCAGAGCTTGGATAAAAGCCCCCGCCAACTGTCATCTGCCGCACCTAGCTCTTGAGCGAGCGCCTTGCGCACACGCGCCATCGATTGTTCATCTTCAGCTATGCTCATCGCCTGCATATAGGCTTTTGACCGGCACAAGTGATCAATGTGCAACAACAAGGGCAGTGCTTCAGACAATCCGGCCTTATTGATGCGCTCGCGGTCAAATTGCAGCAGGCATTTTTGCACAGAGACCGACTCTGCCAATGACTCCATCCACATTGCCAGGTCATGAGCGAGACTGAACTTATCAGTAGCCAAAGCATTGCTCAGCGATGCCTGGCGCAGATTCGTCGTGATAACGCCGAGTGCCTCAGGGTGTCTGAGCCAATACACCAATTGCGTGCGCGCATAACGCTCTGGCATGTGCATCATGGTGGACATGAAGACGCCCTTACCAAAACCAATCTGTTGCTCGATGCCCTTGAGGAGCGTGCCATACATCTCTTCGTGCAGCATCGGGCAAATCACATCGCCGTGTTCAAGCAACAGACGATTGACGTGAAAGCTGGCCTTACGGTCATTGGCGATCCAGGCAATCAACGTTCTGGCCTGGGTGATGAACTCCGGGTTCAGTTGTCCATCGACAAAGGCCGCCCTTTTTCCCAAGACTTCGACCAAGACATCCTTACTCAACTCATTTTCAAGCGAAAAAGTCGATTGGGGATTGGCGATAACCTGAAATAAATGGGCGACTTGGCTCATGGATTACTCGACTGGCTTAGGGGATATTGGACAAATCAAAATATGCTTGCCCGCCTGCTGGTTGGCGGGTAACTCTTTCACGGTATAGCTATCAGGCCCAGTTTTAGCGACTTCAAGGCACACCGACTTGGCTTGCAACTGCTTCAGCAACGGCACGGTTTTGAGCTGACTCAGGCTATTCATGCGCTCAGGAATATAGGCTTCATAACCTTCACGTAACCAATAGGGTTGCTCTTCAATGGTGAAAAGCAGTTCGTCAAGATGTTCAACCACACCAATAAAATCAATGCCTTTCTCGCGATAAAGCTGGCTCAAGACGCTGACATGAGCGGCGCTAATTTGATCGGGAGACAGGTCTTTACGCGCAAAGGCCTCGCGTATTTCCGCCTCCGTCACCTGCGTGTAACCGGTATAGGCAAAAGGCTCTGACTCTGCCAGAACCGGTAACGCCAGGCATAAGCCCAGCAGGGCAATCATTGTTCTCATAGGACACCCCCGTTTTTTAAAATCATGACAGGAATGCCCAAATCTGACAATAAACGCATTACAAATCCAACTGTGATTCAAGAATGGATCGGCGATCTTTCTGCTGGGAAAAGTTCATCCAGCCTGTCCCCGGCATCAATTCATTCAGGCTCTGAATCAAATTTTTCGCGCGGCGGCCCTTGAGGATCTCCTTCTTGTCGAGACCTTCGACAATTTCAGTCATCCCGCGCCCAATCTCTTGAGGTATGGCTTTTGACCACTCTGGGCCAATGGTTTTGGCCAGCCGCTCAACGGGCTCAAGCATCACGCGTACCTCATCAGGCGAAAAACGATAGCCCTGGCGCTTCGCTGCCAGGAATAAGGCCACCTGCCCCTTCAACGCCGCGAAGGCGTCACCGTTTTCCACGGCCTTTTTCAGCGGGTTGTAGCGCTGAAGGCCAAACACCTCACTGCCCATGCGCAAACCTTCCTTCCAGAGCACCATGTCAGCCTTCTGCTCCAGATGAGTGATCAGTGCGGAAGATTCTTTCCAGAAGAACCGCGTGGGCACCTGGACGCTGAAACGATCCACTGCCTGAATCTGGGCGACTTCCTCCATCACCTGTTGGTGCAGACGCAGGCGGCCCTCATAAAACGGCGCCAGCAAATTGGGGTTACCCATGAAAATGGTCACACTGTTGGGCAGATCATTGGCCTTGAACAAGCGCAGCACCGCATCAAAGGCATCAAAGTGGCCGCCTTGAAACAGAGCCTTCATGTGTGTCGGATCCAACAGACAATGCGTGCCGGCCTGATCCTGGTAAAAGCTGAATTGGCTGATCTTCTGGAACAGGCTCAAGTACTGTTCATCGTTGATCGTCTTGCCATCCAGTAACTCGACCAGGGTGCGACGAAAACGGATCAATGAGCTCCCCACCAGCTCGAAGCTGTAGAAGGCCTCGCCGTCATCATGTAGGCGTTTACCCGGATCGGTGGCCAGCAGGACATCAATCAGGTCTTCGACGTATTGGATATTGGCTTTGCCCAGCAGGTGAAGAATCTCATGCGTGGCATTGGACTTGAGACGTGCCAACTCAGGGACATCAGGGTAGGCCGCCAGGGCCATAGCAGCGACCTCTTCACCGGTATGACGGAAGGTCAATCCGTCCCACAACAGCTGACTGGCCAAGGTTATCTTTTCGGGCTTGATCATGGGTTACATCTCATGCATAGGTTGTTCAGGCCGCAGCGTGCGCCTGTTGGTATTTGATGGGGTTGCGTCCCGGTGTTGCTCACGCCACGCCGAAATGCCCCCTTTGAAACACTGTACCAGTTCAGACTCGCCAATTTCACGGCGAAGAATGCGCCATAACCGAGACTCCTTCGTTGTAAAGCCCTCTCCGTGGTACTCCACATCGAGGTGCGTGAGCTCGTGCATGGCAATATCGATGACATCCCCTGGCGTCAGGTTCTCGCTGTCGACCACTTTAGGGTTGACCATGATCGAAACACGCTTGTGCTTGTCATCGCGCTTGCATAGCCCTTCTGGGGAGCCAAAGACAAATCCGGTCTGCACCATCAGGTCTTCGTGCTGATATTGCCCCTCGGCCACCTGAATGACACGCAAAGAGCGGCGTAATTCATCGCAAGCGAGCAAGCGCATGACAATGGCATGCCATCCTGCGGCCAGCTTGCCGTAACGCTTGAGGTTCATGCTGCTGGCAATCTCACCGGCCTGGCGGTGAGCATCCTCAGGCGATCCGGATTCATCCAGGTACTTCACCTGGAAATTGCTGGGATACCAGTGCGCCGGGATCTTACTCAGGCGCGACTGCATTTTGTCCTGGGCCTTGACCACCTGACTGACCAGATGCGCAAACGGATGACGGGCGCGCTCATCATCAATGGCCTCTTCATCCGCCAGATCGTCGGCACTGGCGGCCAGCTGATCGAGCATGTCGGCTTCACTCAGGCCCTGCTGCTCGGCGGCCAATGCCAGATCCCGACGAAACTGCTCATCAAAATGACCAAGGTGCAAATCACGGCGATTGAGCAGCAGATCAATATCGCCGTTGAGTTTGAGTTTTTCGCGATCAGTCACCAGTTGATTGATGATCTGATTCAAGACATCCCGATGCTCACTGTTCAGTGAATCCCGGTTAGCGGTGAGCAATGACTTGGAATCGCCTTCGAGCTCAAGATAGCCCTCAAAGGCCGTGCCCGAACCGTTGTACAAGCGATGCTGGAACATGGCCATGCCCCGGATGCGAATCCACAGCACGGAACTGGTATAGCCATGCGGCTGATCCTTGAAGCTCAAGTGCCCCAGGGCGGTTTCGGTGTGATAGGGCAATGGCTCGACGTCGGTATTTTGAACTTCGCCATTCAACGTCACGGTCAACGAAGGCGGCAGCGATGAATGCTTCAACAATCGGCGCAGGCCATCCGTGAGCGACCAATCATCGCTGTCCTCACGGCTCATATCGACCGTCAGGCGAACACCTGGCTCAATGGTATGCCCTTCCGACCAACGATACTGACTGCCCTGGCCTTTAACGTGGATACCCTGAGTTTCAATCTCGTAATGGGCATGGGCAAAAGCCAAAATGACCTTGGCATAACCAAAGCCACCAATACTGCCCTCGCCCTTTTTTGAGCCTCCCATGGTCAGGAAACTGTTAAACAAGCGATCCTTGTCCATGCCATGCCCATTGCCATGGCATACAACCCGCAGCATTTCAGGATTGTCGGGGTGATCGCCAATGGCAAAATCAATCCGCGTGGCACCGGCATCGTGTTCATTTTGCAGGGCCTCGCGAAACCAGGCAAAACGCCAGTCGGCATAGGCTAGTTTTTCTTTGCTGTGATAGGTGGACGGCAGCGCCACCTGACCCTGGATTTCTTCATGAATCATGGGATTGTCCGCTCAGCTCACGCAAGATGATTCGAATGACCTGCTGCCTGGAAAGGCGCTTACCCATCCGCAGACGATAACGCTCCGTGAGTATATCCAGACGGGCTTTATCATCCGCTGTTAGGGGTAAACCCAAGCAGTAATCGCAAGGCTGCTCATGCAATCGAGGACGTCCTGGACGTTGTTTCATGCGCCTGGGCCCTCCGTTTTTGAGGCGCTGGCCGATTGCGCCAACACCTGATGCTGCTTACGGTAAACCGCCTGAAGATGTTTAATGTCCAGCGCCGAAAATTCAAACTCCAAGGGCTTGCCACCCATATCAATCAAGAGTGTGCACGCGCTGACGCGACAGCCCTTGACAGCGTGCTCCGCCGCCTCAGCCGCAAAATGGCTCACGACCTCGCCGAAGAACACCTCGAAAGGCTTTTTGTTCGCAAAACCCTGACTGCCCTCTTGGCCCTGGACAAATTGCTCCAGCGCTTCTTGGCTTTGAAAACTGCGATAGCTCCAGCTTGGCTCCCGTGGCGTGTCATAGTATTGCTTGAACATGACACGAAAACGCCCATGATTTGGCCGGAAGGGCAACTGGACATCTTGTGGTTGTCTGAATAACTTGATTGTCATCACTTTTACTCGTTATCTTAGTAAAGTGTGACAGATGAGCATCCGCTCAATCAAGGCCGGAGCGGGATTATGTTAGACGCAAAAGATTATAAGAACATCAAAATGGCATTGCGCGTGTTGCATGCACTTTATAGTCGAAACCCGAAGCCGGTCTTGAAACTTATCCTGAAGCAAAGGCCCGCCACCGCCTATTTTGGTTCAGTAAAGATGCTGGAAGATACAGCGGTAGCTGTCAGCGAATTAATGCTGCACGCCTCACAAGGGCAACGCTACCAGGCAATGGCCAATGAAATTGATCAGGCACTGAAAGCAGGAACTTTAGATGCCTTGATTGAATGTGAGCACGCACAATCAGCACTGGAACTGGTCTATCGAGTGGGTATATTGCAGTTCGACCGCATTGCAGATTATTTGCCCATCAGTTTTGACAACAACTACCTGCAATGCCTGAAAGAAACCATTGATAACTGGAGTCGAGTATCTAGACCAGGCATTCATTCGGATAAAATTGCACCGTTGTACTACGCGATGTACGAGACCAGTCAGCGCTTGCGAGATTTAAAGAAAAAAAATGACAATGCGCCAGGCATGGATTGGCACAAATGAATCTTGAATGTACCGAGATCAGCCGTTTAATTGACTGAATATTGAAATTAACGCACAGGCACTGATGACTTTCAGGCCCAGAATCATTCGCCCCATCATACGATGGACGCGGACATAAACCCCCACCGCCTCGACCGCCATCGTCAGATCACGTTCGGGAATTTTGCTGGAGAGAAAGATGTTTTGCTCGGGCATGGTCAGAGAAGCCAGGCCGGCTTCTTCCATCGCTCGACAAAGCTCAAGGGCTTTGACGTAATAACTGAGTGGGCGCATGGTGGGTTCATCCACTTTTTCCATTGATTGCCATTATAGGGTTGACGACAAGTTTGTCAAGTGTCAATATTCTTCTATCGGTAGGAGAGCCTATGAATAAGTCCTGGGTACATGCGTCCACCCTGCTGCCCAAGTTGCAGGAAGCTCTGTCAGAATATTCTGATGAGGATTGGTATTGGCTCAATGTGCGCGCCAATGAACGAATGCCGCAGGCCATGCATATTCCAGGTGGCGAGCGCATTCGCTTGAGCAATGGCCGTTTGGTTGATGGCTTTACGGCGCTGTATCGGGCAATCCAGTTGGACACACACGTGTTGCTGCATATCGAGGATTCATATGGCTAAACACCCCCTCGCCCCGAATATCCTGCCGCATATTGCCCGAGAGAAAATGGGCGATACGCCGCAGTGGCACAACTTTGCGCTACGCATCCAACACCACCCGGAAATCAAGCGATTACTGATTCTTCAGCAAAAGGGTCAATGCCCAGTGTGCCAAATGCCCGTGACGCAGCGAGACACGGTTCACCATGTCAGCTATCTCGGGAAATGCCATACCGGCGAGAGCATTGAATTCGCAACACCCACACCTAAACGCCCGGATCGCACCACTCAGGCACCTCCCTGCGCCGAGTGTCATCAACAGCCACGCTGCCTGCGCCTGCTGGCGTTAGTGCATGACCGCTGTCATTTCCTCATCCACAGGGAATGAGCTGAGCAGGTTGTAGCTCTTGAGCAAGGCTTCTACCTGATTGCGCACATCCATATACACCACCTGTTCTGCGCGCGAGGCGTCCACCAGGATGAAATCCTCCGGGTTTTGCTCATGCTGACGCAAATACCCCTCGCGCACCCGCTGATGGAACTCCAGATCCATCAACTCAAAGCGCTCCAGCGCTTCATTGCGCACCGACACGCGGCGAGCACCTTCTTCCACGCTCAGGTCGAACAGGAAATAAGCTGAGGGCTTGAAGCCTTTGAGTGCGATGTCAGAGACCTGTTCAATCAGCTTCAGGTCAATGCCTTTGGCATGATGCTGAAAACTGATCGTCGAGGCCAGGTAGCGGTCGCACAAGACCACATAGCCTCGCTCCAGCGCCGGGATGATTTTCTCTTCTACGTGCTGAGCCCGTGCCGCCGTCAGCAGCAGCACTTCGGCCATATCGGTCATGGCGGATGAGTTCGGATCCAGAAGAATGCCCCGGATGGATTCACCAATGGGTGTGCCGCCTGGCTCTCGCGTAACAAGGACGGACAGTCCGAGCGATTTGAGATGGGCCGCTATTTTTTTCAAGATGGTGCTTTTGCCTGCACCATTGACGCCATCAAAGGCGATCATTATGCCTGGTTTCATGTCGTGTTTACCCATAAAAAAGCCCGGCACGCAGCCGGGCTTCAGGTTGTGGCTTACAGTTGTGCGAGTTCTTCTTCGCTGACACTGACCAGCGCAATCAGCGGCTCATCTTCCGCAACTACGGGGGCGGCCTCTGCCACAACGACCTCAGCAGCCTCAGCGACTTCGGCGGCTTCGACGACAGGGGCGCTTTCAACCACCGCCTCAACCACGACGGGAGCATCGGCTTGCGGCTCAGCTGGAGTAACGACGACTTCTTCATCGTCTGCCGACGCATCCGCAGGCTGGTCATCATCCTGTGCGCCTGCGGCATGCTTGATGCCCAGGACTTCGAAGACGTCGACGCTTTCTTTGCTGCCCAGCTCGAACGGCATTTTCTCGATCAGCGCCGCCAGCTCACGCAGCGATTGAGCCACAACAGCGTTGGAGGTCACGCTGTCACGCGAGCCGACAATAGCGGTGAGTCGAGTATTGAGCATGCGCGCACGCAGGGTCAGATACTGCGAAGAATCACGGGAGGTCTTGGCATTGTCACGGGAGCAGTCAATCAGCTCCAGGCGCGGGGTTTCGCCCAGGACGATGTGCAGACGGTGTTCTGGCACCTTGTCCTCGAATTCCTGGATCCAGGTGGCCATCTGGGCTTGCAGGACGTCCTGCGGCACCTTGACCGACACCAGGGTGTTGAAGATATTTTCGACGTTGGCCAGCAGGCCCTTTTGCAGCTTGTTGAGAGACATGATTTACTCCTGAGTGATCCGTTTCATAATAACATAAATTGACAGCCCGAGGTGCTTACCTCGGGCAATTTCTTTCGATTTTAACGAGATCGCGTCTAATCTTCGTCGTCCATGGCGTTGGTGTTGACCTGCCAGTCCACGGCCACGCAGCGAATCGCCTCTACACAGGCATCATCAACCGGCAGCGGCCCTTGGCTTTGATAGGCGGCCTTGACCCAGGGCTCGGCCAAGTAGCTATTGGCAACCGAGGAAAGGCCTTCACTGAGCATAAACGTGGAGGTCGCGATTCGTTCGAAATCGGTATTCAGATCGAATTGATCATCCGGCATGGCACGAATCAGGTTGTGATGACGCTCAACAGCCTGAGCAAACGTACCAGGCCGCCATTTCAGGAACAGCGCATACGGCAAGGGTAAGCCCGAGCCATTAATCTGCTCGGTGGCCATCATTTGCCAGGCAAATGAACCCTGTTGAATCTGCACCAGCCAGTGAGGCACCAGCGCCTGGTCGTCGTGGAGGCTGGCTTTGCGCCTGGCGGTGTAGAACAGGATACCACCTGCGCGATCCTGCTCTGGCAATTCATCGACAAAGAAAACCGCCAACAACCCCTTGGGGGTCGAGCATAAGCCAGACAAGCCGGGCGCCAGCTTGTGTGTGATCACTGAGGTGTTGCTGATCAACGAAAAAGCCGTACCGGTACTGACATAGGCAGACTGCAACCCCTCATTGAGCATGAGCTCCAGATCATCAAAACGCATTTCTATCAACCTTTATTGTCAGCCGAATTTCAGATCATCCTTGTAATTCTTCTCGTCGTCAAGAATCGATCCCTTAACCCCCTCAATCGTCTCAATCTTCGAAATCATGTCAGGAAGACGTCCGCCCAGAGTGTCATTCAGGCTGATCTCGGTTTGCATCGATCCTTTGAGCGCCTGCATCAATTGGTACGAATCGTTCATGGCGAGCATGGGCAGCTTGAGAATTTCCGGAGAACCTTCTTTTTGCCGCAACTCGTTCTCAATATTGATCAAACTGACCAAGCGATCCTTAGAGAAGCGCAAATGACGATCCGCATGACCGCTGAGCAGGCTCAAGGCAGAGCGCTTGCCAATCGCCATCAACTGCTCTTTTTGCTCGGCGTTGAGGTGGAAATCAGCGGTATCGACACGCCCAGTGTTGATCACACCTGTATTTTCAAGGATTTGCTCGCTGGGTAGCGACACGTTATTGCGATCCATAACGAAATCGATGCCCTTGCCCGACATTTTCTTGATCGGATCCAGAAGAGCGCTCTTGATTTGACTCAGGGCCTGCCCACCCTCTAGCTTCAAGATATTGACCCCCAGCGAGTACATGAAAATCCCGAACTCCCGTGATCCATTCTTCAGGCGCTCAGTGAAGTTTTCCGGGTACTTCTCCAGTTCAATGGCCATCGACTTCTTCGCCACTTTGGCCATCTCATCCACAGCAAAGTTTTCCATGTCGGAATCCAGCGTGGACAGCATGAAGCCTGCTGTCAGCTCTTCAGCCAGTTGAACGTCGTTACCGTGCTTGTCGAGGAACATGCGGTACGGGTAGTTTGAGTTCATGCCGCCATCAATATACTTTCCGCCCTCGTGCTTGATGGGATCAAACAACACAGGCAGGTTCATGCTGGTACGCACAGCCTTCTTGATCGGCATGTCAATGTATTCGCCGCCTCCTGCACGCACAAACACCGGCTGGAAGTTGACATTGACATCCTGCGGGCCGAACCCTTTATCCAGCGGCTTTTCACCTGTGGCGATCTGCTTGATCAGGTCGACGGTCTTGTTATAGGCGCGCGGGAACCAGCTGAGGGAGAACATGTGGCTGCGCGTAATAGCCACGCCAAACTCCTTGAAGGACTGGTGCTTGCTTTCCTCGGCCAAGGCCTTAAGCGTTGTGAAGTCGAGGCTACGCATTTTGTCGGCAGTGTCCAAGGTGGCCGCCAACGGCGAATCCGGGTGCTGCTTCAGATAGCGGCGCACGGTCATTTCAATCAGGTCGCCCAGGTAAGATTCAATCAGGTCATTTTCCGGGTGCTTGCTGCTGCGCTGCGAGCGAATCGAGTGGGCGCACGCCTGCCAGGCCATCGAATTGTCCAGCATGCTGCTGAACTTCAGTAGGCCAATTTCGGAATGTCGATCAGCGCGCTTCAGTTTGCTCTCATAATCGGCTTGGGCCTGAGCATAGGCGGCATCCAGATCAAGACCTGGGCGCGCAAGGAACTCGCCCATTTCCTTGTCCGACATTTTCAGCATTTCATCAATGCTCACGCCCGATTTCATGGTCAATTGGGGCAGCATGAATTCCTTGGCGAACTCGGAGAGATTGAAGCCCTCCAGATAAGGTCGCTCAGAGGGATCCACCTTATTGCGGAAGCGATCCCACAGCAGACCCGGAGCGGCGGCCAGCTTAAAGGTGCCAGTGCTCTCGGAGAAGAACTGGGCAAACTGACCGTTTTTAACCACGTTATTGATATCTTCAGTAGGAAGCCCCATGGCCACCAGCAAGCCCATCAGTGCACCGGCAGACGTGCCCGCCACATGTTTGATGTTGCCCATCATCCCATGCTTGTGAAAAACCTCGGCCACACCCGCGTAGCTGATGCCCTTGGCGCCACCGCCTTGCAGAACCAGCGTTTCTGGATTAAAGCCACGTTGTTCGCGGCGGTACATGATTTGTACGCGATCCAATGATTTGGAGTAGATGTCATGAAACTGAAGCGCAGTCGCGTAGAGACGCTCTTTTTCTTTGGCCGGGAGCGCATTAATTTCCGAAAGCGAGTGGGCATTGACCATATCTTCAAAGCCCTTGATGTGGTCAATCATCCGGTTGTAGCGCGCAGACTGATCGGATGCCTGCATTTTGGTGGCCAGATCAATGATATCCTGTCCACCCAGGAATTTCATGACGAACTCGCTCGGTGGCTTCTTGGTCGCTTCGCGCAAATGAGGCTTGAACAGCTTTTGCGTAATATCCGTCAGGTGATAGGCAACTGAGGTGTGTTTATCATTCTTGGCGCGCTGAGTGGCCATGTCCACAATTTCTGGGAAAAAAGGCTTCATCGACATGGCCATTTCATGAATCACCATGTCTTTAATAAACTGTGCCGTCGCTTTTTCTCGCGCAATTCGCACACGATTCAATAAATCACTCATCGCACACCCCGAATGTCAATATACCTCTATTAAGACACGCGCCTGGGGTCTTATTCAACCCTTACCGGCTGATACCAGCCTGAACGTGTCGGAACACGCACCGGGCACACATCAATGGCGCGCAACTCTTCCGCCTCTTCGTCGGTATAGGCCACTTGAAATTCTACAATGGCGCCTCGCACCAGGGCGCTGGCATTGTTTTTTACGGCGCCCCGGTGAAACAAGGCAAAACCACAGTTTTCTGGTGCCATTGGCATCAGCGAAACGGATTGGTGCTGATCGGACTGCAAAAACCGAATAACCCCCAATTCGCTGTCCTGAATGGACACTTCTTCTACGATGCCGCGCATTTTTTGTGGCGCGCCCTCAATGGGCAAAAGCCCTGGAATTAACCAACCTGGGTATACGGCGTCAGCCGCTTCGCGCAAATGCGCGCTGCAATTGTCAAAAGCAATCACTTCAACGCGAGAGCCCAGGCGGCGAGCCGCTTGTAACAAAGGATGAAAATCACCGTCGCCCGTGACCAAGACAACTCTGTCTAGTCGTGCGGCACTTTCCATGACATCAACCGCAATATCCACGTCAGCATTGGCTTTACAAACCACACGGTCGCCTTCTTCGCGAAATTGGGCTTGCTTCATTTTCATGTGATAGCCGAGCTGGCGTATTGCGCTTTGATAGCCCATAAATCGGCTATTCCAACTAGCGTCTCGTTCTGCTTTGCTCGCATCAAATGCCGAGTAGACATTCAAATGGACGCCTTGAGCGCCTCCGCGTAAGGCAAAATTTCGGAGGGCGGCGTAGTCCATTTGATAACCTCCGCTCATGTTTATGTTGGCCTGATCGACATAAACACCGACTCGTTCTCTTAACATGATGGGCTCCCAACCCTATATCTGTGGCTCCCTTGCCACAATTTTCCCATTAGAACAAAAAAAAGTTAGTTAAAGTAGTTGACGAGCCCTAGAGTGATGATTATATTTCAAACCGCTGGTTACAACTTACCACTGAGATGGAGCTAAACCCATGAGCAAACTCGAACTGCTGCGCGAACTGGAATCTGAGCGCGCCAAGCTGGAAAAGAAAATCAACTCGATGAAAGAGCAGTACAAGACCCTGGCCGATTTCGCTGAAGAAGTGAAAAATTCGGCTACCGCCAAGGGCCTGAAACTGCGCGACGTCGCTCTGGCAATTGCGCCGGAACTGGACATCGAGAACCGTGGCGCCAAGGTGAAAACCACCACCGGCACTCGCAGCCCGCGCAAAACCAAGATCTACCGCAATGCCAATACCGGTGAAGAAATTCACACCAAGGGCGGCAACCACAAAGAACTGAAAAAGTGGAAAGCTGAATACGGCGCCGATGTCGTGGAAGGCTGGGTCGTAGCTGAGTAATCAGCTACACCCGATAAATGCCCCGCAATGCGGGGCTTTTTTATTTGGAAGGCCTTGGTATCATTTAGGCGACGAGGCCATAACCATGAAAACAATTCGCCCGCTGGACATTGAAAAGCTCTACCAAGATGGCTTTGATGCCATCTCCCTCAATCGGTTATGGTTCAGCCGATTACGTCAGCTCATTGAAGCGACAACCTGGGCGGATGATCCGGATGGCATCTACAAGGCTGTCCCTGATTGGACACTGGCGTTTCAGCGGAGCCAGTATGATCACAAGATTGATCAAGAATCGGCACACAATGCCCTCATGCTACAGCACGCGCCAGCGCCATTACATGCAGCTTGCCTTGAGCTACTCAGCGATCCAGGCATCGTGGGTGACTGGCTGGAGGCTTATCAGGCTCAAATGAGCTTTATTAGCCTGTGGAACGGTGCTGAAGACTTAAACTGGCACTGGGACGGGCCGGCGCAAGCTGATTTTTTCTTCCTGATTTACCTTAATCAGAACATGGGATGGCCAGAGCGTGGTGGTGGTGAACTACTGACGGGTCGAAGACCCTTGCGCAGCGGCTACTTAAGAGTGGTTGATGATCAGGTGGTTCATTTAGAAACCATTGCGCCCGCCTCTCGAACGCTGGTCTGCTGCAACAACCAGAACCCGATGTTTGTACACAAAGTCAAACCCCTGGAAGAAGCAGACGAGCGAATCGTGTTGATGATAGGATTCCACTTGATTCCCACGATGCGCGGTAAACCTCATGACGCCATTACCGATTTTTGATGACGTTGAATTTTTGAGAGCCTCTGGCGGACGCAATATGGCCAGGGCTTGCCCTCCGAGCGGCACTTATCCAAAGGACAGCCCGGATTCAGTCATCGAAGATTACAGAGCCAGCCTGAATTTTCTTTTGGCCTTTGACGATAGCCCGGAAACCTTTAAGGCCTACCGTCGTGAAGTCGACCGCTTTCTAATCTGGCTGTGGCACGTAAGAAAGTGCCCGCTCAGTGAAATCACAAGGCAGGACATAGAAGCGTATCTCGCTTTTTTTAAAAATCCTCCGATGTCATGGCGTGGCATTGAAGTCAAGCGCCGTTTTATTGAGCAAAATGGACTACGCACACCTAATCCTGAGTGGCGGCCTTTTGTTGTACAGATCCCGAAAGCCATTCGCAAAAGTGGTAAAACAATCGACCTCAATGACTGGTCGCAATCGCAGGCCTCTTACAAGGCAGCAGTGCGTATTTTGCAGGCTTTCTGTCAGTTTTTGGTGGATGACAACTTCCTGGATAAAAACCCAGTTGCTCAACTAAGGACGAAAAAGAGAAAAGGCACTACCCAGCAGCGCAAGGAAAGCGTTAAGCGCTTGACCTACACGCAGGTCAGGGCTTTATTTGAGGCCCTGGGTCGTCAGTGCAAGGATATGAGCGATAACCACTATGAGCGCTTACTGTTTATCTTGAGCTGCCTGGTGGGAATGTATTTGCGCATTTCAGAAATTGCTGCCAGCGAAGAGCGCCAGCCAACTCATGGTCATTTCAAGCAAAACATTCACGAAAGAGACGGGGTAGTGACCAAGTCCTGGTGGTTTTCTGTCCTTGGCAAGGGCAATAAGGAGCGAAATATCCCCGTCAGCGACGAAGTCATGCAGGCTTTGGCTCGCTATCGGGTCTCTATGGGGTTACCGCCGCTGCCTACTGGGCACGAAACACAGCCTCTTTTTCCCAAAATGATTGGCAAGGGAGGAATCACCTCAACACGCCATGTACGAATGATGCTTCAGGGCATTTTTGATCAGGCCTATCGCCTGCTGGTTGATCAGGGAAAAGTGGATGAGGCGAAAAACCTTGAGTCATGCACGGTGCACTGGTTACGCCACACCGGTATCTCGATTGATGTGATGACGCGGCCCTTGGCGCATGTTAGTGATTCTGCGGGGCACTCCTCACTCGCTGTGACCGGAATTTATATCGACAATGACCCGCTTGAGTCTTATCTCACGGCTAAGACCAGTCACATTCTGCCAAATGTTGCCGATCAGGCCAGGGCCTCGTGAGAACAATCCGCTTCATCCATCAGCAGGTCGTCCATTTCGCGGGCGTAGCCTGCGGCTCTGGCGGTTGATACCGCCAGTAAGTCTGCATGATGATTGCCCCAACGAAGGATATTCTCTTGGGTGGGCGTCGGCGGTAGTGCTGACAGTGGCTGGTGGGCTTTAATCCAGCGCGCCTGGATTTTAACCCCCTGTGCCTGACAGGCCAGCAGTTCCTGACGCAGTCGATTATGCCAGTACTGATGCTGAAGATTGCTTGAAGCCGGGGATATCTTGACGGCCTTCAGGGCATTGATGACCGCTTGATTATCTGAAACGAGGCAATAGTGATGGCCAGGCGTACACCAGCGCAAAGCTTGAATGGCGGCAACAATTTCAGCGACCAGTGAGGACGATTGCCCCAGGTAGCCGCACGCCTGTTGAGAAAAATACTCGTGCGGCCCGATAAAGGTTACGCGATAAACGGCCCAGGCGGCATTGTGATTGGCTAAGCATGAGCCATCTACAAATAGGTAGGTCGGGGATCGTTCCTGATGATTCGTCAAAGGCTTTTCCCGAAAACTTGTCAATTAAATCTTAATCAATCAGAATGGTGAAAACAACTCCTTTGAGTATTCAGCTATGTGGGATATTTTGACCTATCTCCCTTCTGAGCTCGCTTTAGCGCTCAGAAAGGGCAAAGAAAACTTTCTGTTTGCGTTTCCCTGGAAAGAGCCGTGCGCTTATGGTGAATGGGAGATTGACAAGCCGGAAGCGAGCAATATCCATGGATCCGATCTCTTTACGGCGCTGCTCGTGCGCGCCAAGGTGGATGCCTTTGCGCGAGTGACGCGCATGGCCAAAGCGAATCTCAATGGAAAAGTGCCGCGCAACCTCAATGAACTTCACGTCAATGCGCTCAAATTTGCTTTCAAGCGTTTTCATCAGCGTCGCGTTCAGGCGCCGGAATTTCTCGATGACCTGAGGTGCTGTGCCCTTATTGACACAATCCCGGATTCCTTTTGGGAGGCGCTTGGTCAGCAGATTTCCGGTGAACGACTGGATAAGCTCAAGCGCTCGATGAAGCTGCTGGAGCGATTTCACCAAGAGGCCGAGCATTGGCTTGAGCCCGCTGTGCAGTACATTTCCAAGTGTCTTTGGTTGCAGGATGCGTTTGAGGTGATTGCATTGGCCAGCAGCCAGATCGCCATTTGTTATCCACAATCCTCTGTTAAGCCGTTGTTTATCGAGATGGCACAGCGAGCGCAAGGGCTGATGAAGGCTCGTGAAATTGAGCAAACCATGGGTTCGATGAAGCCCTGGCAGCGCAGTGCGCCAACACTAAAAAAATCAATTCGGGTTGGCCCGCGCAGCACTCAGGGCCGTCGGGACAAGAAAGACGAAGACAAGGGGGAGGATGATAAATAGATATTTTGTATTGCAATCTTTCTATTTCGTGTCAATATAGGCCTATCGAATAACAATAAGGAGCAGTACCGATGAGCCGATCTTATTCCAAACGCCCCATCATTGGCGCCGGCCTGATTCTCACCCGACATCGCGGTGAGCGCATCATGATTTCCGCCGATCCATCTGCCACTGATGCCGAACTGCTCACGGCACTGCGTGAAGGCCTGGTGATTACCGTGGTGGATATTTATGACTACCAGCACCCGAACCGCAAAACCATTCGCCCAATTGCTGAAGTGGGCATTCGTGCCTCGAAACACTTGTCAATCGCGCGAGAAGAAATTATAAATCGACAGAATCCGAAAAAGGACGCTGTTGATGAAAATCTTCACACTGAAGTCGACACTCAAACAGCTTGAAGATCAGACTGAGCGTCTTTGTGGCCAATTAACGCCACAGCTGGCGGTATGTACCAACAGGCCCGGCCCTTTTTTAACAGGTGACCGGGCCTTGTTTTTGGCCCGTGATATTTATCGGAACATATGGGTAGATGACCATGCAGCTGATGCGCGTGAAACACCCGTCGCCATCGGGGCTCTTGCGGCTGATTCGGATAGCTTGCAGCTTGCTGCTGAAATCAACCAGTGCAAGGATCAGCTCAAAGGCCAGTTAACCGAACTGCGCGAGCAGCTTTCCCGAGGGCTGTCGCGAGCAGGAAGCGATAAAGCATTTCGTCGTTATTTGAGCGAGATTGGCCTTGGACGACTTTCTTTGCGCCAGGTCTACCGGCATATTCCCATTTTGCAGGCGTGTCCGAAAGGCATCGCTTTTTCCTTCAGTACCAAGGGCAAGAGCGTTAAACGCATCCTGGTGAGCGAGGCTGTGGATTTGTTGCAGCGCAGTGGGTTCTCAGGGGCTCATATCGATGCGCAAATGGATCGCCTGATGGGATTGCCAGAACACTATATGTTGGCTCAGGTGCAGCACCTGGCAGCCTACTATAAAGCCAATATTCGCTACTCAGATGGACGCCGTGAAACGCTGCCTGTCTTTTTGCCAATCCTATTCCCTTCATCAAACGAGCCAGTGAAGTTGCCCGATGTGTTACATGAAGCTCAGCGCGCCTCCAAGGCGCGCAGGGATCACACGCTTGAAGACACTGCTTATATACCGAGCTTGCGACTTTATCGCTACCAAGAAGCCTAGAACTTAGGTTCGCGCAGCAATGCCGCATAGTCCAGCACGGGTGCCGGCTTATCGACTTCGACGATTTTTTCAACCTCGACGATTTTTTCGACTTCGACCAGCTTCTCGATCACTTTTTCCATTTCAACCACCTTTTCCACCACCCGTTCTTCAATAACCGGGAGAATATCGGGATGTGGGTTGGTAAAACTCCAGGCAGGACGCACAGCGCAGTTATAGCCCAAGGATTGCAGCTGTTCTTCCAGTGAGCTCAGCAGCATGAGCGGCGTGGGGACATCTTCTTTTGAGCGGATCGCATACAAGACATTCAGGCGCTCACGTCCATCAATGTTCAGAATGGTGAAGTCTTTCTCGACAACATCATTGAACAAATCCGTCCGGCCCATGCTGCGCACCAGGATTACGGCGTAGATACCGGGAGTAGCGGGTCTAAATAGCCCATGACCAGCCAATATGCCTGCAATGGAGACAATGATCTTCTCGCCCTGCAAACGCACGAATTCCTTAAAGGCGTTTTCCAGTTGCGGTGAGCGAAGAATATTAATTGCCGAAGGCGCCCATACCAAGGTAGGGTCGTTATAAAACTCAAAACGCACTTCCTCATGAATGACCCGACTGCCGCACTTAATACCCAACTCTCCAGCCAGTGACATGAGCTCATCATGGAGATTGAACTTATCAACTAACCCCTTATGCACCTGGATGTTGTAGTTCAGTCGGCCCAGGGTAAGTGAAATGGATAAGTTAATCGGATAGTGATTGGGTATCTGATAGCGCAAATTCAACATGCCGTATTGACTCAGCAGCATAGCGTCGTTGCAGTCCGGCAGAATCAACTGATCCGGGTCACGCCCATAGGTAAGCGCATTGTTAATGTGTGTATAGCTGTTACTGCCAATTGAGCTGAGAATGCTTTCGAAGATCTCGTGGCGAAGCTGCTCAAAGCTTAAATCAATATCGGACATTTGAAATCCCCCTGTTCGCTCCAATTTACTCTATTTAAGTTAATGAAATCCAGCACTTAAATACTTGCCTAATTGTGCGAGACTGGTTATGCTATTGCCATCTCGGTAACACATCAGGTATGCAACATGCTCTGGAGTTCGCTCCCCGGCTCGGCTTCATCCCTTGTGCTGGCTCGCCATCTGGCCAATAAAGAGGGGCTTGTCCTGACTTTACAGGAAAGTGAAGCTGAAACGCTGGCCAAGGAAATGGCCTATTTCGCGCCACATTTGTCTGAGCGAATTGTCTATCTGCAAGACAGCGAAACGCTGCCTTTTGATCTGGAGCGATCTTCCGCCAGCATCATGAGCTGTCGGGCGGTGGGCCTGGCTAAGTTATTTTCTGCCGCCATCGACAAGCCCATTGTCATTAGTTGCGTGCGCAATGCCATGCGGCTGTTTGCCGGCGCTTCGTTCTGGCAGCAATCGATGCGTTTTGAGGTGGATCAGCCGCTGCCTGAGCAACTGCTTTCTCAGCTGGATACCTGGGGCTATGCCTCTGCGTTTCGCACGAAATCGCCGGGCCAATATTCCCGACGTGGCCAGGTGCTGGATATTTACCCGGTCGGTGGCCCACTACTGGCTGAGGGCTTAACGCACGGTGCACTGCGCATCCGTCTGGATGATGTGGGCAAGGTCAGTCGTATTAAAACACTGGATCCCTTGACGCAGGATTCCATTGGCAATCATCCCGCCGCCCTGATTTTCCCGATGCGCGACTATCCCTTGGACAAGAGCGCGGTTGAGGGATTTCGTAGACATGCTTTTGATGCACACCCTGATCCGCGTGCCACTGAAGTCTACAAAAGCATCAGTCAAGGCGAAGATAATCCGGAATTGGCCTGGTGGATGAGCGTTACTGAGACGGGTGCCAATCACTTGTTCTCCCTGCTCAAGAAACCAGAACTCATTTTGATGCCAGGAGCCAACAAGGCTGTCGATGAATTTTCCGCCCTGATTCTCAATCGCCACGCTGAAGTCCGTAAAGACGCCACCCGTATTGTGCCCGAGGTTTCGAGTGCCTTTCTGTTGGCGACCGATATTCGCGCACACATGGCACTGCTCAATGTGATTGAGGTAACTGATCAGGGGGCTAAGGGCTCACAGGATTTCGGCTATCTACCCAGTGGCATGAAACGCCGGGCCTCGCTGAATGATTCGTTGAAAGAGCTCAATGATGTGATTCAGAGTGGTGGCGACAGTCTGTTTGTCATCAAAAGCCAGGTTCGCGAAAAGCACATGATGGTCATGAGCAGCATGATCGGCCATCAGGTACACGCAGTCAGCTCATTTGAAGAATTCGTTTCGCAATCGGCGACGCCCAGTGAAAAGCCAAGGCTGTTTTTGTGCCGGGGTGACTTGTCACAAGGGCATGCACATGCTGATCAGCACTACCGCTTGATCACTGAGCGTGAAATTTTTGGCAGTGTGATTGAAAGCCGGCTGGATGACGAGATTTCCGAACATCAGCGGCGCATCATCTTGCAGGGCCTTCATGAAATCGAAGTGGGTGAGCCGTTGGTTCATGCCATGTTTGGTGTCGGTCGCTTCGCGGGGTTTGAGCGCATCAATATGATGATGCAGGCCGGGATGGAAGAGGATGTCGTAAAAATTGGCTATGCCGATAATGCGATGGCCTTTGTCCGCATCCGTGATCTGGATCTGGTCTCTCGCTATTCAGGGGGCGCTCCGGAGAAGGCGCCTCTGTCCAAGATGAACGATGCTTCTTGGCTGGCGGGCATCAAAGAGGCCCAAAACAGTGCCTTTGAGGTGGCCTCTGATTTGGTCGCCATTCGGGCGCAGCGTGAAAAGGCTACGGGCATTGAGCTTAAGCGCGGCGACATTCGCTATGACCGCTTCTGTGAAGTCTTCATTTATGAAGAAACCGTCGACCAGCTTCGCGCCATTGAAGACATCATGAACGACCTGACATCCGGCAAGCCCATGGATCGTCTGGTCTGTGGTGATGTGGGTTTTGGCAAAACCGAAGTGGCCATGCGTGCGGCCTTCTTGACCGCCAGTCAGGGTTATCAGGTCGCCGTGCTCGCACCGACCACCATTCTGGCTGAGCAGCATTACCACAGCTTTGTTTCTCGTTTTGAAGAAACCAACATCAAGGTGGCCCTGGCCAATCGCAATACGCTGAGCAAAGCCGATCTGGAGGATATCCGCCAAGGCGCGGTTTCCATTGTGATCGGCACGCATCGCCTGTTACAAGACGATGTGGTATTCAACAACCTGGGCCTCATCGTCGTGGACGAAGAGCACCGCTTTGGCGTTAAGCAGAAGGAAATGCTCCGGGCGCTGCGCGGCAACAAGCACATGTTGACGCTGACCGCGACGCCGATCCCACGCACGCTGGGGATGGCGATTTCGGGCATTCGTGACCTTTCTATTTTGGCAACACCGCCTGCCAGCAGGCAGTCGGTGCGCACCATCGTCAAAGAGTTCAGCGACGCTTCGCTGGTGCTGGCGATGACCCGTGAATTGTCGCGTAATGGGCAGATCTTCTACCTGCATAACCTCATTGAAACCATGGATGCGCGCGTTGAGCACATCCAGCAGCTGATGCCCGCTGCGCGTATTGGCAAGATACACGGGCGGATGAGCGACCTGGAAATGGCCCGCGTTATGATGGCTTTCCGTCGTCATGAGTTCGATATCCTCGTCAGCACCACCGTGATTGAAATCGGCATTGATGTCCCGAACGCCAACACCTTGATCGTTGAGGATGCTGATAACCTGGGCCTGGCTCAGCTGCATCAACTTCGCGGTCGGGTGGGTCGCTCATCTCGCCAAGCGTATGCCTACCTGCTGCACGATAAAGACTCCAGCAAAACTGGCATGCTTCGCTTGCGTGCCATGGAAAAGGCATCGAACCTGGGCGAAGGCGTGATGATTGCCCGGCACGACATGGAAATTCGCGGCATTGGCGAGATCCTCGGTGAGGAGCAGAGCGGCCATGTCCACAACATTGGTTTTGCCTTGTACATGCGCCTGCTGGAACAAGCTGTCAAAGCACTGGAAAGTAACAATCGCGCCAGTGCCGGGATCATGCTGACGTCGGTTGAAATGCCCCTGGAGGGGCAAATCCCCAGTCGGTTCATAGAAGAGATGGGTGAGCGCCTGGCCTGGTATCAGCGCCTGATGAGCAGCGAAAACAATGAGGATTTGGATGACCACATTGTGGAGCTGGAAGACCTCTATGGCTACTTGCCAGCTGAAGTGGAGCAACTGAGAAAATCAATCCAGATGCACATTCTGCTACGCGAATGGGGAATCAAGAAAGCTGAGCAGCAGGATCATGCCTTGCTCGTGACCTTGCATGATGACGCGCCGATGGAGACCTTGATGATGCTGAAATTGATGTTCAGAGGCTCGGAGATTACCGGTCGCAAGCAGCAAATTGTCCTTAACCACTCCAGTCTCGATGCTCTCCTGGTGAGCCTGGCGGCAAACAAACGGCGATAACGCCATTTTACATGCTCAGCCCCCTGGCCCTCATGGTCACCGGCACACTCCAGAAGGGGTGTGTGGGTGATCGTGAGGCAAACACAGCCAGTATAAAAGCCACCTGAATATCACCTTGGCAGAACCGCTCCAATTTTTCCTTGGTCTTATGCAGCATTTCGCGATACTCGCGGGTCAGATAAATATTGGCTGTTGGGCGAAGAAGGCCGAAGTCGGTCTCCAATTGGCTTCTAGCACTTAATGAAATGCTGCGCACGGGCGTGTCCTGGTACACGAAAGTACCTTCCAGGGTCATAGACAAATCCATGACGGGCATGCGAATCGGCACAACTTCGAGAAACAGACCGCCCTGCCCTGGGATTGCACCTGGCGGAAAGCCCAGGGGTTTGTGCCCTCTCATCAGCCAATCAGCCAGAGCCATCCAGGGATCCGATGTCAATAAGCGTGCGCGTGAATGACCAAAACGGTTCTTGTCCTCGACTAAATAGCCATTTGATATCATTTTTGCATACCTATATTGACGACTGTTCTATGGTCGGGTATAAAGGGAACATTAAAGGAGCGCCTCATGAAGACCATTACCCACACGGACAAGCATTTCGGATTCACCTCCACCGTCAACATAGGAAAATACCTGGTACAGGTCGAGATTGAAGGCCTTCCCAGTGGCAGCTTCATGGCCAATGGCCTGAGCAACTATATTCATCATACCCCAAGCGCGTCCGCTGTCATGCTCGAATTTCACAATTTTGAGGGTTGGAAAATAGCCCTGGGTGACGAGCAGACGTTGGATTTGATGTGCGATATTCTCACCGCGCGAGACTACAAACCCTTGGCGGAGCTGGTGAAATCCCATTCTGGGCGCAAAGATCAAATTCAAAACCTCGACAGCTATTGGCTCAACACCATGGTGCCTGAGCTCATGCAGCTGGCTCGTCACCACGGCCTGACTGAGCGTAAGGATTTTAATGCCACCATGGCCTGGTGCAATCCGGTCAATGCTCGCTATAAGCTGCACCCCCGCGCCATCCGCTTTATTCAATCTCATTGGCCCGCCATCGTTGCGAAATACCCTGCGGAAGGTCTGGCAGCCGCCAAGACGGCCTAAGAGTGTCAATAATTCCATTACAATTAAACCACGGGCCATTCGAATATGTTCGTTTTTGATTTGCCGCTTTATGAAGCCATGAGCCCAGCGTTCATTGGCCTTTTTGCATTTATAGGTGCCCTGTTTGGCAGCTTTTTCAATGTTCTCTCGCAACGCTGGGGTGATGCGCAAATTGCACAAAACGACGAACAAAGCGTCTTTTGGCTAAAATTGCGCGGCGTTGATGTCAAGCTTGATGCTCATCCAGCAAAAGGCGTGTGCGCGGGTCGTTCATCCTGCCCTCATTGCGGAACGTCAATTCCTCTGTATCGAAATATCCCTGTGTTCAGCTGGCTGTTGCAACGCGGTCGCAGTGCTTGTTGCAAGAAACCCATTGCACTGCGCTATCTGGCTTTCGAGGTTGCAGGCGCTGCTTTATTTGGTCTGATCGGTGGATGGGTCGGCCCTTCGATGTACGGGCTCATTCTCGCGATTGCTCTGATGATTGGTTTACTCATCAGCGTCATTGATTTGCAAGATGGCTTTGTTCCTGATCAATTGCTGTTTCTCAGTGCTGGGTTGGTGCTTCTGCTTACCCTAAGCGATAACCATTGGATTGATGCCCAGCAGGCACTTAACTGGTCGTTGTGTGTGGCCGCTTCGGTCTATCTGATCTGCGGCCTGCTATCGCGCCTGGCGGGCAAAGGGGTCATGGGTGGGGCCGATCAGCATCTCCTGGTCATCAGTGCGGGGTTATTGGGCCCGGTATTCATTTCAACCTTGCCTGTCATGCTGCTTGGTCTTTTGATGACCGCCTGGCTGGTCAAAACAAGCAGAATCAAGCGTGGGTTCTTTACCCAGTTGCTCAATGCTGAAAAAGCCATTCCAGCCGCACCTGGCATTTATCTCGCCATGCTGGCGGGTGCTGGTTGGCACATCTTGAGTCGATTGTCATGAGTCTTAATCTGGATGAGGTCTGTGCCACGCTGGCGTTTGCCAAGCCTTCTGCTGAGGTTGTTCAGGGTGGGTATGTGGCCATGGTCTCCTTGGATGTCCGTCGTTTTAACGCGCAACAACGTGAAGCCTTACTGCGCTGTCTTACAGGTTTCGTCGATAATGACCTGGGACTGTTCCTATCCCCGGTGGCGGATAATCAGCAGCGGGCCGTGATCTTCACGGACGCCGAGCGAGCGCTTTCTGAAGCGCAGATTCGCGCCAACAGCCTACCTCAGCAATTTATCTATGGCGCCTTTTCGGAATACGGTTGTCTCGTGAAATACCAACAAGCGCAGCAAGTATTCTTCAAGCCGCGCAAACAGTTGAAATAAGTGTCAATTTTAGTGATAATATTTCAAAGAGGGTTTATATCATGAAAAAATTACTGGCTTTAGCCATGATGATCTTTGTGTTCACCGGAAACGCGTATGCCGAGGGTGAAGACGGCGGCATGGGTTGTTTCCAGGCGCCCGCCAATGATGCCGTGTTTAATGACAAGACTGGCTTTAATAAACAGCAAGAGCGGCAAAATGCCTATAGTCAGCTGGAAAACCCGGCTCAGGAACTGATGTTTTGTGCAGGAGCGGTCGCCATGCAGCCGGTAGCTAAGCAGAACTGCCGCTGCATTAAGCGGGTGAAGGATCTGTGCGGTTACGGATTCGACGATGGCGACATTTTCTACAAGGTTAAGGGTGGCGCACAGTTGCCATGGTGCCTGGCGTTCCCGCTGAACATGTGGCACAAGCTCTAAGTTTGTTCGAGTGATTAAAGGGCCCTTTGGGCCCTTTTTGCTTATCCGGGCGCCATCGACTGTTCGAAAAACTTCTTTTGTTCGTGCGAGATCTTCATCACATGATCCAACGTGATGGATAGGTCATGTTTGACTGCATGCGCGAGGCGCAATGACACTTCCCAGGGATGCTGATAGCAAATGGCATGTTTATGGGCGAGCTCATGGAACCAGCTCTCGCCTGGACAGTTGGCGAGTTCTTCCAGATAGCTGTCCACATCAGTAATGCCCATTGTCTGACGCGCCAGGGGTATAGGATCGAGTAACGACATCTCATCCACGCAGAGGTGGCGCTCGTCCACCTCAAGGGTTAATAAAACGATGTCCGCCCCGCTACTGCCTGCATGCCATTTGGCAAAATACCGTGCAACTTGAAGGCTGTCTGTCAAGTAAACAGGGCCTCGTAAACAACCTGATGTCTTGATTTCTGACCATCGCAGACTGTTGGTGCCATGAAATAATCTCATGCGTTCCGCTGTTCCAATTAGTCGATAATGTCAAAATAGATCATAACAAACCACAGAATGATCATGATGTACATGGCAAAATTGAACATCGCAGCGATACTGGCAACGCCGTACCACTCCATTGCCATAGCAGACCATTTTAGCGCATGACCAATCAAGAACGGGATTAACAGCAGCCTGGCAATCCCTTCACGAGGGCCTTTGATCGCGCGCTTAACCAGAAAAACAAATATGATCACGAAGCAGATCGTTGTGAAAACAAATGACATTTGTCGGCCCTCTATATGGCTATCAGATTTTTTATTTACATTGCATCAGCATCATTCGATTCGCTTTATTTTGTCAAGCCAAACACCCATTGTCCTTGGCGATCAGGTGTAAGTTAATTATGATTGATAGCCTCCATTGAACTTATAAAGAGTAAAGCATAAGCTAATAGTATTCCCAGTGAGCTTACTGAAGTGATCAATCCGAACAACCCCGTGCAGTTCAAATCTCACATTGACCCGAAAACCGTTGATGAAATTAATTCACTCACTTCCAGTGTATCGCTTAACGACTTTATTAAAACAACCTTGCAGACTGAGCCAGGAAAAGAAAGAAAGGCTCAAGCTCAAGAACTGTCGATGTGAATTTTCTATATTAAAAAAAATCCCAGCGCTGGCTGGGATTTTTAATAACACGTCAAGTCACATTATGCGACTTTTAGTGCTAGTGTCTTATACAAGGACTCTAGACGACCATAAAGAACATCCATGGTTTCATCTTCGGCCCAGATTTCCATCTGGCGTGACAGGTGGATGTTATCCTCTTCCCCCTCCCATACCTTAATGTAAGTGCCCTGCTTGTCACCGTGGCGCTGGCGGAGCAAATTAAGAACGTTTTTCGCGGCGTACTGGTGATGCAGTGCTGCAAAATCCAACTCTACATCCTCCTGGATCGCACGGAACAGGCTCCAGGACATGCGACGGGAAACCGCCAGGCCAATGATCAGCTCGAATTTTTCCAGGGTAGACAGGCGCGAGATCAGGTAATTCTGCTCATCGAAACGAACCACCTTCTCATCCTTCAGCCACTCTTCGCGCAGCACTGCCTCATCATTGTCCAGATTCAGGCGAGCCACTTCCGACAGGTAGAAGTGCAGAATATCCACAACCTCAAGCTGCATTTGCGCGAGGTTTTTGACTTGCTTCTTCCACCACTTGTAACCATGGTGATCGATGGCTTCACCGCCTTCTACCACGACAGCTCGCAGGTATTGATGGCGGTTGGTTCTCCATTGCGGGTCAAACACATCATTGAGCTGCTTCTGATAGTTGAGCATCGTCAGCAGCTGATTGACCACATGCGGGTTTGTAAAATCCATGGGTAGTTTCACTCTTTGGTTTGGTAAAGGTCGCGTACGGATTGAATCTTTTGCACCAGTGTTGGATTCACGGTGAGGTTGGGTGAAGATTTTTTCAGAATGTCCATCAAATCGCCGTTGGTCAGGATATAGGCATGGAACGGGGCATATCCCTGAGCGACGTAGGCGCGAAACAATGTCTCAACGCCTTCGATTTTCGGCAGTACGGACGCCAGCATGTCGGGATTCCTGGCATCATCCAGAGCCAGCTTTCGACGCTCACCTGTGGTCGGATCGGTGACGAAAATGCCCTTATCCTGTGCGGCAGGCGTTGCTGAGGTGGTGGCTGGCTGAGTTTGTGCAACAGGGGCCGCATTTGCCTGATCGGCAACAGTGACTTGAGCCAGGGCCAGTGCCGGCATGATGACCAATGCCAAGGCCAGAGAGGTGCGTTTAATCATGGGATTCTCCTGTGTGTAGGCTCAACATAACCGAATGGGTGTTGTCGTGTCAATTTACATGTATCCATTTACAATGCAAGCCACTTTAGCTATGATTTTGCTTCCCAAGGAGTAAGCCATGCGTAAATTGATTGAAGCCCGTCTGCTGTCACGCAGACTCAAGAAGTACACTGCGGAAGCACATAAGATCTCGGCAATGGCCGCCCAATTCCAGTCTGTTCCGACGGGCACCTTGGAGCAAAAGTTCTCCAACCTCTACGGCAAGACTGACAGAGAGTCCATGCAACTGGGTTTTGCTGTCATTGTCGAGATGTCGCATCGCACGCTGGGCTTACGCCCATACCTGGTACAAATCATTGGCGCCCTAGTGATGAGCGATGGCCACATTGCAGAGATGGCCACAGGCGAAGGCAAGACCTTGACTGCCGCCATGCCGCTGGCCTGGCTTGGCCTGCAAGACCGTGCACACGCCATGACCGTAAACGATTACCTGGCCAAGCGTGACGCCGAGACATTGGCGCCGCTGTATCAGTCACTTGGCTTAACCGTCAATTACCTACAAAACGATATGGGCCATGAAACGCGTCAATTGTCGCACCAGGCTAATATCGTCTACGGCACCCCTTCTCAATTCGTTTTTGACTACCTGCGTGACCATGTCACATTTTCACGCGACAACCTGCTACATCAGGGCCGTCACTATGTCATGGTGGATGAGGCCGATTCCATTTTCATTGATGAGGCCCGCACGCCCATGATTCTTTCGGGTGAGGGTGAGCTCGATCAGGGGTTGTGGCAGCATCTTTACGCTTTCATCGCGACACTTCAGCACAAAGAAGTGGGTCAAGACCGACGCACGCAGCTGGAGAAAATCATCATCGACATGGAGCATGTCGATTCCGATATCGCCGTCAATGCAGCTGAGCAACAAGCGGTATTGACCGAACAGGGCACTGAAAAAATTGAGGCATTTCTGGTTGCTCAGGGACTGATCAATCATCCCAAGGAGCTTTGGCAAACCGGAAAATCCCACCTTTGGCGCATCATTACCGCTTGCGTGCGTGCATGTCACCTGTTCAAGCTCAACCGTGATTATCTTAACCGAGATGGCAAGATCATTATCATTGACCAGGAAACTGGCCGCCTGTCTCATGGTCGCCGCTGGAGCGATGGCTTGCATCAGGCCATTGAAGCGAAAGAAGGCGTGGAGATTCGTCCTGAGTCCAAGGATCTGGGTCGTATTGCACTGGCCAACTACCTGTCGCTGTATGAGTGTGTCAGTGGCATGACCGGCACGGCAATGACCGAGGCCGAGGAGATTCAGGATCTGTATGGCCTGCAAGTCGTGCCAGTGCCAACCCACCGTCCACGCCAGCGTATTGATCTGCCTGATGTCGTGTTCATGACGCGTGAGGCCAAGCTGAAGCAGATCGTTGAAGACGTAAAGGCTATCCATGAAAAAGGTCAGCCCATTTTGATCGGCACGGCCAGTGTGGAAGATTCTGAGCAACTATCGAGGCTGTTCGTCGAGCAAGGCATTCCCCATCGTGTGCTCAATGCCAAACAAGACGCCAGTGAAGCCCTGATTGTCGCGCAAGCTGGTCGTTATGGTTCCATCACCATCGCCACCAGCATGGCCGGACGAGGCACTGATATCCTCCTGGGCGGCAATACCGACATTCTCAAGCAATACACGCCCGTGCAATTGCAAGAACTGGGTATTACCGCGCCTGTTGAGGGCGAACGTGAACAAGTGTTGGCTACCGGTGGCTTGTATGTGATCGGCTGCGAACGCCTGGATTCGCCCCGACTTGACCTGCAACTGGCGGGACGCTCGGGCCGTCAGGGTGATCCTGGCTGTGCGCGGTTCTACGTAGCACTCAATGATCCGCTGATGAAAGATTTTGGCGGGGAAATGCTCAGCAATATGTTCCGCCGTATGGGCATTAGCGAAAGCGATGGCCTGGAACACCCCATGATCACCCGTGCCATTGCTCAGGCGCAATCGCGCAAGCAGTCTCTCTACGTATCTTCGCGAAAGCAGGGCCTGAAGCAAGACAGCGTCATCGACAAACCACGCAAGGTGTTCTTTGGCCTGCGCAACAGCATTCTGATGGCCGACAATGAAGCGTTACTGGAGATCATGGCTGACCATGTGCCCCCGGCCATGCAACAACTGGTGAAGGTCTACCTGGGTGAAGGCAAGGGCTTCGAAGAAGAATGGGACGTGTCCAGCTTTACGGGCAAATTTGCCGAATGGGGCATGTCTAAATCCTGGTTCGAAAAGCTTTATGCTGACTTTACCCAGAGCGGTTTCAACGCGGTCGTTTATGTAGAGCGACTGAATGAGTGGATCGCCTTTGACCTGAAGGCGCGCCTGAACCAGTTTGCCGAAGCGCGAGATGACATCACGCGTCAATGCATGCTCATGGCGATTGATCGGCAATGGCACATCTTCCTCGATGAATCAGAGCAAATCCGCAACGGCATCCACTTGCGCGCCTATGCCCAGGAAAAGCCCGAGCAGGCTTTTCAGAAGGAAATTTTCAAGCTGTTCAATGGCCTTTATGAAGACTTGCCCGTGGTCATGCTGGACTTTGCGTACCGGGTGATTATGGAGCGTGAGCGCTCCATGGATCAGTTCGATGATCAGCCGGTTAATGAGGGCGGTGTTATTGACTTATCCAATGCAGAGGATGTGAAGGAGCAATCACCGGCATAACGATGACATCAAGCTCAACTTTAAAAATAGCGCCCTTTCGGGCGCTTTTTGTTTGAATTAACTCCAGGCAATTGTCATATTAATAAAAGGGTGTAAATCATATAGCGACGATAAAATGCACAAACATCTGCGCAATAAAAAGATTGAATGCGGATTCCATTCAATTTTCCTCGGACTGAAGTCCTTGGAGAATCAAGGAATCACAGCGGCCTACCTTATGAACACATATCCCGACCAGATAAGTCGTTTAAGTGATGAGCTAATGACTTCCCCGGAGTTAACTCACCCACCAGAGAAACATGAGGATCCATTGAGAGTTGCGGCTGAATACATGCTTGAAGAAATGCTTCTCATGCCGTATGAGCCAATAAAGCACGGCATACCTGTTACTTTGCCTGCTCGATATTTCCTGGGTTTGGTTCGTGATGAGGGTCACGACGTATGGCAATGGCATGAAAGCGAGAGCGAGAGCGAGGATGAGTTTCCTGACACTCCGATTCTGAACGCCATAGGGCACCATGATGAGCTCTATAAATTATCAATGTTTATGGACATGACTGAACCGCACCCGCGTGTTGTTTCAATTTCACCTGAAGAATTACGCAGGCTAATCTTCACCGCGCCAGAAAGGGTTAAGCATGTTTCTCCTCATTGCATTCCTGATGATATGTGGATTGATGTTATCACCATCGATCCCAGCATGATCGAACACATTCCTGAGCATCTAAATCTTATTGATCATTTAATCCACTTGTCAAAGATCAAGCATGATGGAATAAATGAAATTAATGGGAAGTGGCTCTGGGTTAAAATGCAAGAAGACCCAGATTTGCGTCATGCAGTTTTTGATATCGTAAGGCAAAATAAAATTCGCAATCCGTACTTTTACGGCGGACTTGATGATCAGCAATTTATCGAATCAATTATTGAAAGACCGCGAATGATATACCTCAGCAAGCTATTTGAAGAAAGAGGCTGGGACGTACTGGAGGAAATATTTAACTCACTTGCTTGCAATTCAAAATGGATGAATCTTATGATTGCACACCTACCAGCCGAATATATTGGCCATAAGTTTCTATCCGGGGATCTGTCTTTTCGCCTTCATGAAGATTCAGTAAAAAAGCGTCTTGAACCAAGCCTGATCACCATTCTGGAAGAAATGAAGGATAGTTGTTGTGACAAATTAATTACAAGCAGGCCTGTACGATCCTTTATAAGTGATATTGAGTTGTACACAAAAATAAAGCCGTACTTAAACGAAATCCTGCTTTCGGGCATCACGCCAGAAAATCTTATACATCAATATCCTAATGAATTGAGAAGAATAAAACTTGAAATGGATATGGGGGTCATTGAATGTGAACATAAATCAAAAGAGGGCGAGCATCCGCTTTTAGTGGCAGCCGAATATATTATGCAGGCAGTTTTTGTTCCTCCGCTTAGCCTGGATCGCTATGGCATTCCGATAAAACCACCCGCAGAGTACATGGCTTTTCGCTTGAATGACATATCAATAAGTCATGACCCGAAATACAACGAAGAGAAAGCCTATATCCTTCAGTATCTTAATTCGTCGCAAGAGAATATCAGGATAGCTTTGCTTGAAAGAAACGCTGTAGGTGTCGAACAGCTCAGTAAATTTGATGTTATAGACTTGCTTAGAATTTCACGCTTTAATCCAGCTGGTCTTTCTAGACTTGATCCAACGATGATATCTGACGATCAATGGCCCTTGCTGATCGATAGAGACATGCGCTTGTTAAAATATGTTCCTTCGCACATCAGCAAATCTGAATTGTTCGTTAACCACTGTATTTCACGCGGCCCTGATTTATCGATTTTTGCCTGGGAAGAGGAGGATATGATTAACGATTTACTAAAGAATTCCTCTGAGAGAATCGCAAACTATCTCATTGCGCACGATTTAGGAAAACACTTTTCAAGACACCTAAATGACCGTCAATTTGTTGAAATGATCTTGGTAGAAGGCGGGGTTTATAACGTTGAAGATATTGGAGAGCGCCCATACGAAGTGATTAAGGAAGTTACGAATCACGCCATGCGCTATCAACATGATATTGACCATATGATGAAACAACTGCCGCAGCGCGTCGTAGAGCAACTATTGGTTGATCGGGTAGTGAAGGAGGATCACATTCCCTCTGAAATTCTGGCTAAGATTTCCAAGCCAAGTACGCCGAGCAAACTGTCGGCTGATTCGGATTCTATGACCCTTTAAAGTCTAATATTTTCTATAGGGTTCCATAGAAAATTTCCAGATGGTTTATACGCCTGGGAATTATATTAATATTCACGCTAATGACTGGAATTCAGTTAAAGTGTTTTGGGTTTGTTGATGTTTTATGAGATCAATCAAAAAAAGCCCCTAATGGCTAGCCGTTGGGGAAATCTGTTGAAAGATTCCCCGATGGCCTGCGGTTACGGGCCCTAGAAGCAAAAATCCCCAGCGGAGATATTTTCTGCTGGGGATTTCTGTTTTTTGGCTTTCAAATCATGG
>JACCDZ010179272.1_pt1 | contig 34120 bp, 31 predicted proteins | sample 7449551 | NCBI WGS metagenome assembly JACCDZ01 (sample SAMN15323452, study PRJNA562643) | freshwater metagenome | isolation source: river surface water | place: USA:Blue River Watershed | collected 2017-08-18 | reverse complement strand
CGGCGGTGTCTCGGACGGTGATTTGCTCGCACAAACAACCTAACCCGTTTCACCGTCCGTCCCTACCTCTTTCCCGCTAATCCGCGATGAACCTTTTTTATGCGGTACGTTGCAATTACCGTGTTGCTGCCATCGAAGAGACTTCAGCCACGGTCAGTGCCGTCATGTTGATGATGCGACGTACGGTGGCCGATGGTGTAAGGATGTGCACCGGCTTGCTGGCACCCAGCAGGATCGGGCCCACGGTCACGCCATTGCTCGACACCACTTTCAGCAGATTGAATGCGATATTGGCGGCATCCAGGGTCGGCATGATGAGCAGATTGGCGGCTCCCTTGAGACGGCTGTTCGGGAACACCTGGCTGCGGATGGCTTCATCCAGAGCGGCATCACCGTGCATTTCACCTTCCACTTCCAGCTCCGGTGCCATGACCTGAAGCAGCTCCCATGCCTTGCGCATCTTGCGGGCGCTGTCTGTGCTTTCACTGCCAAAGCTGGAGTGAGAGAGCAGGGCAACCTTTGGTGTCAGGCCAAAGTTCTTCACTTCTTCGGCAGCCAGCAGTGTCATTTCTGCAATCTGTTCCGCTGTCGGGTCCGGATTCACGTACGTGTCACAGATGAACAGCGTGCGGTTTTCACTCATCAGCAGGTTCATGGCTGCAAAGTTGGTGACGCCAGCCTTTTTCGGAATGATGCGGTTGATGTAGCGCAGATGCAGGTCGTAATTGGCAAACGTGCCGCAGATCATGCCGTCCGCTTCGCCAAAATGAACCAGCAGCGAGCCAATCAGTGTTGCACGACGACGCACTTCCTTCTGCGCAAGCTCTGGTGAAACACCACGGCGTTCCATCAGCTTGTGATAGTAGGTCCAGTATTCCTTGAAGCGCGGGTCTTCATCCTGGTTGATCAGCTGGAAGTCATTGCCGGCACGAATGCGCAGGCCAAGCTTCTCAATGCGCTTTTCGATGACGGCGGGACGGCCGATCAGGATCGGTTTGGCCAAGCCTTCGTCGACCACAACCTGCACTGCACGCAGAACACGCTCGTCTTCACCTTCGGCGTACACAATCCGCTTGGGCTCGGCCTTGGCCTTTGCAAACACCGGCTTCATGATGAAGGCAGAGTTGTATACGAACTCGGTGAGCTTCTGGCGATAGGCATCAAAGTCCTGGATCGGACGGGCAGCAATGCCGGAATCCATTGCCGCTTTGGCCACGGCGGGTGCAATTTCCAGAATCAGGCGCGGATCGAGCGGCTTCGGGATCAGGTATTCACGACCGAAAGACTGGCTGCTGTCACTGCCATAGCTGCTGGTGGCTTCGGACTGTTCAACGTGGGCAAGTTTGGCAATGGCGTATACGCAGGCCAGCTTCATTGCCTCGTTCACTGTGGTGGCACCAACATCCAGTGCACCGCGGAAGATGTACGGGAAGCACAGTGCGTTGTTTACCTGGTTCGGGTAATCAGAGCGGCCGGTGGCAATGATGGCATCCGGGCGGGCTTCTTTTGCCAGCTCCGGCATGATTTCCGGTGTCGGATTTGCCAGTGCGAAGATGATCGGATCACGTGCCATGTCCTTGATCATTTCCGGTTTCAGCACACCTGCAGTGGACAGACCAAGAAACATGTCTGCGCCAGGCAGTGCGTCGGCGAGTACACGGGCCGTGGTGTTCTGCGCATACTTGGCCTTGCTTTCGTCCATGCCCGGACGACCTTCGAAGCAAATGCCCTTGGAATCGGCAACAAGGATGTTTTCCTTTTTTGCGCCGAGTGATACCAGGATGTCCAGACAGGTGATGGCGGCAGCGCCAGCACCAGAGCAGACAATCTTGATGTCTTCAATTTTCTTGTTGACGATTTTTAGTGCATTGAGGACACCGGAGCCCACAATGATGGATGTGCCGTGCTGGTCGTCATGGAAGACCGGAATCTTCATGCGCTCGCGCAGTTTTTTCTCGATGTAGAAGCACTCGGGTGCCTTGATGTCTTCGAGATTGATGCCGCCGAATGTTGGTTCCAGCGAAGCGATGATTTCAACGAGCTTTTCAGGATCCTTTTCGTTGATTTCAATGTCGAATACATCAACACCGGCAAACTTCTTGAACAGCACGCCCTTGCCTTCCATCACTGGCTTGGAGGCGAGAGGACCAATGTCACCCAGACCGAGTACGGCGGTGCCGTTGGTGATCACGGCAACCAGGTTGCCACGTGCAGTGTATTTGGCAGCCAGGGATGGATCGCGTTCGATTTCTTCACACGGAGCGGCAACACCAGGCGAATAGGCCAGTGCCAGATCACGCTGATTGACCATGGCCTTGGTTGGCGTGACGCTGATTTTCCCCGGTTCCGGAAACTCGTGGTAGTCGAGTGCGGCTTTGCGCAGTGCCTCATCCATTTGTCGATCTCGCTTGCGTGAATAGCCTGTCTGTCCCCACGGGCATGTGAGGGCGGGCAGTCGTGAGTGGAAAGCCGCATATCATAGCAAATCACTGGGCCTTTGGGGCAGTCTGAATGGCAGACTGATGGGTGCTGTGATAGGTGCTACAAGACCCGGACAATTGCATTTCCGGCGATGATCCATGAAAAAAGGGACGCCATGGCGTCCCTTTTCCGGTGGGTGAAACGGCGGTGCCGGTTACTTCTCCTGCTCGCGTGCCACGGCGCGGTAGCCGATATCCGAACGGTGATATTCACCCTCCCAGTTTATCGCAGCAGTCAGGGCATAGGCCTTTTGCTGGGCCTCGGACACCGTCTTGCCAAGCGCGGTTGCGCACAGCACGCGGCCGCCGCTGGTGATGACCTTGCCATCCCGAAGGGCGGTGCCTGCGTGAAAAACCTTGCCATCAAGCGCAGCAGCCTGCTCCAGACCGTGAATGGCATCGCCCTTGCGGATATCGCCGGGATAGCCACCAGCGGCCATTACGACGCCCAGTGCTGCACGGGGATCCCAGCTGGCTGTGGTGTCGCCAAGCTGCTGTGCCAGACCGCGCTCCACCAGTTCCACCAGCGAGCTTTGCAGACGCACCATGATGGGCTGGGTTTCGGGGTCACCAAAGCGGCAATTGAACTCGATGACCTTTGGTGCGCCATTGGTGTCGATCATCAGGCCGGCGTAGAGAAAGCCGGAGTACGGGTGACCTTCGGCCGCCATGCCGGCCACCGTTGGCTCGATGACCTCGCGCATCACGCGGGCATGGACCTCTGGCGTGACGACCGGGGCAGGGGAGTAGGCGCCCATTCCGCCGGTGTTGGGGCCAGTGTCGGCATTGCCGATACGCTTGTGATCCTGGCTGGTGGCCATGGCAAGGGCATGCTTGCCATCGACCATGACAATAAAGCTGGCTTCCTCGCCGTCCAGAAACTCTTCCACGACCACGCGTGAGCCGGCCGCACCAAAGGCATTACCGGACAGCATGTCGGTGATGGCGTCTTCGGCTTCCTGCAGGCTCATCGCAACGATGACGCCCTTGCCGGCAGCCAGACCATCCGCCTTGATGACGATTGGAGCACCTTTCTCACGAACGTAGGCCAGTGCCTGATCGGTATCCGTAAAGACCTTGTAGAACGCAGTAGGAATGTTGTGGCGTGCAAGGAAATCCTTGGCAAAGGCTTTGGAGCCTTCCAGCTGGGCGGCGTACTGTGTTGGCCCCCATATCTTCAGGCCGGCGGCCTGAAAGGCATTCACCACGCCATTCACCAGCGGGGCTTCAGGGCCGACGATGGTCAGGTCGATGCTGTTGTCGCGTGCGAACCGGATGAGTTGCTCGTTATCCAGGATATCCAGCGCAACGTTTTCGCACTTTGCTTCGGTCGCAGAGCCGGCATTGCCTGGTGCCACAAACACGGTTTGCACACGTGCATCCTGGGCACACTTCCATGCCAGCGCATGTTCACGACCACCAGAGCCCAGAAGAAGGATTTTCATGTTCAGATGTTCTCTCGATTATCTGTTGAGCGGATGGCTGGCTGAGTGTGACCGGCTTAGTGCCTGAAATGGCGCATGCCGGTGAATACCATGGCAATGCCATGCTCATCGGCGGCGGCAATCACTTCGGCATCACGCATGGAGCCGCCGGGCTGGATTACGGCCTTGATGCCCACCTTGGCAGCATTGTCGATGCCGTCGCGGAACGGGAAAAAGGCGTCAGATGCCATGACGGCACCGGCAACCTGCAGGCCGGCGTGCTCGGCCTTGATGGCGGCAATGCGGGCCGAGTTCACACGGCTCATCTGGCCGGCACCGACGCCGATGGTCTGGCGATTCCTGGCGTAGACGATGGCGTTGGACTTGACGTATTTGGCAACTTTCCAGGCGAAGATCAGGTCATGGATTTCTGCTTCGGTCGGGGCGCGTTTGGTCACGATCTTGAGGTCGGAGTCCTTGATCATGCCCAGGTCCTGGTCCTGCACGAGCAGGCCGCCAGTCACGCGCTTGAAGTCCCACTGCGAGCTGCGGGCATCAATGGCCGGCAGTTCGCCACACTCCAGCACGCGCACATTCTGTTTGGCGGCGGTGATGGCAAGGGCCTCAGCAGAAATCTTCGGGGCAATGATGACCTCCACAAACTGGCGATCGACAATGGCCTTGGCCGTCTCGGCATCCAGTTCGCGATTGAAGGCAATGATGCCGCCAAATGCGGATTCGGTGTCGGTGGCATACGCCAGATCATAGGCCTTGCGAATGCCGCCTTCGCTTTCCAGTACCACGGAGACGCCACAGGGATTGGCGTGCTTCACGATCACACAGGCGGGTTTGGCAAAGGACTTCACGCACTCCAGCGCCGCATCGGTATCGGCGATGTTGTTGTAGGAAAGCTCCTTGCCCTGCAGCTGTTTAGACGTGGCAACGGAGGCTTCTTTCGGGGCGGCTTCGGTATAGAAAGCCGCACGCTGGTGCGGGTTCTCACCGTAGCGTAGATCCTGCGCCTTGAAGAACTGGGTGTTGAAGGTGCGGGGGAAGGTGTCACGGGCCGACAGGTCAGCCTTCTTTTCACCCACCAGGGCTCCGAGATAGTTGGCGATCATGCCGTCATAGCCGGCCGTGTGTTCAAAGGCCTTTACGGCCAGATCAAAGCGGGTTTCGAAGGACAGGCCGCCATTGGCCTTGATTTCAGCCAGTACGCGACCATAGTCGGCCGCGTTCACGACAATACCCACATGGGCATGATTCTTGGCCGCAGAGCGCACCATGGTCGGGCCGCCAATGTCGATGTTTTCGATGGCATCCGGCAGGGTGCAGTCTGGCCTGGAGACAGTGGCCGCAAAGGGGTAAAGGTTAACCACAACCAGATCAATACCGCTGATGCCGTGCTCGGCCATTACTGCATCATCCTGACCGCGACGCCCCAGGATGCCGCCATGGATCTTCGGGTGCAGTGTCTTGACCCGACCATCCATCATTTCGGGGAAGCCGGTATGGTCAGAAACTTCGGTGACCGGAATGCCATTGTCCTTGAGCAGCTTGAAGGTGCCGCCGGTGGACAGCAGCTTCACGCCAGCGGCGGAGAGGTCGCGGGCAAAGTCGACAATGCCGGTCTTGTCGGAAACGGAAATCAGGGCCTGTTTGACGGTCTGGGTCATGATGCACTCGATTGCACAATGCGGGGGAAAAGGGTTTTTGCTTCCTGCCTGCAGACGTGCCTGGCACAAAAATCTGCAAATAAAAAAGGGCGCTCATCGCCCTTTTTGCCTGTACAGCCTGACTTACATCAGGCCGTGGTCTTTCAGCTTCTTGCGCAGAGTTCCGCGATTCAGTCCGAGGATTTCGGATGCGCGGGTCTGGTTGCCGCGGGTGTATTCCAGCACGACCTCAAGAAGCGGGCCTTCGATTTCTGCCAGTACCATGTCATACACGTTCGTGACCTGTTCGCCGTTCAGATTGGCGAAGTAGTTACGCATGGCGTATTCGACGTGATCACGCAGGGTCTTCTGCGCGGGACTGGGACTGGACGTAAACTGTTGTTTCAATGTGGAAATGTCCATGCCATTACTGCTGATTTCACTGAGAAGTGACGGGTCCATGTTCAAGCTGTTCATGCCGCTCTTACCTCTCCATTTGCAAGACGCCCGAAATAGTCACGGGCAAAGGCCAGTTGCTGGTCCGACGACTCCAGTTTGTTGAAAAAACGCGACATTGCTGCACCATCTGGCAGGTACGCTGCGTACCAGCCCATGTGCTTGCGGGCAAAGCGCAAACCCTGGAATTCACCGTAAAACGCGTATAGATCTTCCAGATGCCCAAGAATGGTATTACGCACCTCGTCCGGCGATGGCGACGGCAGGTGTTCCCGGGTACGAAGGAAATGAATGATCTCGCGAAAAATCCACGGACGCCCATGAGCGCCGCGGCCGATCATAATACCATCGCATCCGGTGCGGACAAGCACCATTTCGGCCTTTTCCGCCGAGTCGATATCACCATTTGCGAAGACGGGAATGTGCACAGACTGCTTGACAGCGGCGATCGTGTCGTATTCAGCAGACCCCATGTACTTGTCTGCCCGTGTGCGTCCGTGCATGACCAGTACCTGGATGCCGCAGTCTTCGGCAATACGTGCAATGCGAACGCCGTTACGGTGTTCACGATCCCATCCTGTGCGTGTTTTCAGGGTTACAGGTACATTCACCGCGCCAACAACCGCCGCAAGAATTTCTGCCACCAGTCCCTCATCCTGCATGAGGGCGGAGCCAGCAAGACGGTTGCAGACTTTTTTGGCCGGACAACCCATGTTGATGTCCACGATCTGCGCGCCGAGGTCGACACAGGCACGAGCTGCATCGGCCATCATGGCAGCATCATAGCCAACGATCTGGACGGTACGGGGTGCCGGTTCCCCGGTGTAGTCAAGGCGGGTGGAGGACTTGCGCGAGTTCCACAGACGGGTATCCGATGCCACCATTTCAGACACGACATGGCCCGCGCCCCATTGCCGGCATAACTGCCGGAAAGGACGATCCGTCACCCCGGCCATGGGGGCCAGGGCAATCGGGGTGTCCAGTGTATAGGGGCCGATGGTGACGGGTGTGAGCATGACGCCGACTCGAGAACGGGGCGCGGATGATAGCCGTCCCGGTGACTGGCGCAAAGCCGGGCGATGTACCGCCCGGCGGGTCATGCTATTCCACGGTGGTCAGCGAGTAGCTGACGGCTTCCTTGCCGGGGTCCACGATGCCAAGGGAAATACGGATGGGGGTTTCCGGAGGCATGCGGCGCAGGAAGGCGGCCTCACCGGCCAGATACTCGCCTGGACGCAGTACGCGACTGGCAACAATCTCATCCTGGCTGTTGGTGAATCTCAAATGCAGTGCTGGGAATGGCTGCGCAAACGGGGCTTCGTTTTTCAGGATGGCATCCACCTGCAGTGCATCCGGGGCCTTGGGATGCTTGCGGACGACAAGTTCCTTGACCTTCAGCCGGGCCGGATCAGGGATGTCGGGGAGGCGACATCCGAGTTGAACGCAGGCTTTTTCAAAGACGGGGCGCGTTGAGGGGGCTATTGCCAGTGTCTCGAAGTTGAAATAAATGTACTGCGCCACAAACATCGAGATGGCAACAAGGCAGAGAAAGGACCAGGTCAGCAAACGTGCCCAGTCGATGGGCTCCCGGCGAGGCTTGAGTACGACTGGCGCATCCACGTGGGCCAGAGGACGATCAAGCGAGAAAGGATTGGCGACATTAGCACCACCTGACGTGGCGGGTGGTGCATTGCCACTAAGGTCATCCTCGTCAAGAAACCCGAGCACGTCAGCGTCGTCACTGAGGAAGTCATCGGCAGGCCGGGTCGCTGCGGGTGGTGCTTTGACAGGGGTGGCTGGCTTGGCGCCAAGCGCGGCAAAGATGTCTTCCTCAGCATCGGTCTTGTGGCCCATGGCGGCTGCCATGCGGGGATTTTTGGGAGCTTTTTTGGCCTTGTCGTCGATAAGCTCCATGCCATATTTCTTGTTGCCGTGCTTCTCCTCATCGGCCAGTTCGGAAAGGATATCCTTGGCCCAGGACTCGTCAGCACTTTCACTGATACGGTCAATTTTCTCCGTGCCGGCCGGAGGCAGGCCCTCTCCGGCCTCGTCGAGCATGTCATTCAGCTCGTCATCAAAGCGCAGGCCCTTGCCCTGTGGTGGCGTGGCGACATCAGCATCACTGCCGATAAAAGCGTCCACTTCGTCATCGCTGAATCCGAAGCTGTCATCGCCTTCCGGCTCTGCTGCCCCGGTCTTGCCTTTTTCGTTGATCAGGTCAAGTGCCCAGGACTCGTCGGCAGGGCCTTTGTTTTTGGGTTTTGCGGCGGCGGGTGCTGCCGTTGCACGTGCGGGTGCAGTGGCACCGACCAGATGCTGGTCAGCCCTGAAAACCTGCAGGCATGAGCCACAACGAACGCTGCCACCCTTGGCGGCGAGCTGTGCATCACTGATACGGAAAGTGCTGCTGCAATGTGGGCATTTGGTCTGCTTGGCATCGGTCATCTTTGTGTCCTTCGTCCCTGCGCGCGGAGTTCAGCCGGCTCATGTAAATCTACTGCCTGGTAACGGATTTTGACAGTCACCATTGCATTCGTACGGTCTTCAGGCGCGACGAGTACCCGACAGACGACACCAGTCTTCTTCTTTTATGGCCAGTCCATCCATGTCGAACCACTCGCCGTAAACCTCACGCAGCTCGTCCACTTGCGGGCGGATAATGCCGGAGAGAGCAATCTGCGTGCCGGCATGGCTGTGAGCTGCCATCACCGGGGCCAGCATGGCCAGCGGACCGGCCAGTATATTGGCGACAATAACATCTGCCTGCATGTCCGGCATGTCGTCCGGCATGAAAACGTGAACCCGCTCACCCACCCCGTTATGTTCGGCATTGTTGCGCGTGGCAGTCAGTGCTTGCGGATCATTGTCGACACACCAGGCTTCCTTTGCTCCCAGCAGCAGTGCTGCGACAGCAAGAATGCCGGAGCCGCAGCCATAATCGATCACCGTCTTGCCCTGCAGGTCGAGGCTGTCCAGCCACTCCATGCAGAGCGCAGTGGTCGGGTGGGTGCCAGTGCCAAAGGCCAGTCCCGGGTCCAGTAGCAGATTGACAGCATCGGGCTGGGGCGGTGGCGTCCAGCTGGGGACAACCCAGAGGCGGTCACCAAAACGCATGGGGTGATAGTGATCCATCCAAGCGCGAACCCAGTCCTTGTCTTCCAGAACCTCGACACGGTGGGCCGGGAGCGCCTCGCCTAGCTGGGCCTCAAGGAACTCGATGATGGCATCCATTTCCGAGTCCACAGTGAAGATGCCGATCACGCGGGTGGCATCCCATAGTGGGGTGGCCCCTGGGGGCGGCTCCAGCAAGGGCTGGTCAGCTGAGTCTTCCATGAGTACGGCAGCAGCGCCAAGGGTTTCCAGCAGCTCTTCCAGAACGGGTGCCTGGGCCTTGGTGGTGTCGATTTTAAGTTGCAGCCAGCTCATGAACGGATTCCGGGGGGAAGAATGTAAAAACGGAGTGTAGTCACCTGCACTCCGTTTTTACAGATACATCGGGCTTCTGGGGCTGGTCAAAGACCGAGTTTCTTTTCCAGATAGTGGATGTCGACGCCACCACGCGCAAAGTTGGCATCCCGCATGATTTCATCGCGGTGCAGCGGAATATTGCTGCGGATGCCCTCCACCACGATCTCGTCCAGGGCATTACGCATGCGCGCAAACGCGACATCACGGCTTGGGCCGTAGGCAATCAGCTTGCCAATCAGCGAGTCGTAGTTGGGGGGTACGCTGTAGCCGGAATATAGATGGGTATCCATGCGGATGCCGGGCCCGCCGGGAGCGTGGAAGTAGTTGACCTTGCCGGGGCAGGGCATGAAGGTCTTCGGATCTTCCGCATTGATGCGGCACTCGATGGCATGGCCACGGATGACCACATCCTTCTGGGTCAATGACAGACCAAGTCCGGCTGCAACACGCAGCTGTTCCTTGATGATGTCAACGCCGGTCACCATTTCCGTGACGGGATGTTCAACCTGTACGCGCGTGTTCATTTCAATGAAATAAAACTGCTCGTTTTCGTACAGGAACTCAAAGGTACCCGCACCACGGTATTTCATCTGCTCGCATGCCTTGACGCAGGACTCGGCGACACGGTTGCGGACTTTTTCGGGGATATGCGGGGCCGGGGCCTCTTCAACCACCTTCTGGTGACGGCGCTGGAGCGAGCAATCGCGGTCGCCAAGGTGAATGGCCTTGCCCTTGCCGTCTCCCAGTATCTGGATTTCCACATGACGTGGATGCTCCAGGAATTTTTCGATATAGACCGTGTCATCACCGAAGGCCCCGAGGGCTTCCGAGCGTGTCACAAACAGCGAGTTGAGCAGCGCTGACTCGGTATGCACCACACGCATGCCGCGCCCACCGCCGCCCGCTGCGGCCTTGATGATCACCGGGTAACCGATGCGCTTGGCAACGGCCAGGGCATTCTCTTCGGTAACTGCTCCGTCCGAGCCAGGCACGGTAGGCACGCCGGCCTTTTTCATGGCCTCGATGGCGGAGACCTTGTTACCCATCAGGCGAATGGTTTCTGCGCGAGGGCCGATAAAGGTGAAGCCCGATGATTCGACTGCCTCGGCAAAGTCAGCGTTTTCCGCCAGAAAGCCGTAGCCGGGATGGATGCCCTGGGCATCCGTCACTTCGGCGGCGGAAATCAGTGCAGGAATATTGAGATAACTGTCCTTGGATGCAGCAGGGCCTATGCATACGGCCTCGTCTGCCAGGCGAACGTGCAGCAGGTCGCGGTCAGCCTTGGAATATACGGCGACGGTACGAATGCCCATTTCCTTGCAGGCACGCAGGATACGCAGGGCAATTTCCCCGCGATTGGCGATGACTACCTTTTCTAGCATGGTGGCAGTCCCGCGTCAGACGATGGTGAAGAGTGGATGGTCAAACTCTACGGCCTGGCCATTTTCCACCAGGATGCTTTCAATAACGCCACCCTGTTCTGCCTCGATCTGGTTCATCATTTTCATTGCTTCCAGGATGCAGACCACATCACCTTTCTTGACGGTCTGGCCTACTTCCACAAAGTACTCGGCACCTGGCGATGCTGCACGATAAAAAGTGCCAACCATTGGCGAACGCTGGACAAAGCCACGCGTGGCCGGCTCAACAGCAGCTGGTGCCGGGCCTTGTCCGGCGTCTGCTGCTGGCTGTGCTGCTGCAACGGCAACAGGGGCGGGCGCACTGACGACATGAGTGGTCGTGGCCGGCCGGTGGCGGCAGATGCGTACCGACTCTTCGCCTTCGGTAATTTCCAGCTCATCAATTCCGGACTCTTCCAGCAGTTCGATGAGTTTCTTGACCTTGCGGATATCCATGTAACGGTCTCACAAATTGGGGTTAATCAGAAAATGTCAGGACTTCTGCTTCAGGCGATTCACGGCAAAGGCCAGGCCCAGGGCATAACCCTGGGGACCCAGTCCGCAAATCACGCCGACAGCAACATCAGAGAAGTAGGAGTGTTGCCGGAATGATTCGCGGGCATGCACGTTGGAAAGATGGATCTCGACAAACGGGATGTTCACGGCGAGCAGGGCATCGCGCAGTGCGACCGAGGTGTGGGTAAATGCGCCAGGATTGATCAGGATGAAGCGGGTGCCATCCTGACGGGCAGCATGAATGCGATCAACAAGGACGCCTTCATGATTGCTTTGCTGGCACTCCAGCGTCAGGTCTGCTTCGGCAGCACGCATCATCAGGTCTGCGTTGATGCTGTCGAGCGTATCAGCACCGTAGATTCCCGGTTCGCGGGTGCCCAGCAGGTTCAGGTTTGGGCCATTAAGGACAAGAATCTGAGGCATTGTAAGAGTAGCTTCCCTGGCTGATCCGGTTGGCAGTCTGCTGCAACTGCCCGGGTGTGACTTTGTGGTTCTGGATATTGCCGCAGCGATTTCCATGAGCCAAGTTACTTTCGTCGATGATTTGCAACAAAGGATGTGGTCACTTAAAACACGTCATTTGCAGTTAACTTGCCGGTATTTGTCAGGAAGATACCGAAAGAGTGCGGGCAAGTCCATGTCAGGATTATGACCGAAGAGGTAGTAGCCGGGATCTGATCCAGCTCTTGAACTCCTCTGCCGGCATTTCCCCCAGGAGTCTGAGCTCCCGCTGTTCGATGCCATTACGGTCAAAGATCAGTATGGCGGGCAGGCCGGGTAGCTGGTACTGCGCAAGGGTAGCCTGGGTGGCTGGGGTGAGCTCGGATGCATCAATCTGCAGGAGCACCAGCGGGCGCATTGCCTCTTGTACATCCTTCCGGCTGAAGACCTCCTGCTTCCACTTGATGCAGCTGGGACACCAGTCTGCATAGAACTCCAGCATCACTGTCTGTCCTTTAGCCAATGCCAGTGCGGCAGGAAGTTCCTCCGGCCGGATGACCTGAAAGTGGCCATCGGGCTGCTTGAGTATAAATGAGGGCGAGGGGGGCGGCGAACTGGCAAGCAGCAGACGGCCGCCGGTATATCCGCTGGCCGTTGCCATCAGCATCAGGACAACTCCCGCAATCTGGCGCAGGAGTAGGGACTGGCGAAGCAGAAGCACACCGGGCACTGCCAGTAGCAGGGCAAGTACCAGCAGTGTGATTGGCAGTGTTTTCATGGGGCAGGAATCCTAAATGCCTTTGGAGCAACTATCCAGTCCGCCGTGTCTGGCTTTGTACCGGTCTTGCAGGTGCAAAAATAAAGCAGTGGGTGATGGGGATGAATGATGCCACCCGGCCTGTCGTATGGTTAGAATGAGCGGCCCGGTGACTGATGAGACTCTTTCTCTTATTTCTTTATCTATGTCCGGCCCGGGCCCGGAATTCAGGCGGATCTGGCATTGATGGATGGGTGGCAAGACAAGCTGGGAGAGCGCTGGGAGGCAGTGCAGGACAGGTGGGCTGCATGGGATGTGGCGCCACTTCTGACGGTTTCCCTCTTTCTGTTTATGGTCTTTCTGTCCGGGCTGGGCTGGTACTGGTCGCGCGAGCCGGATGTGATGCCCATTGCCGCGAGCGAGTCGGGCAAGCGGGGCCTGGTTCTGGCCCGGGCGCTTGCGCAGGTGAGCTCGGCCCTGCATGACAAGCCCGGAGGCTATCTCCGAAATGATCTTTTCCCTCCCGGGTTGCTTCTCGATAATCTCCCTGCCTGGGAGTTGGGTGTCCTTCAGCAAGTGCGAGACATGACGCGGGCCCTGCACCGCGACATGAGTCTTTCGCATGCACAATTCATAGAAGATCAGGACCTGGCGGTTGCCGAGGCGGCTTTTAATGTAAAGCCGGAAAGCTGGCTTTTTCCTGTGGCTGAACGGGAGCTGGTTCGCGGTAGCGAGGCTCTGGAGTCTTACGGGCGGCGTCTGGGCAAGGGTGAGGCCGGCTTTTATGCGCGCGAAGCCTATCTGCATCGGTGGCTGGTTGATGTGGATGCCGGACTGGGGCTGCTTTCAACGCGTCTTAATGCGGCGCTCCCGGATCATGCCACTGTCTTGCCGGTTGCGGACTCTGCCCGGGTGCCTCATCTGGCTAAAACCGGCTGGCTGGATATAGATGATGTCTTCTATGAGGCTCGTGGCAATGCCTGGGCGCTGCTGCATCTCCTCAAGGCGGTAGAAGTGGAGTTCGGACCGGAGCTGGGGCGCCGGCAGGCCTTGCTCAGTCTGCGGGCGGCCATTCATGAGCTTGAGGCCACGCAGCAGACGCTCTGGAGTCCCGTAGTGCTTAATGGCTCCGGTTTCGGGCTCTTCGCCAATCACTCCCTGGTCATGGCCAACTATCTTAACCGGGCCCAGACCGATCTGGCGGATGTCAGGCGTCTGCTGACCGAGTCAGACTGAGTCCTTTCTCGTACTGTCTCTTCATTTTTTGTCTACCAGTCGCACTCGTTGTCTTCGGGAGGCTGGCGCTTGTCTGCAGTCCTGCACTCTGGGGCAGCACAATTGCAGGTGCCGGTTGCCCAGATCATTTTTTCAGGCAAAAAATACCCTGAAACAGCATCCGTATGTATGGACATCATGGTGCGCTCTCAATACATTACGTTCGCTGGCAGAAGTGTGTCTTTTGGTTGCGAAGCGGTTGGGGCGTTTTTTTGCCTTCGCCGTGTCCAGTCGGTCGCGCTGATGCTGATAAAACCTGATTGCTGGTGACAATGGCTGTTCCACGGGGGCGTGGTCCGGTTGTTGTCATTGCTGTCCGGGCACCGGGGTACACCGGCCGGCCTTTTTACCCAGGGGCCGCGGTTTCAGAACAAGAAAGAGTCTGCCACGTTGCGGACTCATCCTGCACAACGGGAGTAGGTGCATGCGGTCAACTCATATCCTTCGCTCTGGCACGGCGCTGTTTGCCATGCTCATGGCGTCTTCTGCCTTCGCCACCCAGCTCGACATGACGCCAGGTGTCACGGAGATAAGCCAGAAAGTCTTCGAACTTCATCGTTTCATGCTCTACATCTGTATTGCCATTGGTGTAGGCGTGTTCGGGATGATGTTTTACTCGATCTTCAAGCATCGCAAGTCCAAGGGAGTCAAACCCGCCGACTTCCATGAAAGCACGCTGGTGGAAGTGATCTGGACCATTGTCCCCTTCATTATCCTCATCGTCATGGCTGTACCGGCAACCCGTGTACTGATCGCCATGAATGACTCCAGCGAGGCCGACATCACCGTGCGTGTGACCGGTTCGCAATGGAAGTGGCACTACGAGTACCTGTCTTACGGCGAGCAGAAGGATGTGGGGCTCAGTTTCCTCTCCATCCTGTCCACTCCGCGTGACCAGTACGAGCGCCAGGGCAAGGGCTTCAGTTCGGCGAATACACCTGACTTCACCAAGCACCCCAACTACCTGCTGGAAGTGGACAAGCCACTGGTGATTCCTACCGGCAAGAAGGTTCGCTTCCTGGTGACATCGGATGACGTGATTCACGCCTGGTGGGTGCCTGATTTTGCCGTCAAGAAAGATGCTATTCCAGGCTTTATCAATGAAGTCTGGACCAATGTCCCGGTTGGCAAGGAAGGCTTTTACCGTGGTCGCTGCGCCGAACTCTGCGGCAAGGACCATGCGTTCATGCCGATTGTGGTAGAGGCCAAGTCCCAGGCTGACTTTGACAAGTGGCTGGTTGACGCCAAGGTCAAGGCCGAGGAAGAAGCCAAGGCAGCTGCCAGCTCTGCAGACTACAAGTTTGCCGATATCGCCGAAGCCAGCAAGTTTGGTGAAGAGGTTTACAACGGCAAGTGCGCCGCCTGCCACCAGGTTACTGGTGTCGGCCTGCCGCCGATGTTCCCTGCCCTGAAGGGCTCCAAGATTGCATCCGTGAAGGATCAGCTTGCTGCCCAGATCGATATCCTGAACAACGGCAAGAACGCCATGCCGGCATGGAAGGGTGTGCTGACTCCGAAGGAAATGGCCGCCGTCATCACCTATACACGTAACACATGGGGCAACAGCACGGGTGATCTCGTGCAGCCGTCCGATGTTGTGGCCAAGTAATAAGGGGAGAGAATAAAAATGAGTCACGCTGCTTCCCATGATCATCACGATCATCACCATCATGAACTGGCGCCGTTCTGGAAGCGCATGTTCACTACGTCCAATCACAAGGACATCGGTTCGCTGTACCTGATCTTTGCATTCGTCATGTTGCTGTGCGGCGGTTCTGCTGCCATGGTGATTCGTGCCGAGCTGATGTATCCGGGCCTGCAACTGGTACAGCCCGATTTCTTCAACCAGATGACGACCGTACACGGCCTCATCATGGTGTTCGGCGCCATCATGCCGGCCTTCACGGGCTTTGCTAACTGGATGGTGCCGATGATGATCGGTGCACCGGACATGGCCCTGCCGCGTCTGAACCTGTTCAGCTTCTGGTTGCTGCCGTTTGCGTTCAGCCTGCTGATTGCGTCCATTGTCATGTCGATTCTGGGAATGGGGCCAGCTCCAAACTTCGGCTGGACGTTCTATGCGCCGCTGTCGACTACTTATGGTCCACCAAGCACCGATCTTTTCATCTTTTCCGTTCACCTCATGGGTATTTCTTCCATTCTGGGTGCCATCAACGTGGTCGTGACGATTTTCAATCTTCGCGCCCCCGGCATGACCATGATGAAGATGCCTCTGTTCGTGTGGACCTGGCTGATCACTGCGTTCCTGCTGATTGCCGTGATGCCGGTTCTTGCCGGTGTTGTGACCATGATGCTGACGGATCGTCACTTCGGTACCAGCTTCTTCAATGCTGCCGGTGGCGGTGATCCCGTGATGTTCCAGCATATCTTCTGGTTCTTCGGGCACCCCGAGGTGTACATCATGATCCTGCCGTCATTCGGCATCGTGTCCGCCATCATCCCGACGTTTGCCCGCAAGCCCCTCTTCGGCTATGCCTCCATGGTGTATGCAACGGCATCCATTGCCCTGCTGTCGTTCGTGGTGTGGGCGCATCACATGTTCACTACGGGTCTGCCATTGGCGGGTTCGCTGTTCTACATGTACATGACCATGCTGATTTCCGTGCCGACCGGTGTGAAGGTGTTCAACTGGGTGGCGACGATGTGGCGTGGTGCCATGACATTTGAAGTGCCAATGCTGTTCTCGATTGCCTTCGTGGTGCTGTTCACCATCGGCGGGTTCTCCGGTCTGATGCTCGCCATCACGCCAGCCGATTACCAGTATCAGGATGCCTACTTCGTGGTCGCGCATTTCCACTATGTGCTGGTGTCTGGTGCGCTGTTTGCCATTTTCGGTGGTGCCTACTACTGGCTGCCCAAGTGGACCGGTCACATGTACAACGACACGCTGGCCAAACTGCATTTCTGGAACTCCCTGCTGTCGGTGAACCTGTTGTTCTTCCCGATGCACTTTGTGGGTCTGGCCGGTATGCCGCGTCGTTATGCCGATTACTCGCAACAGTTTGCCGACCTTAACTTCTGGATCTCTATCGGTGGCTTCTGGTTTGGCCTCTCGCAGCTGTTCTTCGTGGCTATCCTGCTGACGGCGAAGAAGGGCCCGAAGGCAGCAGACAAGCCGTGGGAAGGTGCCGAAGGTCTTGAGTGGACCGTGCCAAGTCCGGCTCCGTACCACACCTTTGAAGTGCCGCCGGTTGTAAAGTAAGACGTAGTGTGACGAGAGCAGGAATGCTCCACTGTGCAATGTCGAGTTGTTGATGAGCGGCGAGAATCACGAAAGCAGCAAGGGCGCTACTGACAGCACTACCGAAAAAAACCGTCGTCTTCTGATAAGACTGGGTTTGGTGGTTGTTGGCATGTTTGTGTTTGCCGTGTTCGTGATGCCGCCGCTTTATGATGCCTTTTGCGAGATTACGGGCCTCAATGGCAAGACATCGAGCCAGGCGGCAGCAGCTCCGGTTGCTACTGATATGGCGCGAACAGTGACAGTGGAGTTCCTTGTTGATACCGACAAGGCGCTGCCCTGGGATTTCCGGTATGAAAAGCCTGCGGTGGAGGTTCACCCGGGCGAAATCACAAAAACGATGTTTTTTGTGAAAAACCGCGACAGCGGTGCGATTACGGGGCGTGCTATACCGTCCATTTCGCCCAATGAAGCGGCGCAGTATTTCAAGAAGACGGAGTGCTTCTGTTTTGCGGAGCAGCGTCTGGAGGGAGGTGCAGAGAAGGCCATGCCGATGATTTTCTATGTCGATCCGGCACTTCCGAAGCACATCAGGACAGTCACGCTATCTTATAAATTCTACAACATGACAGAGCAGGCCAAAGCAGCAACCCGCTGAGCCTGCATGAAAGGGAGACACACGAATGTCTGCAAATCACAGTCCCGTGGCACCCGGCCAGAAGCCGACCAGCTACTATGTGCCGGCATCAAGCCCATGGCCTTTCCTCGGCTCCTTCATCCTGTTCATTCTGGTTCTGGGTGCTGCCAATTTTATCCAGAGCCACGGTGTGACGGATCTTTCCAGGGGCCTGGGTAACAAGGGAACGCTCAACTTCCTGCTTCCGATCGGCATCATCGGGGTTTTGGCCCTGATGTTTGTCTGGTTCCGTGACACCGCGCGCGAATCCATGTCCAACATGAATTCGGCGCAGATGGATCGCTCCTATCGTCAGGGCATGACTTGGTTCATCTTTTCCGAAGTCATGTTCTTCGCTGCCTTTTTCGGCGCGATGTTCTATGCCCGCTGGCTGGTAGTGCCGTGGCTGGGTGGAGAGGGCGAGCGCGGCATGATGACCCATGAAGTGCTGTGGCCAGAGTTCCAGGCCATGTGGCCGCTGGTAAAAACACCTGCCGGCATGACGACTGAAGCCATGAGCCCGTGGGGCCTGCCCTTCATCAATACCCTTCTTCTGGTGACATCTTCCGTGACACTGACAGTGGCTCACCATGCCCTGCTGGTTGGCAATCGTGCCCGTCTGCTCAAGTTCCTGGCCGTGACGTGTGTCCTGGGTATCATCTTCCTCGGCCTGCAGGTGGAAGAGTACATTCATGCCTACACAGAGATGGGCCTGACCCTGAAGTCCGGTATTTATGGTTCGACGTTCTTCATGCTGACCGGTTTTCATGGCATGCACGTGACCATCGGTACGATCATGCTGATTGTCATGCTGGTGCGTTCCGCCAAGGGACACTTTACCGCCGACAACCACTTTGCCTTTGAGGCCGCCGCCTGGTACTGGCATTTTGTGGATGTGGTCTGGCTGTTCCTGTTCCTGGTGGTCTACTGGTTCTGATTACTTGCTGGTGCAGGATGCACAAAAAAGCCCGGTTATCCGGGCTTTTTTGCATGCGCTCAATACCGGGGTTCAGGGTGCTGGCGCGGCGGGTGGAGCAACCTGAGGCAGGCCGTGAGGTGCGATCAAACCGAAATATGAGGCTGCATAGAGGCCCACGAGTAAGGCGATGGTGAATGCCAGCCGCCAGATCAGGGATTTGAGGACTTTCTCGGAATCGGTCTTGCCGCCTCGCACCAGATGCGAGAGTGCCTTGAACAGGTTGAACAGCACCGCCAGCATGGCGAATACGACGATAATCTTGATCCACATGGCCTTCACCAATGATTGAACAGACCCGGGAGTGTAAATGATGGCGGGCTTGCTCACGAAGGAATTGCGTGTGGCTCTTGGTGCCAGAGTATGGTCTCCACCTGTGTGGGCGTTGTTGCTGGCGTTGGCGGGTATCCTGTTCTTTTGCCGGCTGGGCATGTGGCAGCTGGGTCGGGCGGAAGAGAAGGCGCTGATGACCAGTCGTTATGAGGCGCGTATCCAGTCGCCGGCCTTGCCTCTGGAGGCATTGCTCGCATTACAGGATGTAGAGGATCGCAAGGTTGTGGTGGTCGGGCATTGGGACAATGGCCGGCAGGTGTTTCTGGAAAACCAGATGCGGGGGCCGCAGGCCGGCTTTCATGTGTATACCGTGTTTCTGCCGGACAGCGGTCATGCGGGGGTGCTCGTCAATCGTGGATGGGTGCCGGTTGGCCAGGATGTGCAGCAGTTGCCGGAAGTAGCTGCGGCCAGCTCGCAGCAGGTTGGCGGGACCGTGGCATACCCTTCGGAGTTCTTCACGGTGGGCAAGCCGGATTACACACGCAAGCCTGTGCGTGTCTCCCGCCTTGATATTCCGGAACTCTCGGCGGCGCTTGGGGTAGAATTGCAGCCCTTTGTAGTAAGGCTGGACGCTGCGGCCCCGGATGGCTTTGTGCGAGAGTGGGCACCGGCTGCGCGCCTTGGCATGGTGCCGGAGAAGCATCAGGCCTATGCCTTTCAGTGGTTCAGTCTGGCGCTGGCCGTACTGGTGGTGTTGCTGGTAGTGAATTTGCGAAAGAATGGTGACCCTGAAACATGAATGATCAAGTACCGGTATCGCCTGCCCAGGTGAAGAAAAACCGTTTGCTGCTGTTGCTGTTGCTGGCGACTTTTGTGGTGCCGTTTGTAGCGGGTGATCTGGCATACAAGCTTGGCTGGTATCAGGGCGGCAAGACCAACAACGGCCAACTGATTGATCCGCCGGCTGCGTTTGTCGGGTTCAAGGCACGTGGTCAGGATGGCACGGCAGTCACTGCCGACTTTGTGAAAGCCAACTGGTGGCTGCTGTATGTAATGCCTGAACAGTGCGGGCAGGCTTGCCGCAACCGGCTGTTCCAGATGCGTCAGATCCGCAAGGCGCTGGGCAAGGAATCAGAGCGGGTAAAGCCGCTGATCGTGCTGACATCTGCGCTTGCGCCTGAAACAGAAGCGTTGCTGGGCAAGGAGTTTGCTGATTTTGCGCGCGTGGAGGCGGCTGCCGGCGATATTGATCAGGCACTGGCCAACGTGCTGGCGAATGGGGCGAGTGCGGGTAACCTGTTTGTCATGGATCCAATGGGCTGGCTCATGCTGACCTACGGTCCGGAAGTGGACGAGAAGACCTCGGTCGTCAAGGCCGAGGATGTTCTCAATGACCTCAAAAAACTGCTGAAGGCATCCCGAATTGGCTAACCCGATTTCAACTTCACGTCTCTGGTTGACGAGACTGGCGGTGATCAGTGTGTTGATCACCGCAACGGTAGTGGCGCTTGGTGCCTGGACCCGCCTTGAAGACGCAGGACTGGGGTGCCCGGACTGGCCTACCTGTTATGGTTCGATTACGGTTCCGCTATCGTCGCAGGCGATCGAGCAGGGCCAGGCACTCTATCCGGATAGTCCTTTTTCTGCGGAGAAAGCCTGGCCGGAAATGATTCATCGGCACTTTGCCAAGGCCATCGGTCTTTTGTGCATTTTCATGGCAGGTATCGCCTTGTGGGCTGCTCGCCGCGAAAAGGATATTCCGGTCAGGCATGCCGTGTTCCTGCTGTTCATGGTTTGTCTGCAAGGGGCCTTTGGTGCCTGGACCGTGACCATGAAGCTTTTCCCACCTGTGGTCACCGGGCACCTGTTGTTTGGTTTTGCCACGTTCACCACCATTGTTCTGCTGGTGGTACGTTTGTCACCGTTCCTGAGGTCGTCTGGCAATGTAGCGGCAGCCGCCTTACGCCCGCTGGCTGTCCTGTCGTTGCTCGTGCTGGTGCTGCAAATTGCACTGGGAGGGTGGACGGCCTCCAACTACGCCGCCACGGTTTGCACGGCATTGCCGGTTTGTCAGGATGGCTGGATGCAGATGCTGGACGTGCGTGATGCCTTTGCCATTCATATCTATGCCGGCACATCGTATGAGTTTGCCCCACATCTGGCGCCGGATGAAAAAATCACGATTCATGTGGCACACCGCATTGGTGCATGGACCACGGCGGCCTTGCTTGCGGTCATGACCTTGCTGCTCTGGTTCCGTGCGAGTGGCACACGGTATCGTCGCTTTGCCCTGTTTCTGGGTGCAGGGCTGCTGCTTCAGGTCGTGCTGGGTATTTCGAATGTGATCTTCAATCTGCCGCTGGCTGTGGCGGTCGCACATAATGTCGTTGCCCTGCTGTTGCTGCAGGTGCTGGTCACGCTGGTCTACAGTCTCGGACAGGAAACAAAGTCATGACGACAGCTGCTGTCGAGAAGCCGGTTCCGCCACTGTGGCGTGCCTACTGGGAACTCACCAAGCCTGGTGTGGTTGCCCTGCTCATGGTGACAGCGGTCATCGGGATGTTTCTGGCAACACCAGGCATGGTGCCATGGCGGGTACTGATTCTGGGCTCTCTGGGCATGGCGCTGGCGATGATGGCATCTGCCGTGATCAACCAGATCATGGATCAGCGCATTGATGCCATCATGGCGCGTACCCACAAGCGTCCACTGGTTCAGGGCAGGGTCAATACACGGGCGGCACTGGTGTTTGCCGCGGTGCTTGGGCTTGCATCCCTGGTTATCCTGGATGTCTTCATCAATCGCCTGACGGCAGTGCTGACCTTTTTCGGCATTATCGGTTATGCCTTCATCTATACCCTGTGGCTGAAGCGCGCGACCCCACAGAATATCGTGATTGGCGGCCTCGCGGGCGCCATTCCGCCGCTGCTGGGCTGGACGGCAGTCACTGGCGAGGTGCATCCACATGCCCTGCTGCTGGTGCTGATCATCTTTGCCTGGACGCCTCCACATTTCTGGGCGTTGGCCATTCATCGCCGTGATGAGTATGCCAAGGCTGATATCCCCATGCTGCCGGTGACACATGGTCTGGAATTCACCAAGACAGCGGTGCTGCTCTACACCGTGATTCTGTTTGTGATTGCGTTGCTTCCTTACCTGACCGGCATGAGCGGCTTGATCTACCTTGCCGGTTCAACGGTATTGAGTGCAATTTTCCTGGTTTATGCGGTCAGGCTGAAGTTCAGGAATGACCCGAAAGTACCGATGAAAACCTTCGGTTTTTCGATTACCTACCTCTTTTTGCTGTTTTTTGTCCTGCTTCTGGATCACTACTTCCTGTACCGGCTGACCTTCTGATGCCGTCAGGGCGTATGGATTTCGTGATGGACGTACTGGAAGGGTGGTGTCTGCGCTGATAGTGTTGGCCGACATGAGGTCATGGTTTTCGGGTACCTGAGGGAGTGGGACATGATGGGTTTGCTATTGTTTGTGGGTGTGCTGGCGCTGATTGCGTGGTTCTTTGTCGGCATATTCAATCGGCTGGTCACGCACCGGAACCGGTTCAAGAATGCCTTTGCGCAGATTGATGTGCAGTTGCAGCGTCGCTATGAGCTGATTCCCAATCTGGTGGAAACAGCCAAGGCTTACATGGCCCATGAAAAGGAAACGCTGACCAATGTGATTGCTGCGCGCAGCCAGGCGGTGTCGGCAGAGAAGGCAGCTGCGGCCGCGGTGGAAGATCCGGGCAAGATGGCATTGCTGGCGCAGGCTGAAGGCGTGCTTGGTGCTTCGTTGGGGCGCCTGCTGGCTGTGTCTGAGAACTATCCTGATCTCAAGGCCAATGAGACCATGCAGCAGCTGATGGAAGAGCTGGCATCCACTGAGAATCGCGTGGGTTTTGCCCGCCAGGCATTCAATGATGCTGTCATGGAGTACAACATTCATCGCGAGAAGTTTCCCAACTTCTTTGTTGCCGGCGCTTTTGGTTTTCCGCAGGCGACCCAGCTCCAGATTCCCAATGTGGAAGCACGCCAGCCCGTTCGCATTGGCTTCTGATAGCGTATTTGCGCTGACATGAATTTCTTCGAGCATCAGGCAAGCGCCCGGCGACAGACCGGGCGTTTGCTTTTCTATTTTCTGTGCGCCGTGGTGCTCATTGTTTTTGCCGTGAATCTTGCGTTCTATGGAATGTTGCGGTTGTTCGGCGTGGCGCCGGGCGGCGACCTGCTATGGCATACCTGGTCATCGCAGGCCGTGATTGGCACGCTGATGCTGATTGTTGGTGGCAGCGTTCTTGAATACCTGAAGTTGCGTGGTGGCGGGAGTGCCCTTGCAGAAATGGTCGGGGCACGACGGGTTGATTTTGCCACGATGGATGATAATGAGCGTCGGCTGATCAATGTCGTGGACGAAATGGCGATTGCCTCGGGGGTTCGGCCTCCACAGGTTTATGTCATGGATCGTGAGTCAGGCATAAACGCTTTTGTGGCGGGATTGACCCTCGACGATACCGTGATGGTGGTGACTCGCGGCGCACTGGAGGCATTTGATCGTGATGAAATGCAGGCAGTGGCGGGGCATGAGTTCAGCCACATCCTGAATGGCGACATGCGTCTTAATGTCCGTTTGATGGCATTGCTCGCCGGTATTCTGGCAATAGGCCAGATGGGCGGCTTCATGATGCGGATGTCGTGGGATAGCTCCAGCAGTTCATCCAGTCGGTCAGATCGTCGTGGTGGAAGCATCCATCTTTTTGTTGTCGGCCTGATGTTGTGGCTGATCGGTTATGTCGGGCTTTTTTTCGGTCGCCTGATCAAGGCGGCAATTTCGCGGCAACGCGAATTCCTAGCAGATGCGTCCAGTGTGCAGTTCACACGTAACCCGGATGGACTGGCCAATGCGCTGCTCAAGATCATGTATGGCAGCGAGCGCTCCTGGTTGCACAATCTGCATGCCGAGGACATGAGCCATCTCTGCTTTGGCGAAACGCTGAAATTTTCTTCCCTGCTGGCAACGCATCCGCCACTGGAAGACCGCATTCGCATCATTGGCCCCGGGTATCTGGCGCGGGGCAGGGTGAGGCAGCGTACCCTGCAACAACGCCAGGAGCGTGTGGCGGACCGGGTACAGGAGGACTTTGCACCAGTTGCGGATGCCTCCGGGCTGGTGACTAATGAACTGCCTGCAATCCCGTATGTGATGCCTGGTGGTGCGGCAGCAATGGTGGGTGCGGTGAGTGCTGGTGGTGTGTCCCCGGAGCTGTCGGCACAGGCGATAACCTTGTTGTCACGTGCAGGTACCGTGAACCCGGCAGAGCTGGCGTCGGCCGTCGAACTGCACCGGCGCTTGCCCGAGGCAGTCAAGACCGCACTGCAAACAAGCACGGGCGCACAGTCTTTACTGTTTGCTCTGGTAGCCAGGCAGAATGGTTTGCCATCGCAGGATCTATCAGCATTTCTGCGTGCGCGTATGCCCGGGCTTGAGCGTGAGGTGATGCAGTTGCACGCCCAGCTTGACGGGCTCAGCATCCGGTTTGCCTTGCCGCTGACGGAGCTTGCCTTGCCTCGTCTTCAGGTCATGTCAGTGGTTGAGCAGAAAGAGCTTTTTGCGCGGCTTCAGCTGTTTGCCAGACTCGACAAGCGTATCAGTACGTTTGAGTTTGCCTTGTTGATGCTGATGCGCAAGCAGCTGTTGCCGACAGCCAGGGCCAGGCCTGTAACGCTGGAAAACTGTATTGATGTGGTCTCTCTGGTGCTGGCGATTATCCTGCATACGGGCGGACTGTCGGGCGAGAAGCTGGAACGCACCCACGCTCGCCTGATGCGAACGGTCACGCCTCGTGCACTTGAATTGCCAGCCGTGGGTTCATCGCGTTTCTCGCAGTTGGCGAGGGAAGTGCAGACACTGGCCGGACTACCAATGAATGACCGTCGTCTGGTGCTGGAGCTGGCGGCGACGGCGGTGCTGGCGGATGCCGTAGTGAATCTGGAAGAGTATGAACTGCTGCGAGTAGTAGCAGCATTACTGGATTGCCCGATGCCGTTGCTGGTTGTCTGAGGACTACCGTTTACGGATTTTCTGCTTGTTGTTGCTGTCAGGTTTCAGTCTTTCCGGATGATTGCAAGCTTAATATATTCGGTGTCTAATCGGGACGTTCCGTTGTAAAGCCATCACGAACCGGATGTTCATGGACAAGCGGTCGCAGTGGGTGGATGCGCCAGCGGTGATATCGATTAAAGAGTCTGAGGTTTTGCAGCATGTCCAATCGTGAACAGGGCACCGTCAAGTGGTTCAATGACACCAAGGGTTTCGGTTTTATTCAGCGTACCGGTGGCGAAGATGTGTTTGTACACTTCCGTGCCATTCGTGGCGATGGTCATCGTTCGTTGAAAGATGGTCAGAAAGTCGAATTCACTGTGGTGAAAGGCCAGAAAGGCTTCCAGGCAGAAGATGTTCTGCCAATCGACTAAGTAACCATCAAGGCTCCGTTCGCGGGGCCTTTTTTGTTTCCGGTTGCATCCTGCGCGCGACAAGCGTTGTCGGGCGGATTTTTCATTTTTCGGCTCAGCCATTATTCCTGTAAGGAAGATGGTTCCCGGCATCCTCGCAATACCGCTCTACCTGACGACGTTCCTCTACTACAAACCGGCCAACGGCGTCATGGAACGCCGGCTCTCTCAGCCAGTGCAGGGAGTGTGTCAGTCGCGGAGCAAATCCTCTCAGCAATTTGTGCTCGCCCTGTGTGCCGGGGTCGAAGTCACTTAGCCCCCGTTGCATGCAGATCTCCATGCCCAGGTAGTAACAGAGTTCGAAGTGCAGGCCGTCAGCACGGCGCAGGCATCCCCAGTAGCGTCCGTAGAGCGTGGTCCGGTCGTGCAGGAAGAGGGCGGATGCCATCGGCCCGGCATCGTCCTCAGCCGTTACCAGTAACACCTGGTCCGGCATGGAGCGGAACAGGTGCTGGAAAAAGGCAAGGTTCAGGTAGGGATGCTGGCCGTGCTCGTGATAGGTGCGGGTGTAGCAATCAACAAAAAAACCGGTATCGGCCGGGCTGATGTCCGGGCCGGACTGGACCCGGCAACGTATGCCTTTCTCCGCCAGCAGGCGTCGTTCCCGGCGAATGTCCTTGCGCTTCTTGCTGGTCAATGTATCCAGAAAGTCGCTGAAGTCGCGGTAGCCAGGGTTTTGCCAGTGAAACCGGCAGCCGGTACGGGCGAGTAACCCGGCCTCAGAGGCCGCTGGCAGCCAGTCCTCCGGTACAAACAAGGCGTGCCAGCCTGATGCCTGCTCCTGTATTACACGCTCCCGCATGGCGGCGAAGACATCCGGCAGCCAGAGTGATGCGCTTTCTCCCTCTGGTAGCAGCAGACGGGGGCCGGGAACGGGTGTAAACGGCACGGCGGTGACCAGTTTCGGGAAGTATCGGAGTCCATGGCGTTGATAGGCGGCAGCCCAGGCGTGATCAAAGACATATTCGCCACTGGAGTCGGTCTTGCTGTAGGTCGGCAACAGGGCGCGACGGTCGCCTTGCTCCAGCAGCAGGTGCCGGGGCTGCCAGCCGGTGCCGGGGCCCACACAGCCGCAAGTCTCCAGCCCCTGCAGGAACGCAGTCTGCGTGAAGGGGTGATCACTGGCTGGCCTCCCGGAGAGGGTGGCTTCATGCAGGGCTGGCAGGGTGCGCCAGGAGGGCGTTGGCATGGCGGGAACACTAATGGAAACAAAAGGTTAAAATGCGTAAGCTTGGCGCTGCGGTCAAGCGGACAAGGGGTTTTCCGTTTTCTGGACCGGGTTGTCTGGTTACGGCGATTTACTGGCGCCGGATTTCGCCGCGATGGCGGTCAAGGAATAATGAATGAAAAAGAAACATTTGCTCAGCCTTATTTATATTGTGCTGGCCCTCGGTTTTGCAGTTAACGGTCTGGTCATGTTGCTGGCGCCTGGTCTCTGGCTTGAACAGATGCCCATGCAGCTGGAGGTAACCAACACTTCCCTCTATCTTGCACAGGCACTTGGTCTTGCGGATCTTGCACTGGCGCCGCTGTTTTTCTGGTGCGCACGTAATCTCAAGAAGCGGAAGTGGGTACATTTCTCCCTCACCATTTATGTGCTGGGTTTTGCGCTGTTGAATGGAATTAAAATTGCCATGACGCCGGTTATTCCTTCGGATGCCGTTTTCTGGCTGCCCATGGTTGTACTGGTGTTCCTGCCGGCCGTGCTGATGGTCATGATGGCATTGCCGCCATTGCCGTCACGCGTGAAGGGGCCGCGCGAGGAGGGTAAGGTGAAGTGGTTCAATGCGACCAAGGGATTCGGTTTCATTACGCGTGCGCAGGGCGATGATGTGTTCGTGCACTACCGCTCCATTCGTGGCGAGGGGCATCGTACGCTGCGTGAAGGCCAGGATGTTGAGTTTGTGGTGATCAAGGGCGAGAAGGGACTCCAGGCCGAGGATGTGCAACCGCTATGAGCAAGCAGCGATATCACGAAGCGGTACCGGACATTGATGTTGAGGAGTTCCGCAAGGTAGTGATGAGCCGTCGCTCGGTTCGGCGTTTTGACGATACGCCGATTCCGGATGCGGTGCTGCAGGATTGTCTGGACATGGCCCTGCTGGCTCCTAACTCGTCCAATCTGCAGCCTTGGGAGTTCCACGTCATCAAGACGCCCGCCCTGAAAAAGGAGCTGGCGGTTGCCTGCCTCAACCAGAATGCTGCGCGCACGGCGCAGGAGCTGGTTGTCATTGTGGCGCGGCTGGAGACCTGGAAAGAGCATTGCGACATGATGCTGGACAACTGGCCGGAAGAAACTGTTCCAAAGGTGGTGCAGAGCTATTACGGCCGCCTGGCAAAGGTTTACTACAATCAGGGACCGCTGAATATTCTGGGGATTGGCAAGCGGGCACTGGCGGCGGTGACCGGTTTGAAAAGGGCGGTGCCACGCGGCCCCTTTACCCATGCGGACATGAAAGTATGGGCCGCCAAGACGGTTGCACTGGGCGCAGAAAATTTCATGCTGGCGATGCGGGCCCATGGGTTTGATACCTGTCCCATGGAGGGCTTTGATGCCCGTCGTGTCAACAAAATGCTCAAGCTGCCACCGGATGCATTTGTCGTCATGGTGGTGGGATGTGGAAAGCGGGCACCTGACGGGGTTTATCACGCCCGTATCCGGTTTGCCCGCGAACGATTCATCAAGACGCATTGATCCCTTTCTGCATGCGCCTGATGTCCTGAAGTCTGATTCGAGAAAATACTGTTGTGACAACACAAACCGATTCACGCTTTGATCATGATCCCACTGGTTGGGATCCTGCGACCTATGTAGTCCCTGCTGCCGAAGGCAAGATGCGCTTTGCGGATCTCAATCTGCCGCGTGCAGTCCTTCATGCAATTGCCGATCAGGGCTTCCAGTACTGCACGCCGATCCAGCAGCGTGTCCTCAAGTTCACCATGGCAGGCCATGATGCAATTGGTCGTGCCCAGACGGGTACCGGCAAGACGGCGGCTTTTCTGCTGACCATTCTCACGGATCTGCTGAAAAACCCGCCCGATGAAGAGCGTTACACCGGTGAGCCACGTGCCCTGATCCTGGCGCCAACCCGCGAGCTGGCCATGCAGATTGCCAAGGATGCGGCAGCATTGTCCAAGTACACCGGGCTCAAGGTGGTGACGGTGCTGGGCGGGATGGATTATGACAAGCAGCGCAAGCAGCTGACGGAAGACTTTGTCGATATCCTGGTGGCTACACCGGGCCGGCTGCTCGATTTTGCCGGCAAGCAGGATGTGTATCTGGATCGCGTGGAAACACTGGTCATTGATGAAGCCGATCGCATGCTGGACATGGGTTTCATTCCGGATGTTAAGCGTATCGTACGCATGACGCCGCCAAAGGTGTCGCGTCAGACGCTGTTGTTCTCGGCCACATTCACCCGCGATGTGCTGAACCTGTCCGAACAGTGGACGTGCAGTGCCGTGAAGGTGGAAATCGAACCGGAAAAGGGCACCACGGATCTTGTCGAGCAGCTGGTGTACATCACGACGGCCGAAGACAAGTACAAGCTTCTCTACAACCTGATCACCAAGCAGAACATGGAGCGGGTGATGGTGTTTGCCAATCGCCGCGACCAGACGCGCAAGCTGACGGACATGTTGCGGGATCACCGGATTTCCTGCGCCATGCTGTCCGGCGAAGTGCCTCAGGACAAGCGCGTCAAGACGCTGGAAAACTTCCGCGAAGGCAAGATCAAGGTACTGGTGGCGACGGACGTTGCGGGTCGTGGCATCCATGTTGATAACGTCAGTCACGTGGTGAATTTCACGCTGCCGGAACAGACGGATGATTATGTGCACCGCATCGGGCGTACCGGCCGTGCTGGTGCCAGCGGTACCAGCATCAGTTTTGCGTGCGAAGATGATGCGTTCCTGATTCCCAAGCTGGAAGAGGCCATCGGTCGCAAGCTGCCGAGCAAGTATCCTGAAGAGGAGTTGCTGGCAGATATTCCGTCCATGCGGGGAGAGCGGGCTTGAGCTGGCAGCGAATTTCACCGGTAGACGCTGCGGCCCTGATTGCTGAGCGGTCACCTGTGCTGGTGGATGTCAGGGATGCGGGTTCTTATCAGGCCGGCCGTATTCCCGGGGCGGTTTTTCTGGATAACCAGTCGGTGGCCGGCTTTATCGAGACTACCGACAAGGCGACCCCGGTGCTGGTTTACTGCTATCACGGCAACTCCAGCCAGGGTGCCAGTGCCTGGCTTAGCGAGAAGGGCTTTGCCGAGGTTTACAGCCTGGATGGCGGCTTTGAGGTCTGGCGCTTGAATTACCCGGTCGAGACCTGATTGCCTGTCGTCAGGTGACTGTTTTTCCTGAGAAAAATGAAAAGGCCCGAACCAGTGTTCGGGCCTTTTTGTTGTGCGGGTGCTACGACCAAGGTCTAGATTTGCGAATGCAGGCCTTGGTGCATGATGGCCATGTTAGCTGTGTCGGTACTACGCCGGCAGCAAGGCATGACAGGAGCGCATCATGAGTCAGACACCCATCGACTGGGAGGCCATAGAGGCCGACCCTCGTTTTCAGAATCTGCACCGACGCAAAAGCCGTTTTCTCTGGAGCCTGATGGCTTTTTCCCTCGCCTATTATTTCCTGCTGCCACTGGGCGCAGTGTTTACTCCCGAACTTTTCCGCCAGAAGGTATGGGGACCGATGAATGTCGGTTTGCTGTTTGCCTTGTCCGAGTTTGTGGTGGCTTGGGGCGTTGCGATAATTTATTCGCGTCGTGCCAATCGTGAGTTTGATGTTCTGGCGGCTGAAATTGTTGCCTCCGTTGGAGGTCCACGTCATGTCTAGGATTCTTCTCGGATTGCTGGCGCTGCTGCCAGGTCTGTCATTGGCGGAGGATGCGGGGGCCGTTGCCCCGCAGTACCGCTTCCTGACATTTCTGGTGTTTGGCGCCATTATTGCGATGACGATGTATGTCACCTTTCGTGCGGCCAAGCGCGTGCATTCTGCCTCTGACTTCTACACGGCAGGCGGTGGAATTTCCGGCTTGCAGAACGGCTGGGCAATTGCAGGTGACTACCTGTCAGCTGCTTCGTTTCTCGGTATTGCCGGCCTTATTTCGCTCTATGGCTATGACGGGTTCATGTATTCGGTAGGCTTTCTCATGGCCTATATCACCGTGCTGCTGGTGATTGCAGAGCCATGCCGGAACATTGGCAAGTACACGCTGGCAGATATCCTTTCCTTCCGTAACGATCCCAAGAAAACCCGTGTGGCCGGTGCCCTGTCCGTGATCACGGTGTCGACCATCTACCTGACTGCCCAGATGGTGGGTGGCGGTGTACTGGTCAAGACGCTGATCGGTATCGATTACGAAGTGTCGGTGATTGTGGTTGGCATCCTGATGCTGGCCTATGTGTTGTTTGGCGGCATGGTGGCGACCACGTGGGTACAGATCATCAAGGCGGTCTTGCTGGTGACGGCATCACTGGTTCTGGTGGCGCTGGTGTGGGCACCTTATGGTTTCTCGTTGCCCGCATTCCTGACGGCAGCGATTTCCGATCCAAAGGTGCTGGCACAAACCGCCAAGCTGATTGGCGATCCTGCTGCTGCCATGACCACGAGTGAGCTGGGTCAGCGTTTCCTTGAGCCTGGCCTGTACATGAAGGATCCGCTTGACCAGATATCCCTCGGGTTTGCGCTGGTGCTGGGTACTGCCGGTTTGCCACACATCCTGATGCGTTTTTTCACCGTGCCAACGGCACAGGAAGCCCGCAAGTCCGTGATCTGGGCCATGGGTATCATCGGTGGTTTCTATGTGCTGACCCTGTTCCTGGGTCTGGGTGCTGCAATCAATGTGGGTGCCCCTGACATTGCTGCTGTCGACAAGGGCGGCAACATGGCAGCGCCATTGCTGGCCCAGTATCTGGGTGGTGGTGCAGATTCGATGCTGGGTAACCTGTTCCTGGCGTTTGTGGCAGCCGTTGCGTTTGCCACCATCGTGGCCGTGGTTGCCGGTCTGGTACTGGCATCCGCCAGCGCCATGGCACATGACATCTATGTGGGTGTGATTCGTGAAGACCATGTGACACCGGAAGAGCAGGTGAAGGCCGCGCGTATTGCCACGGTGGTGGTGGGTGCCATTGCCATTGCCATCGGTATTGCTGCCAAGGGCCAGAACGTGGCGCACCTTGTCGGTCTGGCCTTTGCCGTGGCTGCCAGTGCCAATCTGCCCTGCATCGTGCTGACGCTGTACTGGCGCAAGTGCAATACCGGCGGGATTATCGCTGGCATGGTGGTCGGCACGTTGACGGCCATTACGCTGGTGATGGTGTCGCCCAACATGACCTATCCCCTCAAGGTGAAGGCAGAGGCGGAAAAAGCCATTGCCGCCGCACCGGCCAAGCGTGCCGAGCTTGATGTAAAGCTGGCGGGTCTCACTGTGCCTGCCGAGCAGGCCAAGGTTCAGAAGGCGATTGCCAAGCTGGAGCGGGATGTGAAAAAAGCCGAGGATGATCTGGTCAAGAACGCCGGCAAGACAACCTCGATGGTGGGACTCACCGAACCGCTGATCAAGCTCAAGAATCCCGGCATCATCTCGATTCCACTCGGCTTCCTCGCCGTGTTCCTGGGGTCACTGTTCTGGCGTGGCGATGACCGCTCCCTGCGTCTGTGGAAGGAACTGTATGTCCGTCAGAACACGGGTATCGGCGCAGGCAAGGCCAGTCACTAGACCCGGCAGCAAGCATGAAAAGGTCGCCTTCGGGCGGCCTTTTTTGTGGAGCTGTCATGGCTGGTTGCAAAGATGTTCACGACAGCCATATCAAGGTGGTTGTCATCAGGCGGGGTCTGCCGCATTCTTGCCTTCGCACATGTGACAGGTCAGTCACACGGAAAAAACAATACGGCAGGAGGACATGCCATGAGTTCCATTGATTCCATTCTTGTCGAAACCCGCGTGTTTCCGCCCAGCGAGACATTTCGTGAGCGGGCTGTTGTGTCCGGGATGGACGCCTATCGTGCCCTGTGTGCAGAGGCAGAGTCCGACTATGAAGGGTTCTGGGCGCGTCAGGCACGCGAGCAGCTCAGCTGGCATCGTCCCTTCACGCAAACGCTTGATGAGAGCAATGCGCCGTTTTACCGCTGGTTCCATGATGGCCAGCTTAATGTTTCGTACAACTGTATTGATCGGCACCTGCCGTTGCTGGCACACAAGATTGCACTCATCTTCGAATCCGATAACGGCACTGTGCGTCGTGTGACCTATGCCGAGTTGTCGCGCATGGTGGGTCAGTTTGCCAATGGACTGAAGTCACTGGGCGTGAACAAGGGTGATCGTGTCATCGTCTATATGCCGATGAGCATCGAAGCCGTCGTGGCCATGCAGGCCTGTGCGCGAATTGGTGCAATTCACTCGGTTGTCTTTGGCGGCTTCTCTGCCAAGAGCATCAATGAGCGCATTATCGATGCAGGTGCCAAGCTGGTGATTACCGCCAATGCCGGTATCCGGGGTGGCAAGGTTGTTCCGCTCAAGACCACTACCGATGAAGCCATTGCGCTGGGTGGCTGCGATTCGCTGGAACGGGTGGTCGTTTATCAGCGTGCAGCAGAGCAGGATGCCCCCGTCTCCTGGCAGAAGGGCCGCGACATCTGGTGGCACGAGCTGGTGAAGGGCAAGCCGGAGTATTGTGAGCCGACATGGGTCGGTGCAGACGATCCCCTTTTCATTCTGTACACATCCGGCTCTACCGGAAAACCGAAGGGTGTGCAGCATTCGAGTGCCGGGTATCTGCTTGGTGCCATCAACTCGATGCGCTGGGTGTTTGATTTCAAGCCGGATGACATCTTCTGGTGCACGGCCGATGTGGGCTGGATTACCGGCCACAGTTATGTGGCTTATGGTCCGCTGGCGCTGGGTGGTACCCAGGTGATTTTTGAAGGCGTACCCACCTATCCTGATGCCGGACGTTTCTGGCAGATGATCGAGCGCCATCGTGTCACCACGTTCTATACGGCACCTACGGCAATTCGTTCCCTGATCAAGCTGGGGGGCGATTTGCCGGCACAGTTTGATCTGTCGTCACTGCGCCTTCTGGGGACAGTGGGTGAGCCGATTAATCCGGAAGCATGGATGTGGTATCACGAACAGGTGGGTGGAGGTCGTTGCCCGATTGTGGATACCTGGTGGCAGACCGAAACCGGCTCGCACATGATTGCGCCGCTGCCGGGGGCTGTGCCCACGAAGCCGGGCTCCTGCACGCTGCCGCTGCCCGGCATCATTGCAGACATTGTGGATGAGGCCGGGATGCCGGTGGAAAACGGTGGCGGCTTTCTGGTGATCAAGCGCCCCTTCCCGTCACAGGTGCGCACGCTGTGGGGAGATCCCGATCGTTTTGTGAAGTCGTATTTTCCTGACGAATACCAGGGCCGCTATTACCTTGCGGGGGACTCTGCGCACCGTGATGCCGATGGTTATTTCTGGATCATGGGGCGCATTGATGATGTGCTGAATGTTTCCGGGCATCGTCTGGGGACCATGGAAATAGAGTCCGCACTGGTGGCCAATCCGCAAGTGGCTGAGGCTGCGGTTGTCGGTCGTCCTGATGCACTCAAGGGAGAAGCAATCG